>FWPU01006093.1_pt1 | contig 24862 bp, 13 predicted proteins | sample 2228361 | NCBI WGS metagenome assembly FWPU01 (sample SAMEA103939777, study PRJEB20133) | metagenome | reverse complement strand
CGGCGATTGTTCCTGGTATTTGATCAGGGCTCATCCGGCGTCCAAGCAGAGGCGAATACTTCCTGAACCAGGTGTGATCCAGGCCGCTCTCCGAATCACGGTAAAGCCCTGTGAATTTAGGCTGATTGTTGGCCGTGGCCGTTATCTCCTCCCCAAACGGAAAATAGTCCCTCCGCTCCGTTGTCTGTACTTTATTAGAGTTGCGGCAGATATTATAGAACATAGCATGATCAGCACTACAGGTAAGAGTGAAGATATCAGTTCAATTGGGGATAGTGCCGGCGGTGTTGGTGAAAGATAATGCTGCATCGTGTTGTATGCTGCTGGAAGATAATAACTTGCTAAGGCTAGCGAGGCCACAAACGCAAGGATAGGACCAAATTTAAAAGATAACGCTGTACCAATCGCGCCAATCACCAAAAAAACCGATCCGATAAGCGCTATCAAATACATGATAGACGTAGATCTTCCATACATTCCAAGAGAAATGAAGCTAAGAGTTAAAAAACTAGTCCAAAGGGCCGTTGCAATATAAATACCACTAAATATGGCTCTTGCAAGAAATTTCATCTATCTATCTTCTTCTTTTTTAGGAGGCGGTGGAGGTAGCGGCTTAACCAGCACTACTGGTATGTCTATCGCAAGTCGGAATGCCTTATTAGAAGGAGGCATTTGCCCAAGAACTTGGGTCGTAGAACTCCCTTCGGGGGTAACAAAAATTTCGAAAGCAGGAAATTCGGATATAGTGCCAACAACAGTAACTATAGATGCATCCTCTTTAATACTTATGGTCAAATTTGAGCGAATGCCTAATGTTAGAGCTTGCGGCACAGGAGAGAGGGGATTCTTGGTGTTTTCCGAGAACGAGACAACGGTATTTCCGAACTGATCTCTTTCTGCATAGACTGCTGCTGTACCCATGGCAAAACCCCTCTGTAAAGCCTTCCCGCTGGCATCAAGCTTTATTGTTTCGCCAATTTCCGACCTCACGCTAACCAATGGTTTGGCTTTAACTTTAGGATCTGTTTCAACTACGATCTTTGTTCTCGTCCGAAAGCTATCAGCTGTAGGGCTAAATCCTCTATTGTCACCAGCGAAGGTTCGACCAAGAATTGAGGTGGTCTTAAAAGGAATAAAGCTAGTGATCGTAATTTTTACTTCCTCACGACCATCGGGATCAATAGATGATAGTGGATTATTAAGGACATAGACATATTTATTCCACTTCTGTGGATTGATCAGATGTTTAAGATTAAGCTTACCTGGGTCAACGGTCATGAAGCGGCCCAGACTGCTTGCATAATACCTGGCACCAAAATAATCCAGGTTACTCTCGGCATCCCTCACCTTGCCTGTGAATTTAGGCTGATTGTTGGCCGTGGCCGTTATCTCCTCCCCAAACGGAAAATAGTCCCTCCGCTCCTTGAGCCTGCCGACCTCGTCCGTCACCGCTCTGGGCGTGCCCAGATGATCCACATGAATGTAACTCACTAACCCATTCCCCCTAGCCGCCTGCTCCGGCATTGGGCTTAATGCTACTCTAGACGGAGCCTCATACTCGCTTAACGGATCGCCCGATTCGACCTAAGAGTAGAGGTTCATCGTTAAAATAATCCCAAAAAGTAGCCTAAGATATCAGCCTCTTAGTTGTTAATATTGCTGGAATTCCTTTATCCGGCCGGTAATCGGGATTCTTCCTAAAACTCCTGATCTCAAATTTGTCTTTACCTATCTCACGCTTATAGGCTGTCTCTACATCTAGAGTAAATGCAATGTGTTGGCATAGATATTCGTGAAGCACTTCTTCGATAACTTCAATGCTAACGTTTGCCGGAGGCATGTCGTGATAAAATTGGAAATAGTAATTATATTCTGGAAATTCTTCATATGTGGGCCCTTTTAAATCTAAATCCCAATTTCGGTATAGGCCCGCTTCGATGCCAAAAAACCACACAAGATAATAAATGCCTCCATAGTGTAAGCTCTCGTGGAGCTCGTAGTCTTTTATATTGAATGTCTCAAAGAACAATCTGGCGAATCGATCTATATCTGCCTCTTGAGACTTAATGAGTATCGTTACTCCTACTCCAAGCACCATCTCAGATCCTCCTACTCGATAATGATAGTCTCTTCTTTTTTAACATCCTTTTTAAAGCGTTTGTTAGTGAATATTCTTACTGAAGCTGGCCTGCCAGTTTCTTTCTTTATCCGCTCTAGCAACTCCTTTAGCTGAGGAAATTGTTCAGTTAGCTGCCGTGCAAACTTTTCAGTCTTAATAGACAATTGAACAAATCCTTTCTCCAGAGCTTTTTGCCCGCCAATTTGTTCTACAAGGCTATCACTAACGGCAAAGAAATCAAAATCTTTAACTTGCTCGGCTGTTACCAGCTCTCCCGTTCTGAATCTCACGCCAGTTACGGAACTCCCACGAATTCCAATGATGGCATCTTTTGCGCCCAGAGCTGCCTTTATCCCTCTAGCTGCGCTTTCGAATTGCTCGGCAGTGGCAAAGCCTAAGGGGAAAGCCCTTGGAAGCTGCGTGTTCGTAGCAATCTCGGCGGCAGTTTGGACTATCTCCTGGCCAGCAGGGCTGTTGAAAAACTTTGTCGCAGCATTGAATAGCCCTGCCCCTTGAGTCTGAACGAGGTTGATAACCCTTTGCCCCGTTGGAGTGGCTGCTATCCTGGCAGCTAGAGCAGCAAGCGCTGCTAACATTCCTGCCTCTCCGTCAGGATCGACAAATTTCAGCGGGTTGTTGAACGCATAGCTATACCTGTTCCATGATTGAGGATTATCTTCATCGACGCTCTCACGGGATGGGTCAACGGTCATGAAGCGGCCCAGACTGCTTGCATAATACCTGGCACCAAAATAATCCAGGTTACTCTCAGCATCCCTCACCTTGCCTGTGAATTTAGGCTGGTTGTTGGCCGTGGCCGTTATCTCCTCCCCAAACGGAAAATAGTCCCTCCGCTCCTTGAGCCTGCCGACCTCGTCCGTGCCCAGATGATCCACATGAATGTAACTCACTAACCCATTCCCCCTAGCCGCCTGCTCCGGCATTGGGCTTAATGCTACTCCAGACGGAGCCTCATACTCGCTAATCAGGTTGCCCGCCTGGTCGTAGATGAAAAAGGTCTTGACATTGCTGGCTATCTTCAATACCCTCCTGTTATCACCATCGTATCGATACTCGGCCACCACACCACCGTTTACCCCAACCAGCCTCCCCTCGGCATCGTAGCTGTAGCTCTGCGTCCCGTCCGATACCAGGTTCCCGGCCCCGTCGTAACTGAAACCTGCATTGGTTATCCTGTTCGTTGCCTGGTCTACCGTTAAAGACAAGCCAGCCCCATTGCCGGTCAAATTGCCGAACCTGTCGTAGCTGTAACTGTGCACCCACTCGGCTGTAATCGATCCGCTCACCTTGCGCAAAGCCTTCTTGAGCCTGTCGAGTTCATCGTATTCAAACTCGTAGGTCTTGCCCTGGGCGCTGTCGGTTATCCGGCAGACATTCCCGTTGTTGCCGCTCTGGCAGAGGGTGTAGCTTAAGCTGAAGTTAAGTATCCTGTTATCTGAAAGCGTGTAGCGGTCAGGCTGCAGGCGGCTGTTGTAAAACCTGTCCTCCTTCAGCCCATTGCCGTAAGCGATAAAGCTCATCGCCCCGTGCGGAGCATAGTTTAGATCGGCAAAGTATGCGCTCTCCACCTCGTTCCTTAGCGGAGCCATACCTGCGACATTGTCCAGACGGTTGGCCGTGCCATAGGCGAACTTTACGATCTTGCCACTGGGATAAGTCATCTCGATGATATTGCCGGCCAGATCATAGCTGTACCGGGTTGAGAACTCGATCCCCTCGATGGTTGTCCTCTCTGACAGCACCCTCCCTACAGGATCGAAGGAAAGGGCCTCGCTTGCTATGCCCCCTGAAATTGAGGCGGTCCTCTTCCCTTTCCCATTTGGCACAACAGAGCCGCTCGGGCTTAAATCGTAAAGGTAATCGACCCGAGCGGTTGTTGTATCAGTGTAGCTTTTGGAGCGGAGCCGGTTCAGTTCATCGTAAGAGAAGCTGGTGGTTATACTTCGAGCATCTGTTTTGGAGATGAGATTGCCGTTTCCATCGTACCTGAAGGTAGTAGTTCCTGATTCAGGGTTGGTGGCGCTGGTGAGCCTGCCCAAGTTATCGTAGCTGAAGCTCCTGGACTGTACCCGCTGGCTTACTCCGGTTAAATTGTCCAGAGCATCGTATGTGTAGCTAGTCTCCAGGTTCAGGCAATCGTCGTTTTCGCACACCCGCACCAGCCGGCCCAGAGCATCACCCTCGCTCCTTCTTTTCCTTCCCGCCTGGTCATTTACCACTGTGGCATTGCCAGAGTAGAGGGTTGTAACCTTCTGGCTGTCAGGGGTGGTGATGGAAGTTATCCTGGATAGGGCATCGTAGCTGTTGGTGGTCCAGACAGGAGTGCCCGAGCGATAGGGGTTGCTGGTCTGGCTCACTCGGCCCAGGGCATCGAATCTGGTATCAATGAAGACCGTGCCTTCCGGGTCGCTGGTTTCGATGCGAAACTGTCGGCCAAGCTGATCAAAACGCCTGGTTATGGTGTGATTTGTCGTAGCATTGATCTTCATCACCTCTTGAGAGAATAGACTCCCCACCACGTCGTTGTAGCTGAAGGTGATCATTCCCCCGTCAGGCCTTGTGATCGAAGTCAACCTCCCCATCAAATCATAAGTGAAGCTTGTGGCCTGGCCGTTCTCGTCCGTCTGGCTCTGAACCAGCCCGGTGTGGTAGTAGTATCTGGTCTGTTCGGAATGGGTTACAGTAACGCCTGCCGTCGCCGTGTTTGGCAGATCGACTCTGGTCAGATAGGCGAAGGTCGAGCGGTTTACTCCATCGCTGAAGTTGTCTGTATAATCGAAGCTGGTACTGTTGCCGTTTGGGTCTCTTGTCGAGACGATATTCCCTGCTATATCGTAGCTGTGCTTGACCAGGACAGCCCCAGAGGGAGTTGCCGCATCGGAGTACCTGGTGATTGTGGTGACATTGCCCCGAATGCCGTTAGCCGTGCCGAAGCTCGAATCGTGCTGGATAATGCCGGGCCTATCGAGCAGGGGGCTTGAAGCATATTCATCGTAGGCGAAATCAGAGCGGGAGGCAATCTGGCCAGAGCCATCGAAGATGGTCTCCTGGACCAACCGGTCCAGTATTCGGATGCTCGGCTGGGTGTAATCTATGCCGTTAGCTGGATTTACCGTAAGATAGCTCCTGATCGTTTTCCTGGCCAGAGGTCCCGCTGCGCCGCTGCCGTAGTGGAATTCCCTGCTCTCAATGAGATTGCCGTCAGGGCTGTAGGTGCAGGTCTCGGCTGTACAGCTCGGGCACTGGCCAGTGCAGTTTGGCGTTGGGAGCTTGTGGTAAAAAGAATCTACTTTTGAGACCAGATTGTTATCCAGAGTAGTAGTCTCTGATATGGACCGGTAATTGGCCACTCGAAAGCCAGGCAAGCTGTAGAGGGCCTGGTAAGAAAGGATATCCTGCTCCCATACCTTATCTACCCTGCGCAGCAAGGTAGTGGCCCCCTGCCTGAACTCGACTGAAAACTCAAATGGCGTGGGCGAATCTACTGCTGCAGCAGATGGGGTGGAGGTGCGAATATACTTAAATGTATGGATCGTCTTGTTGCCGAGCGGGTCGGTTACAGTTGTAGTGCCTGGATCAAAGCCTCCTGGGGCGTTCAAGTTCTCGCGGCTTGGCAGGTACTCGTATGTCCAGGGCACGGTAGGGCTGTCGGGAGCGACGAACCTCTTTGCCACCACCCTTGCATCCGGCAGCAGGAACTCACCGCCAAACCAGCCTCGATCGAAATTGGCCAAAGTCTGATACTCATAACGGACTGATCCTCCGGTGGGAAAAATAATCTGCTTAAGCTCGCCAAAGCCTTCCTGGACGGAAAGGGGTGTGCCGCCATAGGTGAAATTATACGAGAACTGGTACTCCAGCCCATTGGGCAGAGTGATCTTGCTCAAGAATATCTCGGCGCTCGGATTGGACTCGCCAAAATCTAAGACGTTTGGGCTTGGGAAATCGGTCTTCATATCGAAGGCCGAATAGCTGAAAGTATAAGTCTGGTCCTGGCCCTGGGAGCCCTTCACCACGATGCTGGAAAGCACCCGCTGTTGGGCCGGTTTTTGATTGAGCGGCGAGACCAGATTCAGACAACCTATGTCGCTTGTCGGCGGGCAGGTCGAAGTGTAATTGAAGGAGATGCTTCTTACCAGAGTGTCGTTAGCTACAATGGGGTTCAAGTTCGGATCGCCAAACGAGATGAAATTGCCGTTTGTGTCCTCGATTTTAGAGACAAAGCCAGGCTGGCCGGCCGGCCCGCTGAAGATGATCCGTGTACCGTCCCTCATGGTCACGGTATTATTGCCAAGATCAAGCTGCATGAAGCTGGAATCTTCGCTCCAGCCAACCGTTATGTTATTTCCTCCGCTCCAGAAAGGGTCGGTCTTGCCGTTGGGAAACTCGTGCTTGCTCCCATCGGGCAGGGTCAGGATGTAGTTTTCGTATTGAATGGTCCAGCTCAGGCAATTGCCACTCGGGTCGCTGCCGGTACAAATCAACTGGTGGGTAAAGGTCAGTCGCGGCAGGTCCATCGACCAGCCGACGCCAAGCTCGCTCGGACCGTCGTTAACGGCTGCCGTCCCTCTGGCTTCTAGCTCCCAGGCGTGCTGCACACTGCTGAAGCTATCGGTAAACGAGTCAATGATCCAGAGCTTGCTGTCGTAGGTCAGGTCTACAGAAAAACCCAAACCTCTGCCCGGCAGCCAAATAAGTGGAATCTTAAGATTCAAATTGCCGTTGGCAAGATTGATGTTCTCAAGGTCTCCCCCGAGGAATGTCCCAAATGGAGGATTGCCTGTTGTATTGTTATTGTTAACGTATGTCGGACGGCTGCCAGACTGGCCAATAAGAGGCAAAGGGGATGCTAAAAGCAAAGCCGCCGAAAAGAAGAACGCGGCCCACCTGGCGTTGAGCCATAAGGCCATCATCTCTGGCTTCATAAAAACCACCTTTGAAATCAAGGCACATCGAACTGGTCGTCGCCTAGCCCCCTGTTAAAAGCTATGCTGGTTATCTTGAGCGAGAGCGCCTTTTGAGCGCCGAGAAACCTGTCCATCTGAAAGGGGAGAACAACACCCCCAACCTGGCGATAGTCCGAGTAAACATTCTCGACCATGATTTTGGCTTGAGCGTCCTTGTCAGCTCGAAGGAAGTAGCGCACCCTCAATGGCAGAAAAGAACTGCTATCGATGAGAAATTCAACCAGGCTAAACTGGCTTAATCCGCTCCTTCGGCCAGGTGGGTCCTCTCTCAAGTAATCGATAATATGGACCTGGCTGTTGCCCAGCCTGCCAAGGCCCAGGTGCTTCAGCGTGACATCTGGATTGCCATGCCCCTGTAGCTGTGAAAACAATGGGATGTGCTCGACATGGCGATTGTAGGTATTATGAAGGGGCAGTGCCCTCGACTTTCCCCCCTCGATCAGCCAGGCCAAATCTCGCCTCTGGATGTGGATGCGCTGCTTTCCTCCACTGGTTACCTCTGTACGAATCAGATTCGGCCCCCTGGTCTTGATGGTAATCGAGGCCGTGGTTGAAGCGTTGCCTCTGAAGATGCTAAGTGTCCCTTCTGCCGTAGAATCCTGGATTGAGGCAAGCGCTCCGGCTCCCCCCATCGCCTCGATCGATTTCTTGATGATCTCAACAGCCAGAGGGTCTTTTCTCCCCTGGCCCTGCAGCAAGCCGGGTCCAATTGTTAGCATCAGGGCGATAGATGCCAGTTTGGTTTTCTTCATGACCAGCCCTCCTCATCTCAAGGCTTTGGCGAAATCACAACCAGAGCCGCTGTCCCAGGCCCGGAGACCGATGAGCCGGCCGTCTTGTCTCCCGTGGCCGAGGCTGTTCCCTTGTAGCCTTGCGCCACTTCGATCGATACTCCGCCAAGCGAGCTTGTAACTGAAGAATCGATCTCCTCCTGCATCCCTGAAGGGGGACTCCAGGAGTTGAATGTGTCTGCGATCTTCACGCCGAAAAGCCCCACAACCAGCGTGTCGCTCCTGGTCGGCGAAACTGAAGGCGCAGCATGTGACTTGCCGCCTGGCGTTGCCTGGCCGTTTTCCACCTGTATCGGGTTCGATGTGTCTACGCCGAAGTAAAGCGATAGGGCAGCGACGGCCCGCTCGGTGGAGGAGAAGGTGAAAACATAATGTGCCGACTCGACCGTGGCCAGCTTATAGTAATAAGCCTGGACCAGGTCCGTCCCGTTGTCGATTCGCCGGAGCAGTCTGAACCCGGCAGGCGGGGTAATTGCCAGGCTGCTTCCGCCCGTGGCCACCAGATGGACCAGCACCAGCTCATTGGGCCTGGGACCTAAGCTGCTGAGCGAAATGCTGGTTGCTCCGCTCGATGAGGTCACCGCAGCAGTCCGATTGCGCCTGAAAAGATGGCCGCTGGCCATCAGGGCCACAATGCCGGCCGACCCGTTGGAGCTTTCGCTTACGCTCGCCTCCTTCTGTCCCGTAGGTCCGGGCTCCAGTTGAACCTCGCCGTCGGCTACCATGAGCGTGGCGTCATTGCCCGCCCCATTCGAAGCGTTGACCTGGGCCCGGACCGTGTAGCTTGGGGAGAGCGGAGCAAATGTCACCACCTTTCGCACGGCGAAATAGATGAGGTTGTAAGTACGGGGCGTCGCCGTGTTGACGCTCGGCGTCCTGAATACCGTTCCGCTGGCAAAGCTGCTCGAATTAGCATCGACTGGAAGCGGGAAGGGGAAGAAATTGGTCCCCTGTGCGCCAGACTCGACTCCGCGATAGGCTGAAATCACCCCGACTATGGTCAGCGTGGCGTTGGCCGTGAAAGTATAGGAGGACGGCTCCGAAGAGGTGAGCACTTTTCGAAACACCTGCCCCGGCGAGCCGGCTATATTCTGGACCAGAACCCATCCGGAAGGGGAACGGAAGGAAATATCTAGACTGGAAGGCGAGCCGTAGAGGATGGCCACAAGCAAATCGGATTCTTGAGTGCCGGCGGGGCGCCTGATGGTGATGCTTGTAGCCTGGGTGGCCGAGGCCTGCTCGACGCCAACGAAGCTGATGCTGCGCCGAGGAGCACGGTCTGGGATCACCTCGGCCGCCAGTTGGCCGCTCAGGTAGATGTAGTCCTTTTTCCATTTAGCTTCGGTCTGGGCATTGAGATCGAGCTGGGATAGAAGAATGACTGCTAGAGACAGAAGCGCCCGGCCAGGCATATCGCAGCCTCCCTTGTACTGGGTTGTTAGACTAGAACACACCCTGCCGATTCGCCGGCAATGCCAAACTAGCACGAGTGGCTTTAGATGTAAAGGGAAAAAATTCTCCAGGCCAGGGGTGATTATACTAAAGTATAATATGGCCTCTCGAAAAAGCTTGGATTTGCGGGCAAAAAGCGGTCGTTTTCCAAAGGCGCGAAAATAAGACTAATACTAAAGTATAGGTGACCTGAAGGGCAAAAATGCCCGCTGGCTATCACGCGCCCGGGCAGATGGAGCCGCCGTCTGCTCTCTTCCGTACATTCGTTCAAAATGTCGTAGCACCCCGGCTCTGATTAACCAGCTGCTGCTTTCCGCCCTTCGAAAAAAAGGCTTGACAACTGGGCCCTTTGGGGAATAATATAAGTCCACCGACTGGATTATGGTAAGACCAAATGAGCCATCTCTTTGAAGAGATTAGAGTTAGAGATATTTACCTGGTCGTGGCCGACCAGATCAGGCAGGCGATCCTCTCGGGTAAGATTAAGCCGGGCGAAAAGCTCCCCCCGGAGCGGGAGCTGGCCAGGATGTTCGGCGTCAGCCGAATCGCAGTGCGTGAAGCCCTCCGCTCGCTAGAGGCGGTGCAGTTTCTGGAAAAGAAGCTCGGCCCGCGCGGCGGCGCCTATGTCCGGCTCCCCGGCTCGGACCACATCAAGAACTCCATCTCGAGCATGTTCATCCTCGGTCAGATTTCGTTTGAGGAGCTTGCCAGGACCTGGCAGATCCTGGAGCCGCCGATCGCAGAGCTTGCCGCCGAGAATGCCACTCCATCTGACCTCTCCGATCTCGAGCAGGCGGTGCTCGAAGTTGAGGGCCTGCCATATGGGGCCATCAAGAATATCGAGGTCAGCAAATTCCATAATCTGGTTGCCAGGGCCTCCAGGAATCGCGTCCTGGCTCTGATCTCCGAATCGACCCGAGTTCTACTGACCGAACAGGTGGTCAAAATCCAGCCGCCGGAAAGCCACCTGGAGCGCATCATACAGCTACACAAAGATATCCTGGAGGCGATCAAAAGTCGCGACCCAAAGAGGGCTTACCAGAAGATGCTCGAGGATACGCTCGAAACGGCCAAGTTGAGGGATATAGTGGAGGCCGGTCTGAGCGTTGCCCTGGGCAGAAGCTAAAGCTATAAGAGGATATGTCTAGTTAGCAAGCCGATCGGGCGCCCCCTGGTTTGAGGCCGGAACGTGGCGCCCAGCGAAATAATTGGGAGGAGACCATGAACGGCCCGTTTACGAGATTTCTTCCCTTGATCCTGGCAACAGCTATCTTGCTCATGCCTGGCTATGTTTTCGGTCAGGCAACTGGATCAATTACTGGAACAATAAGAGACCAAAGCGGTGCTATTCTGCCTGGAGTTAGCGTGCGCGCCCGCAACGTTGCCACAGGCTTTACTCGTGAAACCGTCACAGATTCTGACGGAAACTATGTTATCGCGCTCCTTCCTGTCGGCACGTACGAGGTCACAGCCGAGCTGGCCGGATTCAAGAAGGCCATTACCCCAAATGTGATTCTCGAGGTCGATGCCCGGACAAGGGTCGATTTAATTCTCCAGGTGGGTGAAATCACCGAGGTGGTTGAAGTAACCGAGGCTCCGCCGCTCGTACAAGCAGAGACCTCGGAGGTCGGCTCGGTGATAGAAGAACGGCGTGTGACAGAGCTTCCGCTGAACGCGCGGAATTTCCTTCAACTGGCGCTGTTGGCTCCTGGCGCCGTAGCAGCTGCTCAGGAGACCGGGGCTTCGCGGTTCACGGTCTCCGGCGGGGGGTTGACCGTTAACATTAATGGAGGGCGTGACGACCAGAATTACTACCTGATCGATGGCGTCTCAAATACAGATGTTTCGTTCAATAACATGAACATACCGCTCTCGGTCGATGCCATTCAGGAGTTCAAGGTCAAAGGTACACTTTATAGCGCCGAATATGGGAATTTATCGGGCGGCCAGGTAAGCGTTTCTACTAAATCCGGGTCGAACAAGTTCCACGGAACCCTTTTTGAGTTCCTGCGCAACGATGCGCTGGATGCTCGTAATTTCTTCGATCCCGAGGAGGCGCCGCCATTTAAGCAGAACCAGTTCGGCTTTTCCTTCGGCGGACCGATCATCAGGGATCGCACCTTCTTTTTCGGCAACTACGAAGGGCTGCGAGTGCGGCAATCGGTGACCCAAACCTCGACATTGCCGACTGAGAGGATGCTGCGAGGCGATTTCTCCGGGCTGCCGCAGATCTTCGACCCGATGACCACGCGTCGCGACCCGAATGACCCCAACAAGTTTATACGCGATCCCTTTCCGAACAATATTATCCCGCCACAACGCATCCACCCGGCATCAGCTTTCCTCGCCTCGCTGCTGCCGAAGGTTCAGCAGGCCGGGGCAGGCAATTTCACCAGCATCGGAACCAGGCGCAACGACCGCGATCAATTCACGGTCCGCATTGACCATCGGCTTTCGGACCGGGATAACTTGTTAGTGCGTTTCGCTTTCGCCGAGGCGGAGACGACCGAACCGTTCGCCCCTAACTTCCTGAGCGCTGCGCCACCGGCTCCGCCTGGCTTTGGCATCAATTTCGATTCGTTCGGCCGTAATTTGGCGATCAGCGAGACACACGTGTTCGGTACAAATCTGGTGAATGAATTTCGTTTCGGCTTCAACCGGGCCAACACCCTGCGCCTGACCGAGAACAGCGACATCGATTTCTACGGGATGTTCAAAATTCCCGGCACCTCGCGCGAACCTTTCGACTTCGGGCTCCCCCCCGTCTCGGTAGCTGGATTCAGCGATTTCGGCGACACCGATATCGCTTCCCCCTTTAACTTCCTGATGAATCACTTCCAGTGGACCGACAACCTGGTTTGGACACGTGGCAACCACAGCTTGAAGTTCGGTGCGGATATTTGGCGACAGCAATTCTACCACACTTTCGATCTCTTCATACGCGGCTGGCAGCAGTTCTCCGGCGGTTTCACGGCAGATCCCCGAAATCCTGGGAATACAGGCAACAGTTTCGCCGATTTTCTGCTCGGCATTCCAACTCTTAACGTCGGTTCCGTAGGTGGTAACACGCGCGGTCACAGCTTCATTTGGGCCGCTAACTTCTATGTACACGACGACTGGAAGGCGACGCCGCGGCTGACGCTGAACCTTGGCCTGAGATATGAGTTCTGGAGACCTCCCCTGACGAGGGAGCCGCGATCGGCGGTTGACTTTAAGACGGGCAACCTCGTGATCAACAGGGAGCAACTGCCAGCCGGGCTCGAGCGATTTCGAGAGCAAGGCATTAACTTTGTGACCTTTAAGGAGGCCGGTTGGCCGCGCACGCTGGTCGATTCGGACAAAAACAATTTTGGGCCAAGATTCGGGTTCGCCTACGATCTAACAGGTGGCGGGCGGACCGTACTGAGAGGAGGCTTCGGCTGGTTCTTTGCCACTCGTACGCTTGCTGGAACCCATGCCCAAACGCAGGCTAACATCCCCTTCTTCGGCACTTCAGCCGCCGTTAACCTCGGGGTGGGCGGCCTGGTTGGGCTCTCGGCGCTTCCGACATTGACTTGGGACAACTCGTTTGCGGCCGTTTTCGTGCCAAACGCGGGAAACACGACGGAGAGAAATTTTCCGCTCGGCGACGTTTATCAATGGAGTTTGAACGTTCAGCATCAACTCACCAACGCGCTGGCCCTGGAGATCGATTATATCGGCTCGCTCGGACGCAAGACCGATCGGATCTTGAGGGGCAACCAGAGGATCGCCGGAAACGGCAATCCTAACCCGCCGCGCCCCTTCCCCCAGCTAGGCGACTTCATTCTCTTCGGCAGCGGCACTAACTCTCATTACGAGGCGCTCATGCTTAAAGCCGAGCAGCGCTTTGTCAGGGGGCTGGCATTCGTGGCCAGCTACACCTTCTCGCGATCGATCGACACCGCCTCGAATGGGTTCGAGTCGGGAGGCGTTAACGCGCCGCCACAGAACAGCTACAACCCTAACGACGGCGAGCGCGGTCTCTCAAATTTCCATTCCAAACATCGGTTCGTGCTCAGCTACGTTTACGAGCTACCCTTCGGAAGGGGAAGGCGTTTCTTGACAGATATACCGACCGTCCTTGATCACATCATAGGTGGGTGGCAACTTTCCGGCGTAACAACACTTCAGAGCGGACAACCATTGACGCCAGTCTTTCAGGTTGACCCGAGCGGCACAGGCTTCACCTTCACGCGGCCTAATCAGGTGTGTGACCCGAACGGTGGCGCCCCACACACGGTTGAGCGGTGGTTCCGGACCGAGTGCTTCAAACGCCAGCCGCCATTTTTCTTTGGCAATGCTGGGCGCAATACCGTCATCGGGCCGGGCTTCAAGAACTGGGATTTCGCCCTGCTCAAAAACTTTCGCGTCAGGGAGCCGCACGCCTTGCAGCTCCGCGCTGAGTTCTTCAACTTGTTTAACAACGTTAACTTTCAACTGCCCAATCGGGTCTTCGACTCGCCCAACTTCGGCCGCATCTTCGGCGCCAATTCGTCGCGCCAGATCCAGTTTGGGCTGAAATACATCTTTTAAAGCTGAGCGCGCCATGGGTTCGGGTCAGGAGTTGCGTATTAATGTCGATCGTCTCGCTTCAAGAATAGAGCAGCTGGCCAGCATCGGCCCGACGCGCCTCGCTTTTACCGAGGAAGATCGGCGGGCACGAGCGCTCGTGATAACTATGATGCGCGAGGCCGGGCTTACTGTAAGGATCGATGCTGCCGGAAACATACTGGGGCGGCGCGAGGGGCGGCGTTCTGCTCCTCTGATCCTCTTCGGGTCGCATATCGATACGGTCCCGAACGGCGGTCGCTTCGACGGGGTGCTCGGCTGCCTTGCCGGGATCGAATGCATCGAGACGCTCAACGAGGCGGGAGCGCGCACCGAGCATCCGCTGGAGGTTGTGGTCTTCGCCAACGAAGAGGGGCAGAACTTCACCGGCCTCTCTGGAAGCCGCGCTATGGCCGGCCTTCTCGATGAGGCCGAATTATCGAAAGTCGATCGCAGCGGACGCACCTTCGCCCAGGCGATCGAATCGCTCGGCGGCCAGCCTGAGCGGATCGCCGAAGCGGCGCGAAAACCGGGCGAGATCCTGGCCTATATAGAGCTGCACGTTGAGCAAGGAGGCGTGCTCGAGAGCATGAGAGTGCCGATCGGCATAGTAAGCGGAATCGTCAGCATCCTTTACAGCAGCGTGCGCATGATCGGCAGGGCCAATCATTCGGGCACGACTCCGATGCATTTGCGCCGCGACGCCCTGGTCGCTGCCTCCCACTTCGTTATCGAAGTTGACGCCACCGTGCGCAGCGGAGAGTTTTGCGCGGTTGGCACGGTGGGCAGGCTGGAGGTATTGCCCAATTCGCGCAATGTTATTCCCGGCGAGGTCCGGATGATCCTGGAGCTAAGGGATCTCGATCCCGATAAGATCGCGCGGACATACGATCAGCTGCGCCTCAAGGCCGCTGAAATTTCAAACGCCTCCGGCGTCAGCCTCGAATTCGCCCGGCAGGAGGCGATGCAGCCCGCTACGGCTGACCCTGCGATCATAGAGGCCATAAAATCCGCGGCGGCGGCGCTTGGCCTTCCCTACCACGTGATGCCGAGCGGAGCGGGACACGATGCCCAGATGATTGCGAGAATCGCCCCCATGGGAATGATCTTCGTCCCAAGCTCAGGCGGGATCAGTCACTCCAGCGACGAGTTCACATCTATGGAGGACTGCGCTAACGGCGCAAACGTCCTGCTTCAAACTATTCTAAAGATAGATTCATGGGGAGAATAGCTATGAGAATCAAGGCGGTAATTCCCAACTATGGCGTCGATGCCCTCGAGCGGGTCTTTCGCGCGAGCATCGATTCAGTTAAGGCTCCGAACACCGAGGTTGTCCTGGAATTCGTTAAGGGTGGCGTGGAATCGATCGAGAACAATTACGATGAACAGTTGAGCCAATTCTTTATCATCCAGTCGATGGAGACGGCCGAAAGGGAAGGGTTCGATGCGGTGACCGTGCTCTGCGCTGGCGACCCGGCGATCAGTGCGGTCAGGGATGCCCTGAATATCCCTGTGATCGGCATTTTTGAATCGGCGGTCTACCTGGCCTGCCTGCTCGGCCGAAAGTTCTCGGTCGTAACCGTCCTCGACGATGCCGTGCCGGTGCTCGAGGAGAAGATCGTTGCTCTCGGGCTCGAGCGGCGTTGTGCTTCGGTTCGTTCGGTCAATATCCCGGTCCTTGACCTGGAGAAGGAGCATGAGCGGATGATCGAAGCGCTCTCGTCCGAATCGCTGAGGGCCATTAACGAAGACCGCGCTGATACCATTGTCCTAGGCTGCGCTGGCATGTCCGAGGCCGCCAAGGCCGTTGCCAGGCGCGTCGGCGTTCCCGTTATCGACCCGGTGGTCGCTGGCATCAAGATGATGGAGCTGGTCCATGGGCTGGGGCTGAGCCACAGCCGCAAGGCTTATTTCTATCCCCGGCCTAAGAAGCGGATCTGTTCCCCCGCTTTTTCCGCTAAGGTTTAGGAACTCTGGGAGGAGGAGAAATGATCCTCATCGGCGTAGATGTCGGCGGCACGTTTACCGATATTATCCTGGCCAAGACCGACGAAAACAAATTTGCCATACATAAAGTTCCCACGACTTCGCCCGACCCTTCCGTTGGTGTGGTCGAAGGGATTCGGACGCTGTGCGCCAGGGAGGGGGTCGAGTTCGGACAAATCAACTATGTTTTTCATGGCACGACCGTGGCCACCAATGCCATCCTCGAGCACAAAGGGGCGCGTGCCGGCATGATCACGACTAAAGGATATCGTGATATCATCCACATCGGCAGGCACCAACGCCCGCAAAACTACTCGATCATGCAGGATATACCGTGGCAGGCCCGGCCTCTGGTTCGACGGCGCTATCGCAGGGTGGTTTCCGAGCGGCTAATCCCGCCGTTAGGCGAAGTGCTGGTGCCGCTCGACGAGCGGGAGGCCAGCGAACAGATCGCCGCGCTTAAGAAAGATGGCGTGGAATCCATCGCGGTCTGTTTTCTCTTCTCCTACCTCAACCCGGCTCACGAGGAACGGGTGAGCCGGATAATCGAACAAGAGTTCCCCGAGGCTTTCGTTACAACTTCGGCCGACGTTTCGCCGCAGTTCCGCGAGTTCGAGCGCTTCACCACCGCCTGTCTCAACGCCTTTGTGGGACCAAAAGTGAGGAGCTTTATAGATGGCTTGTCACAGCGCCTCAGGCAAGCCGGCATCGAGACCGAGCCGCATATAATGACGTCGAACGGCGGAGTGGCCACGGCGCGCATGATTAGCGACAAGCCGGTTTATACTCTGCTATCTGGGCCGGCGGCCGGCGTGCTCGGGGGCGAATGGGTGGCGCGCCTGACCAAATACGAGAACCTTATAACCTTCGATGTCGGCGGCACCAGCGCCGATATCGGAATAGTTACGCCGCGCGGCATTTCAGAGGCGTCGGCGCGCGACACTAAAATTGCCGGCTACCCGGTGATGATACCGATGATCGATGTGCACACCATCGGAGCCGGCGGCGGCAGCATCGCTTACGTCGATGCCGGGGGTGCGTTCCGGGTGGGACCGAGGAGCGCCGGCTCTATGCCGGGACCGGCCTGCTACGGGCAGGGGGGCCAGGAGCCGACCGTTACCGATGCCAATCTCGTATTGGGCCGGCTCGACAAGGACTACTTCCTGGGCGGCGCAATGAAAATATACCCGGAACTTGCCTTCAAGGCGATCTCATCGCTGGCCGGCCGCCTGCGCATGGATATTTACGAAGCCGCAGAGGGCGTCTGCACGATACTGGCCAGCAACATGGCCAATGCCATCCGCTCGCGCACCGTGCAAAAGGGTCACGACCCGCGCAAATTCGCGCTGGTCGCTTTCGGCGGGGCCGGCCCGATGACCGCGGTGGAGGTGGCGCGCTATCTGAAAATCCCTAAGGTGATCGTCCCCCTCTACCCGGGCATCACCTCGGCGCTCGGACTGCTCACCACCGATTTGAAGTACGATTTTATGCGAACCGAGTTCATGCTTTCGACCAACCTCCGGATCGAAAAGCTTCGGCGCGATGCCGAAGAGCTGGAAAAAGCGGCGCGCGACCAGTTGCTGAGGGACGGCCTCAGCGAGGAGCGAATTCGATTCGCGCGCAGCCTCGACCTGCGCTATCTCGGGCAGGGTTACGAGCTGCGGGTCCCGGTCCCCGCCGGAAGCATCGACGAACCTACAATGGAAAAGGTTTGGGCTGACTTTCACGAGCGGCATAGGCTGGAATACGGACATTATTTCCCCGGAAACCCCATCGAGATCGTGAACCTTCGCGTGACCGGAATAGGTCTCATGCCGGCCTTGACCCATCCTCGCTTCGATAACCGGCATCGCCGTTTAGAGGAAGCGTGGTTGAAGAGCGGTGAGACCTATTTCCGGCTGGACGGCGCTTTGAGGAAACTGCGCACCGAGTTTTTCGAGCGCCCCCGAATTCCCGTGGGCGCCTCGATCGCCGGGCCGGCGATCATCCTGCAAAAGGACTCGACAACCGTTCTGCCGCCCGGCTCGGAGGCGGTTGTGGACGAGTTCGCCAACATCATCATCACCACATCGAAGGATGGCTAACGAGCGGAGAGTTTTTAATATAGGATCGCATCCTGAACTGGAGGCATTATGAGCAGGCAGGCCGAACAGATTCTGCCCAAGATCGATCCGGTTACCGCCCAGGTGATCTGGGGGGCGCTGGAGAACATCGCCATCGAGATGGGGCACAAGCTGACACGGATGTCTTATTCGAGCATCATCCGCGAATCGGAGGATTTCGGCGCGGCGCTGATCGATGCCAACTGCCAGCAGCTGTGCGAGTCTGTTTTCAGCACGCCGCTGCAGCTTGGCCCGATCTCCGGATATGTGCGGGGGATCAAGAAGCTTTTCGAGATGCGGGGCGACAAATTTTATCCCGGCGACGTGATCATTCACAACTCCCCCTACTTCGGCGCCTCGCACGGCCCCGATGTCGCCTTCTGCATCCCGGTATTTCACAACGACGAACTGATCGGCTTTTCGGTAACCACCGCGCATCATCTGGACATCGGCGCGCTGGTGCCAGGCAGCTGCGGCATCGTCGAGGCGGTCGATGCCTACGCCGAAGGGCTGCAGTTTAAGGCGATCAAGGTCTACGAGCGCGGCGTTAAGAACCAGCATTTCTGGAACTTCCTCTCGGATAACGTGCGGGCAGCCGATATGGTGGTGGGCGATATGGAGGCACAGATAGCCGCCTGTCGAATCGGAGCCGAGCGCTATGTCGAGCTGGTGAAAGAATACGGGATAGACATGGTGCTGGCCGCCAGCGAATACCTGATGAATTACTCGGAAACCATGCTGCGGCGAGAGATAGAAAAGCTTCCCGATGGCACCTACTATGCCGAGGGCTATTTCGATGGATACCTCGACAGTCCGGATCCTTCTAAGAAGGACCTGAAGATCGCAGTCACCCTTACCATCAAGGGAAGCGACCTCTACATCGATTTCACCGGATCGTCGCCGCAGATTGACGACCGTCCGATCAATATGCCCTTCGAAGGGACGGTATGCGTTGCGGTTTATCTGATCGTCCGGTCGATACTGCTCGATACGGAAGACCACGAGTACATACCGCAGAACTCGGGGCTGATTCGTCCCATCCACATATATGCGCCGCCAGGTTCGATCTGCAACCCGACCTTTCCGGCCCCGACCATCGCGCGCTTCTGTCCGGGCAACGTGGTGGCCGACACCGTGATGCACGCGCTTGCCCAGGCCGCGCCGAGACAAATATGCGCTGGCGTCGGTAATTTGAAAGTGATAGCCTACAGCGGCCTGGTTGGCGAGAAGTACTGGGTCTACATGGATATCACGGAGGGAGCCTATGGCGGCCGTTACGGAAAAGATGGCCTGGATTGTGTCGATACCCTCTATGCCAACACGCGAAACAACCCGATAGAAGATATCGAATCGCACTATCCGCTGCGCGTCCTGCGCTACGAACTGCGAGAGGATTGCTGCGGCGCCGGCAAATGGCGCGGCGGGCTGGGGTCGATACGCGACGTGATGTTTACCGCCGACGGTCGGGCATCGGTCGAAGGGGACGGCCACAAGTTTGCCCCCTGGGGGATATTTGGCGGCAGGCCGGGCGTTCCGGGAGGACTGGTGCTCAACCCCGGCAAAGATAACGAAAGGGCGCTCCCATCGAAGATCAGCGATATCAAAACTAAAAAGGGCGATGTCTTCAGGACGATCAGCGCGGTGGGCGGCGGTTACGGCGACCCCTTCGAGCGCGACCCGCAAAAGGTTCTCGATGACGTGCTCGATGGCTTCATATCGCGCCAGACCGCGCGCGAACAGTACGGAGTAATCATCACCGAGGAATTGACCGTTGACCAGGCGGCAACGGACAAGCTTCGATCACGCCGATGAACAGGCGCGAGTTTATTGGTTCCACACCCGGGCTTTTCGCCACCTTTGGGATGGCGGCCGAGTCGCAGCCAAGGATCGATCTGCTCGTACAGGGCGGGCGGCTCGTTTTCCCCGAGCGAATACTCGAAGCTGATATCGCCGTACATGGCGGCAAGATCATCGCAATGGGAGCACGCTCCGCCCTGCCGCCGGCAAGAAAGACTATCGACGCGCGCGGCAAATACGTCCTGCCCGGCCTGATCGATTCTCACGTCCACTTCAATACCTTTTTTCGCGGCACCTCGACGCGCGAGGACTTTTACACCGGATCAATTGCCGCCGCAGCGGGAGGCGTTACCACCTATATCGATTTCGCAATTCAGCCAAAGGGGCGCGATCTCATCTCGGTGGTGAGAGAGCGCCGGGCTGAGGCCGACCCCAATACCGTGGTTGATTATTCCCTGCACATCTTGGTGACCGACCCGTCGCCGGCGGCGCTCGAGCAGTTGAGCGAACTGATCGCGTCTGGTATGCCGTCTGTTAAAGTATTCATGGCCTTCGGCCGCGAAGGCTTTATGATTGACGATGGGGCGCTGGTTGATACTATGCGCGTGGTTGAGAGAAACAACGGCATCATTGCCGTTCACACCGAGAACAACGCGATCGCCGAGCGTCTCGCCGACCAATACCAGCGCGCAAACAAGATTGCAGCAGGTTTTTACCCGGAGACCCGCCCGCGCTTCATCGAGCTGGAAGCAATTCGGCGCGCCCTGTTTTTCGCGCGGATTACGGGCGTGCGCTATTATGGATTCCACCTGACCATCGCCGAGGGTGTAGAAGAGTTCAGAAAGGCGCGCGGCAGCGGAGCGCCGGTCTTTACTGAGACCTGCACTCACTATCTGGTGTTGACCGAGGATGTATATCGCGGGCGCGATGGCGCGAATTATGTGTGCAGCCCTCCGCTCCGCACCCGGGCCGATGTGGAGGCGCTCTGGCGCGGCATTAGAGATGGTGTTATCTCGGTAGTAAGTTCCGATCACACCGCCTGGGACCTTGCTCAGAAGAGAGCGGGCAACGGCTCCTACATCGGCATCCCGCACGGCCTGCCAAGCATAGAGCTTCGCCTTCCAGTTCTCTACACCGAAGGAGTTGTTGCGGGCCGTATTTCCCTCCCCAGGCTGCTAGATCTGATCAGCACTTCCCCGGCCAAGATCTGGGGGCTCTACCCGCAAAAGGGAACGCTGGCTCCCGGCAGCGACGCCGATTTAGTAATTTTCGATCCCGACGTCGAGTGGACTGTAGAGCCATCGCACCTTCATATGCAAGTTGATTGGTCACCCTATGCCGGCAGGACGCTCCAGGGAAAGATAATATCCGTGCTCTCAGCAGGCCAGGTGGTCTTCGAAAACGGCGAGCTTCGCGGTGAGCGGGGGCGCGGGCGGTTTGTTCCCAGAAGGCTCAGATAGAGAGTTTGTTGCATATATACATTCATTCTACAAGAACGGACCTTTCGGCGCCATCGCCCGATTAGGTTTCGGTGTAGCGGCGGTCTCGAGACCGCCAGGTGTACGACGTCATGTCGTGCCCCACCCTGGCGAGCTGTAGGGGCGCAGCTTGCTGCGCCCTCGCCGCTACAATATGGGGCAACGGCCGTCGCTTCAAAGCACTTTTCATTATACCTAAGTATAATTGGCAACCGGACGGCGCGGATAATAGAATTCGGGGCATGCGCGGAGGAGGTCGAGCCGGCGCTGCCGCGGTCGAGGCCGTGGCGTTGGGGTTCGTGCTGGTGTTGCTGCTCGCCATGCTCCAACAATACGGCTGGGGCATGGCACAGAAGCTGGTGCTCGAGGAGGCAGCCAGACATGGAGCGCAGGCGGCGCGCCGGCTTGCCTTTTCGGGCCAGACCCGTCCCAGTTTCCAGGCCCTCCAGGCCGAGGCATTTCGGGCCATGGCTGACTTTTTACGCGCCAACGGCCTGAAAGATGCCTCGCCCCTTTCAAGTTCAGGCGCCTTGCGCGCGGGACTGGTCGCGGCCCGCCACCCAGGCGATGCCATAGCCAGGGTTCATTTAACTTCGAAGAACTTGTTCCTGAAGCTGGCCTCCGGAGGAGAGATAACGGCAGAGGTCATGACATATGTCGGGACCGGAGCTTCAGGCTTCAGCCCGCTCTCAACCTGCACACAGACGGCGAGCGACTGCCTGGGCCATGTCTTCACCGCCCAGGCTGCCGATTGCCCCCAGGCAGAGGAGCAGGCCCGCCAACTTGCCCAGCAGCACGAGCTTTTGCACGGCTGCGGCGATCCAGGGCCGAGGACGTTCCAGTGCCGACAGAAGGCGAGCGACCGCTGCGGGCACGAATTCGAGGCGGTGGCAAGCTCAAGCGTCAGCCTGGAAGAAGCCTGCCGGATAGCCCGCATTCAGGCCGAGCAGCTTGCCCAGCAGCACCAGGCCCAGGATCCGCCCGGGTGTGGGCAGCCTCCACCACCCCCACCGGTAGATTGCTACAAGTGCGAGGGGGGTAATCTTATAAAACGTCAGTTCATTGGCAGTTGTCCGCAAAATGAAGGATGGTCACCAAGTCCACTGCCCTGTCCTCCAAGGGAATGCTCGCGCTTTGCCGGCCGCGTTGAAGCAGTCTTGTGGGACTGTTTATACCAAGCATGGAATAACCCGAGGGGCTGTGGCGAATTGACGACCATTAGCGTTACCGGACAGGTAACAGCGCAGGGAAAGACATGCCAGGAGGCCGAATCCAGTTATCGCGCCCTGGCTCAAGTGTGGTGTCAGGCACAAGCCGTAGGGAATCGACGTTTAGCTGAATGCATTCCTTTGGGAGGAGAGTGCCAGTCCTGTCAATGAACTAAAAGGGCTCGGTCGTGAAGCTGGACTCGATGTTGAACTCCTTGCCATCCGCCTTCACCCGAAAGATCACTCGGTAGGTATGCTCTCGCTTCAGCGGTTGCTTAGCGAAAATAGCTACCGCATTAGGCGGCCAGCCAGCGAGAGCCGAGCTCGAGGTAAAAAACTCCATCTCCCGACCTGCCTCATCGAGCAACTCGATTTCAAGAACCTCCAGCGAGCGGCTCCTCACAAACCAGAGGACAATGGGCGGAGCTACCAACTTTCCAGACACTTCAGGCAAAGGGTTGGGATTTTCTCCATCGGGAGAAAAGGATCTCGAAATTAGCCTCTGTCCGTTGCCGGGAGACAGCACCCATACAAGGTTCTGATCAGCGTTTAACAAAGGTTGGCCGGGAAAGCCCCACCCGGCCTGCGCCACGAGCACGCCACGACCATTACTTCCCTTTACAAGTCCGAAACCTGTAGTTGTGCTCCAGGGGAAAAGCATGACCAACTTGTGGAAGAAGGTATTGTACAGCCAGCGGAGTCCCTCCAGGGGATTGCTCTTAACGTAGCATATGTTGCTGGTTTCAGCTGCCAATCTTCCCTCTAGGGAGAATCCTGGAAAACCTTCGACCTCCCAATGTGCTGTTACGGTTCCGTCCGGTTTAGTAAACGCCTGCGGCCAGTTCTTCGGGAAATTCAGCAGCATATAATTCGAGTGCTTTGTAGCCGCGCCCTCTGCCGCCGGGTAAATCGTGAGTTCGTGAAATACTCCCCCTTTAGGGCCTAGATTAGTACTCGCCTCGAATCGCATGAGGTTGTAATAGCGGAGCGCATCCTCGCGCTCTCTACCTTCGTCTGCGGGTTGGGGCTTCAGCAGATCGCCGGCAGCACAATTAATTAAGCACAATGGCTGAGCCTCGATAGGAACCAGGGAATCGCTGGTGATGAAAAACTCAACCGCGTAGACTGGAGCGAAGCGCAAATGTGTGAGCAGTATGTATCCGCTCGTCTCCCCTCGCACCGCGTCGAGAAGATGATCCAGGAGAAAAGCTCCGCCAGCGAAGTTTGACTCGTCGCCTGCCACCTCGCGCTGCTGGATAAGCTCTCCCTCTCCGCTGATTGCTGAAAACGATACTGGACTAAATCGGATAGGTATACCCTCAAAATAAGCAAAGCCCAGACCCGTGAGGAATCCGAAGCTTTGCGCGAGATGGGCTAAAACCAGCTGACCATTAAAGGGGGTATGGATCTCCTCAGCTGGAATGAACTTTGACGCGCGATAAAAGGCCACACTCTGTTTCTCTTTCCACCTGATGCGCACGAAGGCGGCAATGCGAGGCGCGCTGCCAAAGACTGTTTGCTTAGCCGTGATCCTGACATAGCCCTTGTCGCCGATCCCTTCAAGCGAAAAGCTGCTGGAACCAAAAGGTGAAAGCGAGAGGTTGCCTGCGCGCTGCAGCTCATTATCGTAATTTAAGGCTTTGATCTCGACCTCGACATTTGCCGCGCTCGCGTTGAGCATCGTGATCTCGCTCTCAAACCCCGGCTGATCCGTGAAGAAGGGGAATATGAGGTCCTTTGCCGAGGCTTCTAGCGGTATCGCGTTGAGCGCGGCGGGTCGAAGGCCGGACTCGCGGATAATCGCAAGGCCGACGAGCGGCTCATCAGCGCGTAACTCGACCACGCCTCCGGAAGCCGGGAAAATCCTCGAAACAGCCGAACTCCATCGCGCCGTAGGCCCTATCTCAATGGAGACCGAGCCACGGACCACTCCGCTTGCATCCCTCCAGGTGAGAGCGGCGCGTGCAATAGTCTGGCCTGGATTAACCAGTACCAGCTCGGTTTCCGCAGTGACGCGGGGGAAAATCAATGCCGTCGAGGAAGCAGGCGGTATCTGCCCGGTCGTGAAGTCACTGCCGTGCATCCAGAGACCGACAATCTGCGAGGCGCTTTCGGCCCGAATCCACGCGGGCCGCGCCGCGGGAAAGAGATCGGAAACCAAATACGCGCCCTGGCCGGCGGGCGCGATATCTCTCGACGCGGTTGCGAGCAACGCGCCGCGCTCGCTGTAGGCAGAAAAGCGCACCGAAGCAGGCGACTGCGATGCGTTTACCATCGCCAGGCCGGTCCAGCCCTTTTCCGACACATAGGGGAAGTCGAGCCGGCCCTCTGCTCGTAGAGGCAAAATAGACAAGATCAGCAGAGACGAGCAA
>FWPU01006092.1_pt1 | contig 24864 bp, 20 predicted proteins | sample 2228361 | NCBI WGS metagenome assembly FWPU01 (sample SAMEA103939777, study PRJEB20133) | metagenome | reverse complement strand
ATTAATAAAATTAAAAACTTTCTTTTTGATTTTTTCTTCAACATATTTTTATATTGTTTCTATAATTGCTTCTTTTTTTATAACTTGTAAAAATATTTTATTATATACGAAACTGTCAATTTTTTTTAATAAAACCTATATTTAAAAAAAAAATTAACTTTTTTTATTTATAAAATTCAAAAAAATGGTAATAATGAGTGAACAATTTGAAATTAGAAAGAAAAAGCTTGAAGAATTAGTTAATAAAAATTATAATCCATACCAGCAAAATATTCAGAGAAATTCCACTATAGATAGATTGCTGGAAATTTCACCAGAAAGTTATAATCAGGAACAACTCTTTACCATAGCAGGAAGAATTCGTTCTAAAAGAATGATGGGTAAGGCAGGTTTTTTTACGATTGAAGATGAAACAGATAAAATTCAATTTTACGTTAGAAAAGATGATTTTAATGTCAATTTTGAGATTGTAAAAAATTTAGATTTAGGTGATATCGTAGGATTAACAGGTTTTTTATTTCTTACTCAAACAAAAGAAAAAACACTTCATGTAACTAGTATTGAACTTCTTTCCAAATGCCTGAGACCTTTACCGGTTGTAAAAGAAGCAGATGGTAAAATTTATGATGCATTTGCTGATATTGAACAGCGTTATCGAATGAGATATGTGGATTTAATCGTAAATCCACAGGTACGGAAAACGTTTATTACCCGTTCAAAAATTATTACATTTATTCGAAATTTCTTAACTAAAGAAGGATTTCTGGAAGTAGAAACTCCTATGATGCAGGTAATACCAGGAGGAGCTAATGCAAGACCTTTCATAACTCATCATAATGCTCTGGGTATTAATCTGTACTTGAGAATTGCACCCGAACTATATTTAAAAAGACTTCTTGTAGGAGGCTTTACAAAAGTATTTGAATTAAACAGAAATTTTCGCAATGAGGGAATTAGTTATAAACATAATCCGGAATTTACAATGCTGGAAGTTTATCAGGCTTATGCAGATATGAATACAATGATGGAACTTTGCCAGAAATTAATTACTGAACTTACCCTTGAAATTCATGGAACATTGAAAATAGAATATGAAGGTCATCTTATAGATTTAACTCCCCCATGGCAACAATTACCTTATCTGGAGGCGATAAAAAAATATTCCGGAATAGAAATTCATAAAAATTCAAAGCTTGAAGATTTGATCCCTCAGGCAAAAAAGATGGGGGTTCCTGATGATGTTCTTGAAAATACTACATCAGTATGGGAATTAGCAGATATTTTATTTGATGAAAAAGTAGAAAAAAATTTAATTCAGCCTGTCTTTATAACTCAATACCCAAAACCAACCTCTCCTTTAGCGAAAGCGAATAAAGACAATCCTGATTTTGTAGATCGATTCGAACCCTACATAGCAGGTAGAGAGATTGGCAATGCCTTCAGCGAGCTTAATGATCCGTTTGATCAAAGAGAAAGATTTTTAGAACAGGTTCGCAGAAGAGAAAAAGGTGATGAAACAGCTCAATTTATGGATTATGATTATATTCGAGCCCTTGAATATGGTATGCCGCCCGCTGGCGGATTGGGAATTGGAATTGATCGATTGGTGATGATTTTAACCAATCATCATAGCATTAGAGATACCATTTTATTTCCTTTATTAAAACCTGAATCTATTGAAGATATTGAAAGAAAATGAAAAAATATTATCTCATATTTTTAGTATTAGTTTTTGGTTACTGCCGTTTTGATTTAAAGAAAGAATTGAATCAAAGAATACAGGATCCAATGATAGGAACAAAAGAGCTGGAAATTCTAATAGTAACCAATCGTTCAACAGAAAGCCAGGAAAGCTGTACAAATCAATATTTTCTTAATCATCCTGATAAAATCAAATATCTCAGCTGTAATGTAAATGTACCTTCCCGGCATTCCATAGGCTCACTGGATACATCATCAGATTCTATATTAGATCGCGACTTATATTTTTACAGTAGAAATTTTCAGAGACTTCAGAAAGAAGAATTTTTTGATAAAATCAAAAAAGATAAAGAAAAATTAATCTTTGTTCATGGCTTTAATGTCGAATTTGAAGAAGCTTTATTTCGTGCAGCTCAGATAAAATATGATTTAAAATTTCAGGGGCAGATAATTTTATTTACATGGCCAGCTGGACCAGAGAAATCAGGCTTATTGAATCAAATTTTATTAAATAAAACATATGCCATTAACTTAGTAAATGCAAAAAATACAATACCTTTATTTAAAGAATTTATAAATGAAATTTATAAAAATACAAAGAATTCAGAAATTGAGTTATATATTATTGTTCATTCTATGGGGCACCAAATTGTTATTCCATCGCTGGTTCAATTATCAAAAGAAAATTCCATAAGGAAAAAAATAAAAGAATTGATTTTCAATGCTCCCGACTATCCCGTAGATCAATTTAAAACAGAGGTGACTCTATTAAAAAATATTGCGGAAAGAATTACTATTTATTGTTCACCGAGTGATAATGCTCTTAAAGTATCTGAACAGGTAAATGGAGTCCGAAGATTGGGACAATGCTTCTTAATGGACGGAGTAGATGTGATCAATGTAGGAAGAATTGATAATCCTGCACTGGGAATAGCAGGATTAGGGCATGGATATTATTCTAGCAGACCTATCTTAACAGATCTATATCAATTAATTTTAGGTCTGGAAGCTCCCAGAAGACTTTTTATAATTAAAAGTAATCAATCTACTGAAAATTATATTTTACGCGACTAATTTTTTAAAAATCAATTTATAACTTTATGAATACCCTTAAATCTGATTATATCATTATTGGTTCTGGAATAATGGGACTTAGTATAGCTTATGCAATTAAAGAAAAATTTCCCCATCGTAGCATTATTATTATCGATAAAGAAAAATATCCCGCATACCATGCAAGCGGAAGAAATAGTGGAGTATTACATGCAGGATTTTACTATTCTCCTGATTCCCTAAAAGCTAAATTTACAAAAGAAGGAAATATTTTTTGGACAAAATTTTGTGATGAACATCATTTAAAAATTAATAAATGCGGTAAGGTAGTTGTAACAAAGAATGAAAAAGAGCTTGAAACCTTGCAGGAACTTTATAGTCGAGGTATTCAGAATGGAGTGGAACTAAAAATCATAGATGATAAAGAATTAATGGATATTGAACCAAATGCGAAAACATTTAAAAAAGCTATATACTCACCAACCACATCAACAATTGATCCAGTTGAAATCGCCTCTAAACTTAGAGAAATTCTGAACCAGAAAAAGGTAAAATTTCAATTTAATACTAAGTTTCTTAAAAAAGAAACAGAAGGAATTAGAGTTAATACCGGAACAGTAATTGAAGGTAAAGTAATCAATTGTGCAGGTTTATATGCTGATAAGATTGCAAAACAATATGGTTTAGCCAGAGAATATGAAATTCTTCCTTTTCGTGGGAATTATTTGCTATATAATAACATTGATAAACCCATATCTACTCTTATATATCCTGTGCCGGATATAAATTTTCCTTTTCTTGGAGTCCACTTTACAATAACAGTTGATAATAAAATTAAAATCGGACCTACAGCAACTCCTGCTCTCTGGAAAGAACATTATCAGGGCTTTAAAAATTTTAAAATTGATGAATTCACAAACATTATAAAGTATAATTTAAAACTATTAAAAGCTTCCAGTAAATTTAGAAAACTAGGTTATGAAGAAATAAAAAAAATTAGTAAGAATTATCTTATTTATCAATCATCTCAGTTAGTTAAGTATATAGATAAATCAGCTTTTCGGAATTGGAGTAAGCCCGGAATTCGCGCCCAATTATTCAATAAAATAACAAAACAACTTGAAATGGATTTTATTATACAAACTAACAAAGAATCAATACATATTTTAAATGCTGTATCTCCGGCATTTACTGCTTCTATTCCATTTGCTAAATGGATTGTTGAAAAATATTTAAACTAATCTGTTCTGATTCATTTTCGATTTTATCCTTAAATCATTATAATTAAATATAAATTCTAAAACAAAATTTCTGTATTTTTTATTTATTAAAAAAATATTATAATTAGTTTAATGTTATATTATAAAAACCTTTTGGATGTCATAAGTACAGGAGCAAATTGTTAATAAATTTTGTTTAAACATTATACTTAAAGAAAACCCTCTAAAAGGGGCTTTTTTTTAAAAAAAACTTTCTCTATGGATTTCAATCATCAGGGATGATAAGTCTTATTCATTTTTTTATTGAATTTTAAACTCAGAGGAATAAAAACTCTGATTCTTTCGTATTACTCCAAAACGAAAACAGGAATTTTTTAAACTTTTAATATCCTGATCAATAAAATACCATCTTGCTTCATAAATTACTTCATTATTTTTAAATTTAATGATATGTAAAGATAAGCTTAAACTTTCCTCGTCCATAAAATCAACATATTTTGAATTACAATCTTGATTTTGCTGAATTTTTAGAGATATTTGACTTAAATTTGAATAAAAACTATCTTTATAAACCCATTTGATAAAATTTTCTTTAATATTTTTAATTTTTTCTGGTTTATGTATTTCTACTAGATTTACTGAGCTTTCCAGAATATCGGGAATGAATTTATTTGACTTTAAACGAAAATTATATTTATTTTTAATTTCAGAATCAGTAGAGGTTTTATCAAATAATTTTTCTATTAAATTTTTTGAGATAGCCATTAAAAAATTTCCTGTGTTTTTTCCGTAAAGATTATGCCCTCCCTCATAATATTGTAAACTGTATTCTTCTGGTGTGGTTACATATCCTGTATAACCATTTGCACAACTAATAGGAATTATATTATAATTTTTATAAATTTCATTGATTGATTTTTTAATGCGATAACCTACTCTCTCAGTAATTTCGAAAGGGAAAGTTAAATAAATAAAATTTCCTATCTGGATAGCCTGAAAATACAATAAATGTGGAAAATCTTCTTTATTGAAGAAAAATGGCTGTAAAATGCTTAAAAACCATCTTTTTTCTCCCTGGCAATTCTTTGTAAAAATCCATCGCGGCCATCCGGGCCTATAAAAAGGCAAATGTTTTAATATTGGTGTTTGTCGAGTAGTCGCTCCTGTCATTAAAGCCATTCCTATTACAGGATAATTACAGGTAAATACCTCTCCTATCTGGTTTTCTTGAAACATATCTATTTCTTTTGCATATGAGTCTAAAATAATATCGCTTTGAAAATCTTTTAGGGAATGATACAAATCAAACATCTCCTTTGCAATACCATAACCTATTTCTTTTGCAATCACGAAATCTCCTCTTTCATTTTTGTCATCATAATTGGGGGTAGCATCTCCATGGGTATAATTTAGAGCTAAATGAATAAAAAAATCAATTTGATATTTTTCTTTTACCATATCTTCCAGTCCTTTTTCAATATAACCGAAAACATCCCGATGATAAAAAATATTATCTTCAGGTATTACAGTAGGATGGATAGAAAAATTTGTAAAAACTACAAATGGTTGATTTTTCAGAGTATCAATCCGAATCATTTCTACCCAGGGATTGATTGCTTCTTCTGTTATTATCTTTTTTTGAACATCCTGATTCTTTAAATATGCGAGGAAACTTCGATTCTTTGTATATCCATATATTGCTTTTCTCCCCATTGTGATTTTTACGGGAATTCGATTCTGAAAAGCAATGTCTACTGACTTTTGTATTTGTTCTAATAAGAAATCAAAATATACATTTTCAAACCCACCTTTATTAGCAGCATATTGATTATAAAAATTGGATTCAAAATAATTTCCCGGCCCAGCATGCGTATGAGTACCAGCCATTAAAATATCTGATGGAAAAATATTATACTTTTTACCAATAATTTCAGCAAGTTTATGATGTAATAACAAAGATCCTGAAAGTAAATCTAACTTTATCAAAACAATAGTCCTATTATTACGATTTGTGATTACAAGGGTTCTTGCTTTTAATTTATGGCGAAATCCTTTTGCTGTTTCTGCATTTAAAGAATACCCCGCAAGAGGCATACCAGGTGGAGGAGTAATGTCTACTACCGAAACTCCTGCTAAAAGATGATGATGTTTTACATTTTCAGGCAATGAAAGGCGAGAGAGATCTATTTCAATAATTTCTTCTCGATAAGAAATACAGTTTAAGTACAAAATAAATAAGAAGAACAATCCTTTTAATTTTTTCATATTTACTAAAATTGATTAAAAAATCAAAAAATCAAATAAAAAATGAATTTTTTTTCAAGGACTAAAGTTTTTTTGATAACATTCTATGAAAAAAATCTATATATAGATAATGAAAATTCAATTCTGGAGGGAAATATGGCTAATTTAGCTTTTACTATTTTAGATGGGCGGTTGGTAAATGACCCTGAAATGAGAAGTGTTGGCGATAACCAGAAGGTAACTACTTTTTCTATTGCAGTCAACCATACAGATAAATTGGAGCAAAATGATATGGTAAGTTTCTTTACTATTGAAGTTTGGGACAGAATGGCTGAAATTTGTAACAAATATTTAAAAAAAGGATCAAAAGTAACCATAATAGGCAATCTAAGACAGGATCGATGGAAAGATAATGAAGGAAAAATTCATTCCCGAATCAAAATTATTGCTCAACAAGTTCGTTTCGACAATAAATACAAGAAGAAAAAAACAGAAAAAGTTGCTTAATATATTTAAGTCCACATTTTGTGGACTTTTGTTATAATTTAATAAAGCGATAGTTGACATTCCATTCATATCGCGCAATTTGCAAGTAATGTAAGATAAAATCTCTAAATGAAATATGTTTTTCAATTTCAATTTGAATTCCATACTTCCAGTAATTAAAATCATTATATAATGCTTTTATTATTCTTTCTTTATTTTTGAAATTTAAAAAATATTTTATAAAATCACTTTGGTGGATTAGATTCCATTTTGAAATTCTAATTCTTTTCTGAACTGGTTCTATAAATTGATGAGATTGGTTCTTTTGTTTTGTATCTGCTTTTTGAATGATTATTGAATCCGGGCAGTCCATTAATTTTTTCTCAATATGATATAAATACTTTTCCTGATGAACTTCAATTCTATATAAATTTGAGTTTTGTAAATTTTTTTCATTAAATTTTCGGATTTCCAATAAAATTAAACCAGATGGTAAATTTTCGTTTATCCTAAGAAAGAAAGACTCTATATCGGACTGAGAAGTTTCTGTATATAGATCTACTATGATATTTTCATTTAAAGAATAAAAATAAACAGGTAAAGAATCCTGCATTGTAATTTTTTCATGTTTATTAAATCCTTGAGAAAATGTCATAGGAAGTCTGGATCTTCGTAAAGCTTTTCTAATTATCTCAATATATTCAAGATGACTAATATAAATTAAATTATCTAACTTACCAAATTTTAAATGAATTTTTTCTTTTGTTATGAACTTTATTGAAGGAATACTTATCTTTTTTAATAATTCTTGAGGAAATTGAGAAGGATTATATTCTTGCTTTCTTGCTGGATTCATATTTACTTCATTTATAGAAAGAAATTTTTCATAATCCCTGATTAATTTCTCACGCGAAAAACCATCTATGATTTGTTCCCAGGGCTGTAAGGAACCATATGGCTTTTGTTTAAGCCATAATTCTTTGAGAGAATCTGGAATTTCTTCAAAGATTTCTTTCCAGATACTTTGATTAAATTTATCATCCCAGGAATCAAACTTTGCACCTTTTCGATATGCTTTATATATATACTCTCCCATTCTATGATCGCTTCTGGATAATAATCCTTCTACCCATGCCATCCAGGGAGATGGATGACGAATTAGAACTCTTCCGGTTTGCATTTGAGATTTAATTTTTTGAATCGCATTATCAAAATATTCCGGTGATTTTTGCTCTTCCCACTGAAAAGTTGTAAATGGTTTCGGAACAAACAAAGAAATGGAAATATTCACTTTTTTTCGTTTACCATTTTTCCTGGCAATTTCGCCAAGAGTATTCAATGCGCGAATTAAATCGTCAACTTCACGCTCCTGATAATCAGGTAAACCTAACATAAAATAAACTTTAACTAAATCCCATCCTTTTTGATACACTAAATTCATTAAATTATGTAAATTTTCTTCAGAAGATTTCTTGTGGATTTTCTCTCTTAAGAATTCTGAACCAGCTTCAAGAGCAAAGGTAATACCTGACCTTCGAATACCTGAAGTGATTTCTAAAATAGGAATTGTTTTTACCTGAACTCGAAGACTTGGTAAGGATAATGATATTCCTTCGGGCCCCAGGGTATTTGCTAATTCAATCACCAACTCTTCAAGCCAGGGATAATCAGCTATAGATAAAGAATGTAAAGTTAAAACATTATTACCGGTTCTGGCAATTAAATCTTTTGCTATTTCCACCAATCCCTCTACCTCTGCATTTCGAACAGGCCTTTTCCAAAATCCAGCGTGACAAAATCGACATCCCTGTCCACACCCTCTATTCACTTCCAGCACTACCCTATCCTGTGTAATGGCAATATTCGGTAATATAATATACTTTAAATGAGCAAATTCCTTCGCATTAAAATTTCTTTTTTTTATGATTTTTCCTTTATATATAACCTGAGCATTCTTATATTGAATTTCATAAAATTCTGGAATTAATAACCCTTCTACTTGAAGTAATTCAGATAAAATTTCTTTTCTCGATTTAAATTGATATTTTCCATTCTCAATGATTTTTGCTATTTCGACTATGGCTTCTTCTCCATCCCCCAGGAAAATAGCATCAGCAAAATCAAACATGGGCAGGGGATTGGAAACAGCAGTCCCCCCAAGGATAATAAAAGGTTCACTATCATTTCTTTGTTTACGAAAAATAGGAATTTGTGCAAGTTCTAATGCATATACAATATTTGTATAGTTTAATTCATGGGCTACATTAAAACCCCAAACATCAAAACTTTTTGCAGAAAGAAAATATCCCAGAGAATATAAAGGTATTTGATTTTTAATTAAATCTTCGCCAAAATCATCCCATGGTAAAAACGTTCGATCAGCAAGAAAACCATTTCTTAAAACCTGATCTAATAGAATTTTTAAACCCTCATTTGTCATTCCCAATTCATAAACATCAGGATAAGAAAACAAAAATTTTACAGTATAATCTTCTGGTTTAATATCCGGTACACCAAATTCACCTCCCACATATCTACCTGGTTTTTCTACCCTTTGCAAAATGGGTAAAATTTTCTGTTTATCTATAAATTCTAATTTTGGAGAAAAAACTTTTTTTTCTTGTTGAACCTGAATCATATTAACTAAAAATAAATCAAACGCTTTCTATGACAATTGTTTTTATATTCATTGATGAACAGTTATTCTTTAAGTTTCATCTATAATTCAAGTTTAGGAATAACTATTCTCTATCATTAAATAAACTTAATTTTTATACTTTTCAATTATTGATTACAATTTGTCAAAGTATTAAACTTTTTTATTTTGAGAGATAATGACAGTTTTTTCTATTTATAGCTTTATCAAACCTCTAAGAACTGTATAAAATTTTTAATAGGGCTTTGAAAACTTGAGCTTTCCTACATCCATTTTGATATTTAAATTTTACTTGTAATTTCTGTATCTTAAAAGAAACCTTTATTATGGTATTTAAAAAAGTTTCAAAATTATTCCTCACATCAGCTTATCTTTATTATAAAGATAGACTTAATATTCGATCAAATGCAATTGCTTATTCCTTTATCATTGCCATTATTCCTTTATTTACCATTTTAATAAAATTTGCAAATATAAACGAAAAACAATTACTGGAAAACATTAACCGTTTACTGACAATTTATGGAATTTCTGGAACTCAACCAATTTTAGATATTGTTCAAGATATTTTAAACCGTTCCAATACCATAAGCGGAATTGGACTGTTATTTTTAATTTACTCAGTGCTGAATATTTTTGTTTATCTTGAAGATAGTGCAAATCAAATCTTTCGTGCTAGAAGCAGAGGATTTTTAATGCGAACATCAGTTTTCACAACCTGGGTTGTTTTTTTTCCTTTGATAATTATTTTCTTATTTGATATTTCTCGTAATATACAAAAATTTCTTTCCCCTTCGAATTTTATCTCAGTAACCTCGAATCAAAAAAATATCTTTTTATTTAAAGATAAACTTGAGTTAGAAATATTTTCTACTAATTTTGAACTTGAAAATCGGTACAAAATCTTAGATAAAATTGACTTTCTCGCATTAAACCGAAAGATCATTATTAATGACGAAGAAATGACCTTTGATATTTCCGGCGATATCATTAAGAGCGTTATAAAAGAACCCATTAAATTCATCGTAGATAGAGATTTTCAGATTGTAGCCATAAAACCCTCTATAATTCTTTTTACTCAGGATAACGGATTAAACTGGGATTATCGCTTTTTTATCTTTTCTAATAAAGGAAAGTCTTTTGAACTTCCCCTCATTGAAGATATAAAAAACGACGAAGAGAATTTATATTTTTTATTAACATACGGAAATCAAAGCTATTTTCTTATTCTGGATAGAAATTATATGGAAATTAAAAAAAAATATATTTTTCAGAATTTTTATAATTTGATTTATGTTGATAACAATCAAGTTTTTTTATTTGGACAGGGAAATTATATTTCTATAGATCTGAATAAAACAATCTATGAAATTCAAAACATACCTAATCTCAATACTACTTTTGAAAATTTGTATTCCATAAACAATCAATTTCTTATATTAACTAAACAAAAAAGAATTGTAATATTGAATTTAAAAAATAGAGTTATAGAGTATCCCATTTTAAAAATTAATCAATTTGAGAACATCCACAATTTCAAAATATTTGATAACCATACAGGTTTTCTTTTCGGAAAAAAAGATTTTCGATTTACTATGGATATTAGCAATAATCAAACACTGGGAAAAGAATGGTTTATTGCCAGATTCTACGACGATTCTAATAATGAAGTTCAACTGGAAAAAATAAACGACGTTTTCTGGAACGGAGATTCCTATATACTGGTAGGTGATAATCAAAGTATATATATAGCAAAAGTATTTTCTATTTCTACTGATCCTAAAACAGATTTAAAAATCATTAAATTAAGAATTTTTCAGAAATATCTGATTTCTAATTATAAAAAGATTTTACCCAATATTGTATATAATCTTATTAATTATTTTTATATATTGATTTTTCTAACATTCTTTTATATTATTTTACCCAATAGAAAAATACCGGTAATCTCTGCCTTTATCGGTGGAATTTTTAGTTCCTCAGGTATCATTATTTTTATGATTATTTTTAATATAATTGTTCCCTTTTTTACTACTTCCAAAATTATATATGGAATCTGGTTTGCTATACCAATTAGTTTAATAGTTTTATTATCTACCATACAAATATTTCTCTTTGGTCTTGAAATTACGAGAGTTCATATGCATCCTGAACTTATGACTGATAATATATTTCAGAAATTCAAAGATTTGATTTTCGGGAACGATCAACAACTCGAAAAGAAGAATTCCTGATCAATAAAAATAAAGAGCAGAAATATAAAGCTACTGTAATCAAAACCACAGCAAGATCTATGGTATCAGACGGAAAGATCAGTCCCATTTTTCTTAATAAATAATCGATAAAAGAAACCGGAAGATCTTTTACTCCTTTTTGGATTTTGATCTGCCAGTGAAAATCTGTCAAAAAACAATAACCAAATCCAAACCAAAACCCCAGAATTATCCAAGAAAACAATGTTATATTTAAACCGATAAAATGATAAATCCTTAATTTTTTAAACCACAAAGCAAAGAGATTCCATAGAATAAAAACAATATGGAAAATTTCAAAAAAGAAATCTAAAATATCTAAACAAAAACTATGGACAACCATCATTACCCTGATTTTTTATAAATATGAAAAAAATCAAAATAATTTTATTTATTATGATTATTCCTTCTGTAATTTTTTCTGAAACATCCAGAAATCCCGAAAGTGTGTATATAGAACAAAAAATTAATGAATTTCCAGAATTGAATTTATTATTTCAGAACGAAAATGGAGAAATTGTTAACCTTGGAGATTTTTTAAAATATAAAAAACCTATTATTATTGCTCCGGCATATTACAATTGCCCGAGATTGTGTACCCTTGTTTACAACGGATTGGTTGAAGTAATTGAAAAACAAAAAAGTCTTATACCAGGTAAAGATTATCTTATCATTTCCATAAGTATGGCAGAAGAAGAAGATGCAACACTTGCAAAAGAAAAAGCCAAAAATTATAGAAACTTTTTTGAAAAATTTAAAGTATCATCCAATGATTGGATTTTTCTGGTAGCTGATAAACATTATAAAGATAATCCTAAAAAATTCTTGTATTCGCTGGGCTACTATTATAAAAAAGATGGTAAGGATTACAGTCACCCTGCAGCTATCATATTTTTAACACCGGAGGGTAAAATCTCAAAATATTTATACGGAATTGAATTTTCTGAAAAAGATTTTCGATTTGCTTTAATCGATGCTTCCCAAGGTAAGGCTGGAACAATTGTAGATGCATTTCTAATGAGTTGCTTTCGATATGATTCTGTTCAAGGGAAATATGAGCCTTTTGCCTGGGGTTTTATACGATTGGGTAGCATCCTGATTTTATTTTTTATAGTATTTATTATTGGAATTTTAATTTTTTTTGAAAAGAAAAAAACAGTAGCTTAATTATACTTGAAACCATTCTCAATTTCAATTTTTTGAAAAATAAAGAAATAAGTATTAGGAGATCTTTATGCATCAATGGTTTATTGATTCTGCGTCCACTATTGCACCGCAGATTGATTTTGTGATGAATTTTGTCAATTTTGTTACATTTACAGCTTTTTTACTTACCAATGCTACTTTAGTTTACTTTATATTAAAGTATCGAAGAAGAAAGGAAGGAGAAATCACTTCTCGAATCAATCAAAATCACACAATTGAAATCATTTGGACGGTAATTCCTTCCATTATTTTGGCAATTTTATTTATAATTGGACTTAAAGATTTTAGAGAATTAAGAGCAGCCGGTGATAATTTTAAAGAAATTCTTGTCTCAGGTAAACAATGGTCATGGAACTTTGTATATACAACTGACAGCGAAAATATAAAATCCCCAAAAAAACTTCAAACAGATAACATTCTTTATCTAGAAGAAGGTACAAAAGTGAAATTAATTATGAAATCGCGGGACGTAATTCATAGCTTTTATGTTCCTGCATTTAGAGTTAAAGAAGATGTACTTCCTAACCTCTATACTTACGTAACCTTTACTCCTCTTATTTCTGAAAAACAAATTTCAATGACCCCTAAAGAAAGAGAATCGTTTTATAGCTTAACTATCGATCAAAAAGAAATTATATCCTTTGTTCAGGATCAATGTAGCGAATTTCCTTCTGGAACTTGTGCCACTTACAATATTTTATGCACAGAATATTGCGGTAAAGACCATTCATATATGCTCGGTTCAGCTGTTGTTTTAAAACGTGAGCAATTTAGAAAAAAAATGGAGGAATTAAAAGAACAACAGGGACAGATCCAGATTAGCGCGGCATATGGTAAGGAAATCTATGAACAAAAGGGTTGTAAATCCTGTCATTCCCTTGATGGTAGTAAGATCGTTGGTCCTTCATTTAAAGGTATCTGGCAATCTAAGAGAAAATTATCCAATGCTAAAGAAGTAATCATTGATGAAAACTATATTAGAAAATCGATTCTGGAACCCGCTTCGGAAGTTGCAGAAGGATATCCCAACCTTATGCCACCACAGGATTTAAATGACGAACAAATTCAATCTGTTATAGAACTTATAAAATCATTAAAATAATTTAATTAAGGAGAAAATTATGGCCACATCCACACAATCGTATTTAGAAACTGAAAAAACTATCTGGGGCTGGTTAACTACAACAGATCACAAAAAAATTGGTATAATGTATTTGTTTTCCATTATTCCCTATTTTGCAATTGCAGGTATTATGGCTCTTTTAGTAAGAGCGGAATTAATGTATCCTGGAAAAACTTTATTCGATGCACATACCTATAATGTAATCTATACATTACATGGTGCGATTATGGTTTTTCTATTTATTGTTCCTGGAATTCCTGCTACTCTCGGGAATTTTCTTTTACCTCTAATGATTGGCGCAAAAGATGTAGCATTCCCAAGAATTAATTTAGCCAGTTATTATATATATCTGATAGGTTCCATCATTGCTGTAATTTCCCTGCTTTCTCCCGCTGACACTGGATGGACTTTTTATACTCCCTACAGTATGAAGTCAAATTCACTCATTGTATGGCTAACCTTTGCAGCTTTTGTAATGGGATTTTCTTCTATTATGACGGGATTCAATTTTATCGTGACCATCCATAGAATGAGGGCTCCTGGACTGAAATGGTTTAATCTCCCTTTATTCGTATGGGCAATATACGCAACGTCCATCATACAGGTCCTTGCAACACCTGTTGTAGGAATGACTCTGGTATTATTAATAATGGAGAGGGTTTTCGACATAGGTATTTTCAATCCTTTAAAAGGAGGGGACCCTATCTTATATGAGCAATTTTTCTGGTTTTATTCACATCCAGTAGTATATATTATGATATTACCTGCATTTGGTGTTGTATCGGAAATTTTACCTGTATTTTCGCGTAGACCCATTTTTGGATATAAAGCTATTGCTTACTCTTCACTTGCCATCGCATTAATTAGTTTTCTTGTATGGGGACATCACTTATTTGTTTCTGGGATGTCTGATTGGGCAAGATATATTTTTTCTTTTTTGACTTTCTTTGTAGCAGTTCCCACAGCAATTAAAATCTTCAACTGGCTTGGAACCTTATGGAAAGGTTCTCTGGAGATAACCGCAACACCTATGTATTATACACTTGGCTTCTTATTTATGTTTACCATTGCAGGATTGACGGGACTACATTTAGCAGTTCTTGCCACAGATGTTTTCTTACATGATACCTATTTCGTTGTTGCTCATTTTCATTATACTATGCAAGGAGGAACAGTTTTCGCTTTAGTAGCAGGTTTACATTATTGGTTCCCTAAAATAACTGGAAGATGGTACAATCAAAAAATTGCTTTTTGGGGATGGTTAATTCTTTTTGTAGGATTCAACGCTACATTTCTTCCTCAATTTTTACTTGGAATGGAAGGTATGCCAAGAAGATACTATGATTATCTTCCTCATTTTCATACCTGGCATTTTGCGTCTTCAGTGGGCTCCTTTTTTAATGGATTGGGATATTTAATTGTTTTTTTAAATTTGCTTGTCTCTGCCTTTAAAGGCGAAAAAGCTGAATCCAATCCATATCAATCTCTTTCTCTCGAATGGCAAACTTCATCCCCTCCACCAGAAACCAATTTTTTACATACTCCCCATGTTCCGGAAGATCTATATGATTATGGAACAGAGGGAAAAAATGAAAAAGATACTAAATCAGATAAAAAAATTGTATAAGGAGAAAATATGTCAGTTAATACTTTAGAAAAATTTGAAGAAACACGACATCCTGTTCATGAAGAATTGGGAGGTTATGAAGGTGCAAAATTAGGAATGTGGCTTTTTTTAGCCACTGAACTTTTATTATTTGGAGTTTTATTTGCTGGATTTGCTATTTTTCATGGAAAATATCCAAATGAATTTAAATTAGCTCATATGAGTCTTGATAAAACAATGGGAACGATCAATACTATCATTTTAATTACCAGTTCTATGACAGTGGCTCTTGCCATTGATGCAATTCAGAGGGGTAGAAGAAAACTTAGTAGTATTTTTTTAGTACTCACAATCTTACTTGCTGCGGGATTTCTCGTTGTAAAATACTTTGAATATACTGGGAAATTTTCTCATGGAATCTTTCCTGGTAGAGCAGATCAAATTGTAATAGATCACTCAACACATCAATATGGTCAGATACCCTCTGAATGGCAAGGAAAACCCATCGACAAGAATGGTATTTATCTTTTCTTTTCATTTTATTTTGTAATGACAGGTATTCATGGTTTACATGTGCTCATTGGAATGATAATATTGTCCTGGCTACTTGTAGGAATGCTCAAAGGAGAATATACACACTGGTACTACACACCCGTTGAAAATGGGGGGTTATACTGGCACCTAGTGGATTTAATTTGGATTTATTTATTTCCTTTATTTTATTTAATACAGTAAAAGGAGAATTTATGCATATTCATAAACAGGAAAGCAGAGGTCATATCTCACCAACAAAAACATATATTTATGTAGGGCTAAGTTTACTAATTTTGACGGCAATAACAGTAGCCGCTTCTTATATGGATTTTGGAAGTATGGTTATAAATATAATTATAGCTCTCATCATTGCTACAATAAAAGCATCACTGGTAATTCTTTATTTTATGCATCTTAAATACGAAAACAAAATTCTATGGGGATTTGGTATTTTTTATCCATTGATTTTATTTCTAATTCTCATCTTTTTCTTAATCATTGATGTCTTTTTTAGAGTTATTCCTAATCCATAGGGAAATCCAAAAAGGATTTCCTCTTTTCTTTTATGCTATTTCATTATATTTCAGAAGAATATATCGATCCGTCATACCCGAAATATAATCGCAAATTATTCTGGGTAAAGGGAATTCCTCGATTCTTTTTTGGATATGAAATGGCATAAGAGATGGATATTTAAAGTATTCAAAAAATAGGAATTCTATAATTCTTTTTGCTTTTATCGAAACTACTATTACCTCAGGATGTTGATAAAGTTTTTCATGTAAAAAAATATATATTTCTTTCGAAACTTCTTCAAACGACTGCGAATTTCTAATAGGATTATTTTTCTTATCCAGTGCATACACTTCTTCAATAGATTTTAACTGTAAATTTTCTAAATTTTTTTTAGAATTCTGAATTAAATCTGTTATAAAGAAATTTAAAGAATGTCTTATAAGGATTCTTACTTTATAAGGCAATCTTGATTTTATGTACTCATTTCCATAATTTTTTTTACAATAATTATCCAGTTCTTTCCAGTAATTTATCTTTAATATTTCTTCGTAATCTAGAAGGGATGAATCTATTCCATCTTCTATGTCATGGTGAATATAAGCCAGTCTATCGCATAAATCAACTAATCGAAATTCCAAAGGAGGTGATTGAGACTCTTTTTCTTTAACCAATTCATATAAATGTTTGTCCTCATCATAAACTTGATTATATTTCATCAATGATTTAATTACAGCCCTGGTTAAATTTAATCCTTTCCATAAAGGATACCTTTCCTCTAAGTATGTTACAATACGAACACTTTGTTTGTTATGTTCAAATCCTCCGTACTCTTTCATTATTTCATTTAATATTTCCTGCCCGGCATGTCCATACGGAGGATGTCCCAGATCATGAGCAAGTGCTACTACTTCCGAAAAATCTTTATTTAGTCTTAACACATTGGCAATAGAACGTGATAATTGACTCACTTCCAGGCTATGGGTAAGTCTTGTTCGATAGTTATCCCCTCTGGAATTTACAAACACTTGAGTTTTATATCCCAATCTTCGAAATGATTTAGAATGTATAATTCTATCCCGATCCCTCTGAAAATTGGTTCTATAAGGGTCAGAAGGCTCATTATAGATTCGACCTTCGTGATCTTTATTTTTGATAGCATAGGGAGATAGTAAAGAATCTTCAAAAATTTCTATATCCTGGTTCATAAAACCAGAAATTTTAAAGAAATATATAGAAAATTATAAAAAACTGAATTCATTAATCTCTTTCTTCTTCCATTCTTTTTTTCTCCTGTTTAAAAATAGCAAAAATTTCTCTCTTTTTCTTATCAATAAATCCCCTGCCTCCATTCTGTATAGCTAAATTGAAGTATTTTTCTGATTCATCCATTTCTCCTTTATACCATGAAACAATTGCTAAATTCCACAAAGCAGATGCGGAAGTTCCTCCAGAATTATCGAGTGCCATTTTCCAGCTTTGAAAAGCTTGATCAACATCTCCTGCTTCTATCCATTTTACACCGTCTTCTAAATACTGATTGATGGTTTCTTTATTACCAATTTTTACTTCTTTATCTTTTTCTAAAAGAGGAATATGAACTGTCACCACCACAGGAGAAAGTTGTAATGCAATTTTTTTTGTTGCTGATTTAACTGCTTCATTAAAAGCTTTTAATTCAGAAGGACAATTAGTATTTCCTACTTGACTTTCTAATCGATAGGGTTCCTGAACAGAATAGCTGATGGATTTACCAGTTTCTACATTCACAAGTGTTCCTTCTGCAAAAACAGTTAAATAGAGAACCCCCGTAGGTTTTTTCATATCCTTAGATTCCACTTTTGTATCTTGACCACTTGCCATCATTGCCAGTTGAAGTGCAGCAGCTGCCATTGCCGCAGGATCATTCATTAATTCAATTTTACATTCTACACGAGGAACTGCTGTCATATTCACAAAAAATAGATGATCTACCGCTAATTCTTTTCCCAGACCTAATTGAGTAGTCGTTAAACCTGTTTGAGTTCTTGCCAATTCATTATATCTGTTATTTCTGCTATCTATATCTACAAGGACATAATATCCAAATTCTTCAAGATTAGTTTTCATTGCTGAACGAATTGTTTCCAGCATTTCTGTTGCATTTCCATAACGATCCATTCCTCTTTTGACAGCAGGCGGTAATTCTTTCGCAACCACTGCAACCTTCTTCCTGCCATCCAGCACACCGCGTAATTTATTTCCTAATACCCCATCAGGATATTTAGGAAACCTAATTGGCATTACTGTGGCACAACCAAACAATAATAATAATAAAAAAATTTTTGTAACTTTCATAAATTTGATCTTAATCTGTATTAAGAGAAAGTCAATTTTTTTTATATTATAAATAAAAATTCTTTTTTAAACTTTTCTCAGGGAATAGTTATTTTATTGAATTATGAAAATCCAGTATTATTTTAATTTCCAAATCTTCGAAAAAATATGTTTTCATTGACTCTTTTAATTTCCTTATTATTATGTAATTATGATTCAAAAAAGAGTTTCATTTTTGTTGATAGTTATGATTATAACAGGATATTGCCAGACTACTACACCAAAAACTGAAGACAATCAGAGTAGAGAAATAATTCAGGAAAAAGTAAATCAAAAAGAAGTACAACTTAAAGGATGCATAGAAGGAGATTGTATCAATGGTTATGGGAAATATATATATGATAATGGAGATATTTACGAAGGGAACTTTAAAGATAGCTTAAGGCATGGAAAAGGAAAAATGTTATATGCAAACGGCGATTCTTATGAGGGAAATTATAGTATGGATTTAAGAGAGGGAGATGGAACTTATATTTTTAGCAATGGAGATTCTTATACTGGAAAATTTAAAAATGGTATAAGAGAGGGAGAAGGAGTGTATCGATTCAAAGATGGTTCAATATATAAAGGAACCTTTATTGCTGATGGAAGTTCTGGCAAAGGAATTTTTTCAGAGGGAGAAATCAATTTTGAAAAGTGTAATTTACAGGAAAGAAAAATTTTATGTGAAAGGAATCCATAATTGAAACTATTCCTTCCCTTATTTTTTTTCTTCTCTTCTTTAGTCTTTTCCGTTGAAATTCAAACCAAAAAAATACCAATTATAGATCCTGAAAATATTGATTGCCAGTTTGGGTATTTTTATATAGACGCGAATGAAAACCAATCCGGAGGTGGCCACACAGGAATACTTATCAAAGATTATGTTTATCATTTTCAGAGAAATTGGGACTTATTTTTTACCCTCGATAAAACTCCTCTGAATAGTTTTTTATTCAATTATTCTCGATTAATGAATCGTAATTTATTTCTTACCTGTATTAAAGAAAAAGATTTAAATTTCAGTTCTTTGCTAGATATTCTGGAAAATGAACATATAAAAGGCAACTTTGTGAAACATCAATATTTGTATCTTGAATCTTTAATTCAAATGTATACAAAAAAAAGAATTTCCATTCCTTCTATTGAATATTTTCTATTTCCTGAAAATTTGAATTCTTTTGAAATTAATTTTAATTCCGAAATATTAATCAACGATTATGACGGAAATCCAATTTTCTTTATTCTTAAAGAATTTTATAAATTTTATGTACAAAATACAGTAAAGATAAATCCCCATTATTTTTTTTATATACACCTCGAAAATTTAGATGAAACCAAAAAGTTTTTCGAAAACACTGAAAATCACAAAAAATTACAAAAAATCATAAAATACTGGGAGAAATCCATTATTGATTTAGAAAAATCAATAAGAAAAGATAAATACTTAGCTATATTTGAATCACTAGTTTATTTAGAAACATTAAAGTATTTTAAAAAAACTGGAAATTTTATTATTCCCATCCAGATTGTCAAAGTAGAGAAAGAAATAGAAATATACAATCCTGAATCAAATCCATATATCAACAAAAAAAATCCATTTTTTTTAAAATATTATTATCGATTACTTGAAATTCTTCAAGAAGGAAATCTTGAGTTAACACAGCAGTATATTCAGAAAATAAGTTTTTTTTATAACCATTTTTTATTATTTTCTGAAGCAAAAAATCAATTTTATGACGTTTCCATTCAGGTTTTAAAAACTCCTCAAATTCCTTCTAAAGATTTTTTTCTTTTAGAAAAATTGAATCCAGAGGAACATCAGCGGATAATTAAAATTCTAAAACAGCAAAAACACCAGCTTGAAGAAAAATATAAAAATATTTTTGAATACCATTTAATTTTCAAAAATTGTGTCACAGAACTTTTCAAAATGATTCAAGTAGAAGAAAATTATACAATTCATCAAATTTTCCAAGAACTTGAAGATGATTCTCGAAAAATTTATACAGGCGCTTTTATTCCCTGGATTTCAGAAAAGAAATTACAGAATCTATTAAATCATTATTCTATTCCTTATAAAGTTTATTATTTTCCTTCTTTTAGAAATGAACTTCTACAATTTTTAAAAAATAAAAAGCAAAAAACTATTCTGGAAATTTCAACTTTAACAAGCCACTATTATAAATTTAATTCTCAGGATTCTTTTTTCCTGTTTTTTACAGAAAACGAAAATATAATTAAACCTGTATGGGGACTGAGTAACTTGATAGCTTCTACACTTTATCTATTCTATGATATTTTACAATCACCTTTAAGTTTTAAATTGGATTTAAATAGAGACTTACGAGGCTTATTTTTTTCATTTACAGAAATCTGGTTTATCTCAATAAGAAAAGGTACATTCTATCCCCATCCTGAATGGGATTCTTCAATAAAAGAACTATATTTTTCGTTACCAGACAAAAGAATCATTAAAAATCATTGAAAATATAATAAATATAATTTTTAAATCCTTATTATGAGCAAAATTCAATTTTTTTTTAAAGATGAAGAAAAAGAAATTCAGGAAAATGATTTTAAGAAATTCTATGGCGAAAAACTATTTAACGATATCTATAAAAAATCTCTCGAATCAATGGAAGAACTGGAAAAAAAAACCTGTAAAGGGAAAGAATTTCTGGGATGGCTTGATCTTCCCGAACAAAATTTAGTTCAAATTTTTAAAATTTCCCATTTACTTCAAGAATATGATGTTATTATTTCTATTGGAATTGGTGGATCTTATCTGGGAATAAGAGCAATAATAGAAGCTTTGCATAATCCCTTTGAAACATCTAAAATTCTATTTGCAGGTCATCATCTATCTGCCAGTTATTTAACACACCTTTTAGATTATCTTGAAAATAAAAACTTTGCCATAGTTGTAATCTCTAAAAGTGGAACCACCACTGAACCAGCAATTGCATTTCGAATTTTATTTAATAAACTTATAGAAAAATTTGGAGAACACCAAATTCAAAAAAGAGTCGTTGTTATAACAGATCAGAATAAAGGAATTCTAAGAAAATTAGCTATTAAGTATAAACTCGAAAGCGAAGTTATACCTGACGATGTGGGGGGAAGATATTCAGTTTTATCACCGGTGGGTCTGGTCCCCTTAGCTTCCGTTGGAATTTCTATTGAGGAAATTCAAAAAGGAGCAAAAGATACAATGAAACAAATTCGAGGCAATACAAATCTCTTACAAAATCCTGCTCTTGTATATGCTATTTACAGGAATTTAAATTATTTTTCGAATAGAACTAATGAAATACTGGCCAGTTATCGTCCGGAACTTTTTTATTTTATTGAATGGTGGAAACAACTTTTCGGTGAATCAGAAGGAAAAGATTACAAAGGAATTTATCCATCCGGAAACATTTTTACAACAGATCTTCATTCACTTGGACAATACATACAGGAAGGCAAAAGAAATATTTTTATGAGTTTAATAGATATAGAAAAAGATAAAGAATTAATCATTCCCTATCAGGAGGATGATAGTGATGGTTTAAACTATATTTCCGGCAAAACTTTAAATGAAATAAATAGAATTGCTCTTAAAGCTACAAGAAAGGCTCATCAAGAAGGAGGGATTCCTCAATTTACTTTTGTAATTCCAGAAATTAATGAATATTATTTAGGTTCGTTATTATATCTTTTTGAATATGCCTGCGGAATCTCTGCTCTAACTCTGGGTGTAAATCCCTTTGATCAACCAGGTGTGGAAACTTATAAAAATAATATGTTTAAATTACTAAAAAAACCAGGATATGCATAATGTTTCGCGTAGGTCAGGGTATAGATTTTCATCAGCTTGTAAAAAATTCAAACGAAAATAAATTTTTTCTTGGTGGTGTTCCCATTGATTCTGAATACAGCATTGTTGCTCATTCTGATGGAGATATTGTTTTACACGCATTATCCGATGCCATACTTGGGGCAATAGGAGAAAAAGACATAGGTGAATATTTCCCCGACACAGATCCAGCTAATAAGAATATAGATTCAAAAAAAATTCTCGAAAAAGCTTTAACATTATTACAAGAAAAACATTATTTTATCCAAAATATAGATATAACTATTGTTACAGAAGTTCCCAGAATAAAAATTTATAGAGATGTAATTCAGGAAAATATTGCAAACCTATGCACTCTTGAAAAAAATGCGATATCCATTAAAGCAACAACCACGGAAAAATTAGGTTTTATAGGTAGAAAAGAAGGTATAGGATGTTTTGCTATTGTGTTAATCCAAAGGAATTGATTTTTTTATTGTTATTATTCTTTCATCTCCCTCTTTTTTCTTATCCATTTGATTTAACATTTTTACCAGCTTATGTGTCAAAAGGATTCAAGATTGAAAATTGTAAAATTCAAGAAAAAGAACTCGATACAAAAATTTTTAAAAAAATCAATCCTAGACCTTATGCCAGACCCATACAGATTCCTGATTTAAAGTTTGAAGGTATTCCTAAGCGAAAAACATATTTTGGAAATTTTAGAAGCTATCCCAAGGAAGATTTTACAATTTTATTCTTTATAAATATTCAGGAAAGAGATTACACCAATATTATTTCTCCTTCTTTATTGTTTGCTGAAATAGGTGAAAGCTGGGAAATCTTTTTAAACGAAAATCTTATTTCTTCACGATTATCAGAAACAGAAAGCTATAATTATAAAAATGTAATTATTACCTTCCCAAGAGACTATTTAAGAATTGGAGAAAATATTCTGTGTTTGCATATAAAAGGAGATCCTCTTTCCAGAGAAACGGGATTATATTATGGAAGACCTTATCTTCTGGATGAAACCTTAAAAAATTTTAAATATATTAAAAATTATTTACTGGTATTTCTCGTAACAGTATATACCTTTATAGGAATTTTTTATTTGATATTCTTTATTCAAAAAACAAATGAAAAATACTATTTTTACTTTGGTGTATTTTCTCTCTTATTAGCTTTTTATATTTTCATACGTTCACCAGAACCACAGATTCTTTTTCCCTATGTAAAAGCATCTTTAATCTTTCGATTAGAATTTGCAAGCTTAAGTTTATTACTTCCCTTTTTCAGTTTATTTTTGTATACATTAGTAAGAGATTCAAATAAATTATTGAAATATCTAATTAATTTAATTTTAATCCAAGGCATATTCTTTACTATTATATCACTGGTAATTCCTATAAACTCTCTTTATGATTTTTTATTTTTCTGGCAGGTGAGCACACCTTTGCTGATGATATTTATTTTTTATTTTATCACCCATTATTATATAAGAGAAGTAAAAAATTTTAGACAAAAAAGAAAAGCAACCTTTTTAAAAAGCATATTTTATCCCTTAATTTTTTCAATTTCAGGAAACTTTTTTATAGGAACTTTATTTATTTTAGTTCTCAGTTTATCAGATATTTATATAAATATTACAAAATTGCAAAGTCCGGGTCTAAGTAACTACGGTTTTCTTGTTTTTCTTATTGGTTCTTTTTTGAGAGTCATTCTTAATTTAATTGATATTATTGATCAAAATACTCGACTCTATATAAAAATGAAAAGAAACTTTATTAAAATTAAATCTTCTTTTCAGGAATTAAAAAAATCTGAAATCAAATATAAAAACCTATTCGATAAAACCTTAGAAATTCTTTTAGTTTTAGATAGTAAAGGAAACATAACACAAATCAATAATACTTTTGAAGAAATTACTGGCTACGATAGAAAGTTATTTCTGGAAAATCATTTTACGAATTTTATTTATTCTTATTTAGAAAGAAAAAAAATCACTGTCATGCCGCCAAGGATGCCCTGAGCGATCACCCCGGCCAGCGCCAAAAACCCGAGTTTCCTCCCCCAGCCGCGCTCGTCCGCCTGG
>FWPU01004785.1_pt1 | contig 24864 bp, 40 predicted proteins | sample 2228361 | NCBI WGS metagenome assembly FWPU01 (sample SAMEA103939777, study PRJEB20133) | metagenome | reverse complement strand
TTTTTTCGCGGTAATATTCTCTTTCCCGTTCCAAGGCCCGCAGCCGGGCAGAAAGGCGGAAACGGCTTATCAGGTCGTTAGGGTCCAGCAGCAACATCCAAACTAAAAATATCAGTCCTGTAACCGTGTAAAAGTTTCGTAAAATCCGAGGTATGCGTAGCCTCATGAACTAAAAATATCTCCTAAGGTAAGAAAAAATATCATAAGGTCCCTTGTGCTCTCCTTCAAGCCGGCGGCCGAGGTACTTTACGCAACAGGCAGCCTTAAAACTTCATACCCGGAAAACGGGCCGTTTCGCCCAACTCTTCTTCAATTCTAAGCAGCTGGTTGTATTTGGCCATGCGGTCGGAGCGCGAGGCCGATCCGGTTTTAATTTGGCCGGTGTTAAGCGCCACGGCCAAATCGGCAATGGTGGTGTCTTCCGTCTCCCCCGAACGATGCGACATTACACTGCGGTAGGCATTGCGCCGGGCCAGGTTAACGGCATCAATGGTTTCGGTAAGGGTGCCTATCTGGTTAACCTTAATCAGGATGGCGTTAGCCACTCCCTGTTCAACACCTTTCTGCAAACGCTTTACGTTGGTAACAAATAAATCATCTCCCACCAGTTGTACCTTATCGCCAATTTTTTCGGTCAGGGCTTTCCACCCGGCCCAATCGTCCTCGGCCATGCCGTCTTCTAACGAAAGAATAGGGTATTTTTTTACCCAGGCGGCCCAGAACTCTACCATCTCGACAGGTTTAAATTTTTTTCCATTGGATTTTTTAAAGTGATACACTTTGGCCTGGGCATCGTAAAATTCAGAAGCTGCCGGATCGAGCGCAATAAAAATATCCTCACCAGGCTTGTAGCCCGCTTTTTCTATGGCTTTAAGTACCACTTCAATTGCTTCTTCGTTCGATTTCAGGTTAGGAGCAAAACCGCCTTCGTCACCAACATTAGTCGACAGGCCCCTATCGTGCAGTACTTTTTTAAGGGTATGAAATACTTCCGTCCCCATGCGCAGGGCTTCAGAAAAAGTGCTGGCACCGGCGGGCATCACCATAAATTCCTGGAAGTCAATGGCATTATCGGCATGGCTGCCTCCGTTGAGAATATTCATCAACGGAACAGGCATGGTGTTGGCGCTTACACCTCCGATGTAGCGGTACAGGGGCATGCCGCATTCTACGGCTGCAGCGCGGGCAATAGCCAGCGAAGTACCCAGGATGGCATTAGCACCCAGTTTGCTTTTGTTAGGGGTTCCATCCAGTTCAATCATCAGGGCATCGAGCAGGTTCTGTTCAAACACGGGATAGCCTACGATTTCGGGGGCTATTTTGCTGTTTACATTGTTAACTGCTTTTAACACACCTTTGCCCAAATATTTTTTCTTGTCGCCATCGCGCAACTCAACGGCTTCGTGGGTTCCGGTAGAGGCTCCCGACGGCACAGCCGCCCGACCCCAGGCACCACTATCGGTTTGCACCTCTACTTCAATGGTAGGGTTTCCGCGGCTGTCTAATATCTGCCTGGCAAGTACGCTTTCTATCAAACTCATAGATTATTTTGGTTTGTGTTTTAATGTTGTCAGATGATTTCAGGAAACAGGTTGAACGGAATGTTCGCGTACCATTTTAACAAATTCGTCAAACAGATAACGCGAATCATGAGGCCCGGGCGATGCTTCAGGATGGTATTGTACCGAGAATGCTTTTTTGTTTTTTAACCGAATACCCATTATGGTTTGATCGTTCAGGTGGATGTGGGTAATTTCTACATCCGGATGATTCAGTACATCTTTTTCGCTAATAGCAAAGCCGTGGTTTTGCGAAGTCATTTCGCCCAGTCCGGTAAGCAGGTTTTTAACGGGGTGATTAAGGCCCCTGTGGCCGTGATGCATTTTGTAAGTCGGTATACCGCAGGCCAGTGCCAGCAACTGGTGACCCAGGCAAATACCAAACAAGGGTTTTCCGGATGCCAATATTTGTTTTACGGTTAGTATGGCATAATCCATAGCGGCTGGATCGCCTGGACCATTGGAGATAAAATAGCCCTGAGGGTTCCACTTTTCCATTTCTTCAAATGAAGTACGGGCGGGAAAAACCTTAATGTAACATCCTATGCGTACCAGGTTGGTAAGTATGCTTTTTTTTATACCCAGATCTAATGCCGCTATTTTGGTTTCACTCTCCGGACTTCCGGCATAATAGGGTTGCGAAGTGGTTACCCGCGAAGCCAGCTCCAGCCCCTCCATTGACGGCACTTTCTTGATCTCTTTGCGCATCTGTTCCGGAGTAAGCTCGGACGATATGAGGGCATTCATAGCGCCGCGGGTACGGATATGCCGCACCAGCATGCGCGTATCGACCTGGGTTATCCCTGTAATGCCGTGTTTTTCCAGGTATTGCTGCAGGCTTTCAGACGCTGTTTGACGGCTATAATCGCGCGAAAACTCATTTACCACAATACCGCTTATGGTTGGCCCTTTTGATTCCTGCTCTTCATCCATTGTACCGTAGTTGCCAATATGAGCGGCGGTGGTAATAACAATCTGGCCGAAATAGGAAGGGTCGGTATAAATTTCCTGATAGCCGGTCATGCCGGTGTTAAAGCAAATTTCACCACCTGTTGTACCGGGAGCACCTACCAGTGTGCCTTCTACCAGCAGACCATCTTGCAGTAATAAATAGGCTTTTTTCGTCACGAGTAAATTGGTTGAACAAAATTAAAACTACCCATCATTAGATGAAGTGTGCACTGGAGTTTTTTTGTAACAAAATAAAAAAGGGATTGGCCGCCAAGCCAATCCCTTTTTTTAGAAAACGTATGCAATCAGGCATTATCGGTTTTTTCTTCCGTTGCACCCTGTTGTTCGGTTGAGGCTTCGGCCGTAGGGTTTTGACCGGCATCGGCTTTTTTAGCTTTGCTACGTCCTCTACGGGTTTTGGCCTTTTTAGCAGGTGCCTGCTTGTTATACATTTCGTTAAAGTCAACCAATTCAATCATGCACATTTCGGCACTGTCACCCGGCCGCGTTTCTCCCAGTTTTATGATACGCGTATAACCTCCGGGACGCTCGGCCGTACGCGAGGCCACTGCTCCAAACAATTCTTTTACTGACTCTTTGTTTTGCAGATAGGCAAACACCATCCGGCGCGAGTGCATGGTATCGGTTTTAGCACGGGTGATAAGGGGCTCCACGTATTTGCGCAAAGCTTTAGCTTTAGCAACAGTGGTGAAGATGCGTTTATGCAGGATAAGCGAAGTAGCCATATTCGAAAGCAGGGCTTCGCGATGACCAGCCTTTCTCCCCAGGTGGTTAATTTTCTTTCCGTGTCTCATGTTTCTTACTCTTTGTCCAGGTTATACTTCGACAGGTCCATGCCAAAGGTAAGGCCTTTTTCGGCCACCAGTTGTTCCAGTTCGGCAAGTGATTTTTTTCCGAAATTGCGGAATTTCATCATATCGGATATTTCAAGTTGCACAAGGTCGCCCAGGGTTTTTACTCCTGCAGCTTTCAGGCAGTTATAAGCGCGGACAGAAAGGTCCAGATCGTGCAACTGCGTTTTAAGCAACTTGCGCATGTGCAGCATCTCTTCATCTACCTGCTCTACCTCGGCCTCTTTAATACTTTCAATCTCCATCGATTTGTCGGAGAAGAGGGCAAAGTGTTTAATGAGAATGTGTGCAGCCTCTTCTAATGCTTTTTCAGGATGGATGGACCCATCGGTATGGACTTCAATAATCAGTTTTTCGTAGTCAGTTTTTTGCTCTACGCGGGTGTTCTCCACACTATATTTTACATTTTTGATGGGTGTAAAAATGGCATCAATTGGAATGTAGCCAAACACCTGCTCATTGGGTTTGTTCTCTTCAGCAGGCAGGTAGCCCCGGCCCTTTTCAATAGTGAGTTCTATTTCGAAGTGCGCACTTTCATCGAGGTTACAAATTACGTGGTCGGGGTTCAGCACCTCGAAAGCCGAAGTAAAGCGCGAAATATCTCCCGCCTTGAATTGCCTCTGCTTTTTGATGTTTACGGTTATTTTGCCGTCAAAACTTTCGCCTACCTTTTTTAAGCGCACCTGTTTTAAGTTAAGGATAATTTCGGCTACATCTTCTACCACGCCTTCAATGGTAGAGAACTCGTGCAGAATGCCGGGTATTTTAATTCCGGTAATGGCATAACCTTCGAGCGAGGAAAGCAGTATTCTCCGCAGGGCGTTGCCTATGGTTACACCATAGCCTTTTTCAAGTGGTTTAAAGGTAAAAGTGCCGTGAAAATCATCGGCTTTTTCCATCACCACTTTTTCGGGCATTTGAAATGTTAATATTGACATAAGATTCTTCAGATTAATCAGGTTTACTTAGAGTACAGTTCGACAATCAACTGTTCGTTGATGTTTTCCGGAATGTCGGCACGGGTAGGCCAGTGTATCAGTTTACCTTCCTTTTCGTTGCCGTCCCATTCCAGCCACGGGTATTTCTGAATCCTTTGCAGGGCAAGGCTGTTGGTAATAACTTCCAACGATTTGGACTTTTCGCGTACGCCCACTTTATCGCCGGGCTTCAGGGTGTAAGAAGGAATGTTAACAATAGCCCCGTTTACGGTAATGTGCTTGTGCAGCACCAGCTGGCGGGCGGCTCTGCGCGTAGGCGCAATGCCCATGCGAAACACCGTGTTATCCAAACGGGCTTCCAAAAGCTGAAGCAGCACTTCGCCGGTAACGCCTTTTTTGCGCGAGGCCATATCGAACACCCGGGCAAACTGGCGTTCCAGCAGCCCATAGATGTACTTGGCCTTTTGCTTTTCGGCTAATTGTACGGCATATTCCGACTGCTTGCGCTTTTTACCGCGTCCGTGCATGCCGGGGGCAAAGTTTTTCTTTTGCAGCGCTTTATTGTCGCCTAAAATCGGCTCGCCGAAGCGTCGGGAGATGCGTGCTCTGGGACCTGTATATCGTGCCATGTTGTGTTTTGCTTTTCAGTTATACTTTTAAAAATTATACCCGTCTGCGTTTAGGGGGGCGGCAGCCGTTGTGCGGCAGTGGGGTTACATCGCGGATGGCTGTTATTTCAATACCTGCCGTTTGAATGGTTCGGATAGCCGATTCCCTGCCGGCACCCGGCCCTTTTACAAACACCTCTACCTTGCGCAGGCCCAACTCAAAAGCGCGCGAGGCGGCATCTTGCGCGGCCATCTGGGCTGCGTAGGGCGTATTCTTCTTTGAGCCCTTAAACCCCATTTTACCAGCCGATGACCAGGTAATAACCTGCCCGGCCGAGTTGGTCATTGAAACAATAATGTTGTTGAAGGTAGCTTGTATGTGGGCCTGGCCTGTGGCCTCTACATTTACTACACGCTTTTTGCTTTTGTCTTTTTTCTTTTCAGCTGCCATAATTAACCATTAATATTTTCATCTGCCATTAGCCTTTTGTTGCCTTTTTCTTATTGGCCACGGTTTTGCGTTTACCTTTCCGAGTGCGGGCATTGTTTTTAGTGGTTTGACCGCGAACAGGCAAGCCCTTGCGATGGCGCAGGCCGCGGTAGCAGCCTATGTCCATAAGCCGCTTTATGCTCATTTGCACTTCCGAACGCAGGGCACCTTCCACGCGGTACTGTTCGGCAATAATAGAGCGTACGGCATTCGACTCCTCATCGGTCCAGTCTTTTACCTTTTTGTTCCAGTCTATGCCGGCCTGGGTAAGAATTTTCTGGGCCGACCTGCGACCAATGCCATAGATGTATGTAAGGCTTATTTCGCCTCTTTTGTTATCCGGAATATCAACTCCCTGAATTCTTGCCATGGTTTTGGGTTTTTAAATTTGGTTTATCCCTGGCGCTGTTTATAGCGCGGGTTTTTCTTGTTAATTACATACAGCTTGCCCTTCCGCCTAACAATTTTGCAGTCGGCACTGCGCTTTTTTATCGATGCTCGTACTTTCATGTCTTTCCGTTTTAGTTTATTTATATCGAAACACAATTCTTCCTTTGGTCAGGTCGTAGGGCGACATTTCCAGGCGCACCCTGTCGCCCGGCAGCAGGCGGATGTAGTTCATCCGCATTTTACCCGAGATATGAGCCAGCACTTCATGTCCGTTTTCCAGTTGCACCCGGAACATGGCGTTGGACAATGCCTCGGTAATGGTACCGTCCTGTTCTATTGACTTTTGCTTCGCCATTTATAAGCGTAACGTTTTTCTATATATTCATGGGTGGTTAATAATTCGGTTTCTTTCTCCCGAACTGCCACCATGTGTTCATAATGTGCCGAGGGTTGCCTATCGGCCGTGCGGATGGTCCATCCGTCGCGGTCTTGCACCACCCTGCGGGTTCCCATGTTAATCATGGGTTCAATGGCAAATACCATTCCGGGCACCAACTTCACGCCCTTTCCGCGCTTGCCGAAGTTGGGTATTTCAGGTTCTTCGTGCAGGTTTTTGCCTACTCCGTGTCCCACCAGCTCGCGTACCACGCCATAGCCAAAGCTTTCTACATAGCTTTGAATGGCATAACTAATGTCGCCCACGCGGTTTCCGGCTCTGGCCTGGGCTATTCCGCGCAATAACGACTCGTAGGTACGGTTTAGCAACAGCAGCACCTGCTCTTTTACACCCTCCAGGGGGTAGGTGTAGGCCGAGTCGGTATGATAGCCTTTAAAGTACACCCCGCAGTCGATGGAAACCACATCGCCTTCGCGCAACTCGTAGTTGCCGGGTATACCGTGCACCACCACATCGTTTACCGATATACAAAGCGATGCCGGAAAACTGCCATTGTAATTTTTAAACGATGGCACCGCCCCGTGGTCGCGGATAAATTCTTCGGCCACTTTGTCCAGCGCAGCGGTTTTTACGCCCGGCCGGATGCGCGAGGCAACCTCACCGTGAGTAAGCCCCAGAATGCGGGCCCCCTCTTTGATGATGTCAATCTCCTCATCGGTCTTTAAGTGAACCATGGTGCACTTAAGCCGCAGCAAACTGAGAACGACCTTTTACACGTCCGGATTTCATCATGCCTTCATAGTGGCGCATCAGCAGGTAGCTTTCTATCTGCTGCAGGGTGTCGAGTATAACTCCCACCATAATGAGCAGCGAAGTGCCCCCGTAAAACTGAGCGAAGTTCTGGCCAACGCCTGCCAGCACGGCAAATGCCGGCAGCACGGCAACCACCACAAGGAACAACGCACCGGGAAGTGTAATTCTGGATAATACTGTATCGATAAATTCAGCAGTTTGTTTGCCGGGTTTTACCCCGGGAATAAACCCACCACTGCGTTTAAGGTTATCGGCAATATCATTCGAGTTGATGGTGATGGCTGTGTAGAAGAAAGTAAACATCAGAATGAGCACACCAAACAACAGGTTGTATTGCCAGCTGGTGTAGTCAGAAAATGTAGAGCCAATGTAGGCTCCAATGTCAGTATCGCGCCAGATGCCGGCTATCAGCGCCGGAATAAACATGAGGGCCTGGGCAAAGATGATGGGCATAACACCGGCCGAGTTGAGTTTAAGCGGTATAAAGTCGCGTTTACCGCCATACAGTTTGTTGCCAATAACCTGTTTGGCATACTGGATAGGTATTCTGCGGGTGGCCTGGGTAAGCAAAATCACACCCATTACCACAAAGTAAAGGGCCAGCAGTTCAATAATAAATAACAAGGCACCCTGCATGCCGCGGTTGTTTACGGCTTCATCGATAAGTGCACCCGGAAAGCGGGAAACAATACCAATCATAATCAGCATAGAAATGCCGTTGCCTATGCCTTTGTCGGTAATCCGTTCGCCCAGCCACATGCAGAACATGGTGCCTGCAATAAGGATGACTATAGAAGAGAAGTAGAAGAAGAAACCCGAATAGGTAATGGCTTCCGGAGGAATGGTTCCTCGAATGTAGCCATAGGCCTGGAAGCCGGTAATGAAGATGGTGAGCACGCGCGTCATTTGATTCAGGCGCTTGCGGCCGGATTCACCTTCTTTTTGCAGTTTTTGAAAATACGGTACGGCAAACGTGAGCAACTGCACAATGATAGAGGCCGATATGTACGGCATAATGCCTAATGCCAGGATGGAAGCACGGCTAAAGGAACCTCCTAAAAAGGTGTTGAGCAAATCGAAAATACCCCCGGAGGCTACGTTGGCTGCCAGTATTTCCGGATCGATGCCCGGAAGCACAATAAACGAGCCCAGCCTGAAAATAATAAGATAGCCCAGCGTGTTAAGGATACGTACACGCAGGTCTTCAATCAGGAATATGTTTCGTATGGTTGTAAAGAACCGCTTCATCAGGCTATGCGGGTTATGCTTCCTCCGGCTTGTTCAATGGCCTGGCGTGCGGTTTCTGAAAAGGCATGGGCCTGTACATTAAGGCGCGCCTTCAGTTCGCCGCGTCCCAGAATTTTTATTTTGTCTTTTTTTCCAACTATTCCGTTATCGGCAAGCACCTGTGGGGTTATGTCGGTTACTTTTTCCGATAATGCCTGGAGCACATCCAGGTTTACGGCTTTAAATATGGTTTTATTGTTGTTTTTAAAACCGAACTTGGGCACTCGGCGTTGCAACGGCATTTGCCCGCCTTCAAAGCCAATTTTTTTATGATAGCCCGAACGCGACTTGGCCCCTTTGTGACCCCTACCGGCGGTAGTACCGCCTGATGCCTGGCCACGTCCCAGCCTTTTGTTGGTACGAACAGCACCTTCTGCCGGTTTAAGTGTATGTAATTTCATAATCAAAGCTCGGTTACGGTAATCAAGTGGTTTACCTTGCGGATCATCCCGGCAATTTGCGGGGTGAGTTCCACTTCAACTGTTTTATTAATACGCCCCAGGCCCAGGGCCTTAAGCGTGCGCTTCTGGTCCTGCGGACGTTTAATTGAACTGCGATATTGGGTTATGCGTACTTTAGCCATGGCATTAACCGTTAAATACTTTAGTTAAAGAAACCCCGCGCTTGGCGGCTACGGCCACCGGATCGCGCATACTGATAAGTGCTTTAAAGGTTGCTTTCACCACGTTATGCGGATTGGACGATCCTTTGGATTTAGCCAACACGTTGTGCACGCCAGCACTTTCCAGTACGGCACGCATGGCGCCACCGGCAATAACACCTGTACCCGGTGCGGCAGGTTTCAACAAAACGTAGCCTCCGCCAAACTTACCTATGGCTTCGTGCGGCACGGTACCTTTAATGATCGGTACGCGCACCAGGTGTTTCTTGGCATCATCAATGCCTTTGGTAATGGCATCGGTTACTTCATTGGCTTTACCCAAGCCATAGCCTACTACGCCATTTCCATCGCCAACTACTACTATGGCTGCAAAGCTGAACCGGCGGCCGCCTTTAACCACCTTGGCTACACGCTGAATGGCCACCACCCGTTCTTTCAGGTCTATTTCGCTGGCTTTTACCGTGCTGATATTGCTTACTGACATATTGTTTCGTTTAGCAGTTAAAATTTAAGCCCGCCTTTGCGTGCGCCTTCGGCAAAGGCCTTTACATTGCCATGGTACAAATAACCGTTGCGGTCGAACACTACCTGGTCAATGCCGGCAGCCCTGGCTTTTTCGGCAAGCTTCAACCCGGCCTGGCGCGAGTTAGCAATATTCAGTTTTGCCTTATCGCCCAGTTCACGCATGGATATCGACACCAGGGTTACGCCCCGGGTATCGTCAATGAGTTGCGCAAAAATTCCGGTATTGCTGCGGAATACCGAAAGGCGGGGCCGCTCCGACGTTCCGGATATTTTCTTTCGGATGCCCCTTTTAATGCGAATGCGGCGGTCAGTTTTTGTAGCCATGGTTTGCTCCAAATCTTAAAGTTATATTTTACTTGGCTCCGGCTGCTTTTCCGGCTTTCCTGCGTACATATTCACCCACAAAGCGGATACCTTTTCCTTTATAAGGTTCAACCTTGCGCAGCGACTTGATTTTTGCCGCTACCTGTCCCAAAAGTTGTTTGTCAATACCTTCGAGGGTTATGGTAGGGTTGCCCCCTTTTTCCTGGGCTGCTTGTACTTTTATTTCCTGCGGAATAGCCATGAAGATGTTGTGGGAATACCCCAGGCTAAGTTCCAGCACGTTGCCCTGGGCATTGGCTTTAAAACCTACGCCTACCAGTTCGAGCTGGTGCTTGTAACCTTTGGTAACGCCTTCGACCATGTTGGCTAACAGAGCGCGGTACAGGCCGTGCATGGCGCGGTGCCGCTTTTGATCGGTGGGGCGCTCAACCAGAATGGTATTGCCCTCCTGCCGGAGGATAATATCCGGATGAACGGACTGCTTCAGTTCACCTTTAGGCCCTTTAATGGTTACCAGGTGCTGGTCGGCAGCGAAGTTAAAGGTAACTCCGGCCGGCAGGTTAATGGGTTTTTTTCCGATACGCGACATGTCTAACCTTCTTTTAGTACACGTAACACAATACTTCTCCGCCCACGTTTAATTTTCGGGCTTCCTTGTCGGTAATTACTCCTTTCGAAGTCGAAAGGATGGCAATGCCCAGGCCGTTCATAACGCGCGGCAGACGTGAGGTGTCCACGTACTTCCGCAAACCGGGTGTGGAAATCCGTTCCAGACGGGTAATGGCCGGTTCCTTTGTTTCGGGGTGGTATTTCAGGGCTATTTTAATTACACCCTGCGGGTTAGTACCCTGCTCGAACTTGTAGTTTAGAATATAACCTTTATCGAATAATACCTTGGTTATTTCTTTCTTAAGGTTCGAGGCGGGTATTTCCACCACGCGATGGTTGGCCTTTATGGCGTTGCGCAACCGGGTTAAATAATCTGAAATAGGGTCAGTCATAAGCTATTTCTTTCTGTTCTGCTTTAAAATACAGCAGCCCGCTAAAAAAACGGGCTGCAAAGATACCTAACAATTTTGGTTATCCAAACTGTTACCTGGTTTCGGACTTTCCGGCTACTCCGGCAGGGGACCGACCTGGGTACTCAGCAACCTGTCAGTATGTTAACAAACCGGGTTTACCAACTGGCTTTGGTAAGACCGGGTATTTTGCCCTCGGAGGCCATCTGCCGGAAAACATTGCGGCATACACCAAACTTGCGCAAATAACCTCTGGGCCGACCGGTAAGCTTGCAGCGGTTGCGCAGGCGCACCGGCGAAGCATTGCGGGGCAGTTTATCGAGGGCCAGGTAGTTACCTTCCTTTTTTAACTTTTTACGTTTTTCGGCATAGGTAGCAACCAGTTTTTCACGTTTGGCCTGCCGGGCAATAATTGAAAGTTTCGACATATCGGGTTTAATTTTTGTTGGCAAAGGGCATTCCGAAAGCTTTTAGCAGTTCGTAGCTCTCTTCATCGGTTTTTGCGGTGGTAACAAAGGTGATATCCATACCGCTGATTTTATTGACCTTATCAATCGAAATCTCCGGGAAAATGATCTGTTCGCGGATTCCCAGCGTATAATTTCCGCGGCCATCAAAGCCTTTGGGGTTTACCCCGCGGAAGTCGCGCACGCGCGGAAGGGCAATGTTCATAAGCCTGTCCATGAATTCAAACATGCGGTCTCCGCGCAGGGTTACGCGCACGCCAATAGGCATATTTTCGCGTAGCTTAAAGTTAGATATGGCTTTTTTGGCTTTGGTGGGCACAGCGCGTTGGCCGGTAATGGCTGTAATTTCCTCAATAGCCTGTTCAATAAGCTTTTTATCAGCCACGGCGGCACCTACACCTTTATTGATGCATATTTTTTCAATTTTCGGCACCTGCATTACCGACTTATAGCCGAATTTGCTTTGCAGGGCCGGAACAATTTCCTTTTTGTATTTTTCTTTTAATCTCGGGGTGCTCATGACTTAATAAATTCTCCGGTTTTTTTGGCGTAACGTTGCAGTTTGCCTTTCTCATTCCGTTTTCTTCCCACGCGTGTGGGTTTACCCGAGGCCGGGTCAATCAGCATCAGGTTGCTAATGTGAACAGGAGCTTCGGTACGTTTTATACCACCTTCGGGTTTGCCGGCCGAAGGTTTTTCGTGTTTGGTTACGATGTTGATACCCTCCACGATGGCTTTGCGTTTTTCTGGCAAAACTTCCAGTACACGACCGGTTTTACCTTTGTCGTCACCGGCCAGGATTTTCACAGTGTCGCCCTTGCGGATATGCAGCTTAGGTTGCTTGTTGTACTTTCTTTCCATATTACAATACTTCGGGGGCCAGTGAAACGATTTTCATGAATTGTTTTTCGCGAAGTTCGCGGGCTACGGGTCCGAAAATACGGGTGCCGCGCGGTTCGTCCTGTGCATTCAGCAATACCGCTGCATTGTCTTCAAAGCGAATGTAGGAACCGTCTTTGCGACGTACCTCCTTGCGGGTACGTACCACTACAGCCTTGGTAACGGTTCCTTTTTTGATCTGGCTGGTGGGCAATGCCGACTTTACGGTTACGACAATCTTATCGCCTACCGAGGCATATCTGCGGCCGCTGCCGCCCAGCACGTGCATGCAGAGCACTTCTTTGGCTCCGCTGTTATCGGCAACTGTAAGTCGGGTTTCGGTGCGAATCATAGCCTTCGTTATTTAGCGCGTTCAACAATTTCAACCAGGCGCCAGCGTTTGCGCTTGCTAAGCGGGCGCGTTTCCATTATGCGCACGGTATCGCCTATTCCGGCTTCATTTTTTTCGTCATGAGCCAGAAACTTAGTGGTTTTCTGAACGAATTTACCGTAAATAGGGTGTTTTACCCTGCGGTGCACGGCAACCGTAATGCTTTTTTGCATTTTATTGCTTACAACCATGCCTATCCGTTCTTTTCTTTTATTCCGTTCCATGCGCATTTATTTTTCGAGTTCCTTTTTTCGTAATTCCGTGTTTAATCGCGCAATAAGTTTACGGGTTTCACGGATGCGCATCGGGTTTTCAATGGCCGATATCCGGTGAGCAAACTTTAGCTTGCGCAGGTTTTCTTTTTCGCTGCCTATTTTTTCCCGCAGCTCGTCTATTGTCAGGGCTCTTATTTCTGAGTTTTTCATGGCTTACTGAGCTTCAACGTAATCTCTGCGAACAACAAATTTGGTTTTAATAGGCAGTTTGCCTTCGGCCAGTCTTAAGGCTTCGCGGGCCGTAGCCAGGTTTACCCCGCCGGCCTCGAACAGTATCGTACCCGGTTTAACTACGGCTACCCAGTATTCGGGTGCACCTTTTCCTTTACCCATGCGCACTTCGGCCGGTTTTTTGGTTACGGGTTTATCCGGAAAGATGCGAATCCACACTTGTCCTTCGCGTTTCATAGCGCGGGTTAGTGCCACACGGGCAGCCTCTAACTGGCGGGCTGTTATCCAGCCGCCTTCCAGCGACTTCAGACCGAACGAACCGAATGCTATGGTATGACCGCGGGTAGCCAAGCCTTTAACACGGCCCTTTTGCATTTTTCTGTATTTGGTGCGTTTGGGTTGTAACATAATGCTTTACGGTTAAACGGTTTACTTCAGTCGTGTCCTATCTTTTTCTGCGTTCACCGCTGCGGCCTTCGCCGCGCCGGCGGGCCGACCGCTCCCCGCGGCCGGAGGTGGCGGCAGCACTGGTTGTAAGGCCTACGTTGGGCGACAGGTCGCGCTTGCCATACACCTCGCCTTTAAATATCCATACCTTGATTCCAATTTTTCCGTAAACCGTCTGTGCTTCGGATACGGCATAATCAATATCAGCACGCAGGGTATGCAGGGGCACGCGACCCTCTTTGTATTGTTCCACGCGGGCCATGTCGGCTCCGGCCAATCTTCCCGACACTTTTATTTTAATACCCTCGGCCCCTACGCGCATGGCCGATGCAATTGCCTGTTTCATGGCGCGCTTGTACGATATACGAGCTTCTATTTGTTGCGCAATAGATTCGCCAACCAGTTTGGCATCGAGTTCAGGGCGCTTTATTTCGAATATGTTTATCTGAACATCTTTGCCGGTAAGGTGCTTCAGTTCTTCTTTTATCTTATCCACTTCTGTACCGCCTTTGCCAATAACCACACCGGGACGGGCCGTATGAATGGTAAGCGTAATACGCTTAAGGGTTCGTTCGATTACGGTTTTCGAAATACCACCCTTAGGTATTCGGGCTTCAATGTATTTTCGTATTTTTTGGTCTTCCACCAGTTTATCGGCAAAGGTGTTGCCGCCATACCAGTTGGAATCCCAACCGCGTATAATGCCCAGGCGAAGACCTACCGGATTTACCTTTTGTCCCATTATGCGTTTGTTTCGTTAGCAGTTACTGTTTCTTCTTTTTTCAGGCTGTCGATTACCAAGGTAACGTGATTAGAACGTTTGCGAACGCGATAGGCCCGCCCTTGAGGAGCCGGACGAAGGCGCTTAAGCATGCGGCCACCATCTACCCAAATGGATTTAACATACAGATCGGCTTCTTCCAGCTTGCTCTCCGGATGTTTGGTCTGCCAGTTAGCAATGGCCGAGAGAAGCAGTTTTTCCAGTTTGGGCGCCCCAGACTTAGCCTGATATTTTAAAATATCAAGTGCGCGACCCACACGCTCACCACGAATAAGGTCGGCAACGAGCCGCATTTTACGCGGTGAGGTAGGTACATTGCGCATACTTGCTGTTACCGGTCCGTTCTGGGCCTCTAACTTGCGCGCGTCGCGCTTCTGGCGCTTCAGCACGGAGCGTTTGGTTTTCTTTTCCGTTTCCATACTTACTTACCTTCTTCTTTCCGGTTACCGGAGTGCCCGCGGAAGGTACGGGTGGGAGCAAACTCACCCAGTTTATGACCTACCATGTTTTCGGTTACATACACCGGTATAAACTTATTTCCATTGTGTACGGCAAAAGTGTGGCCGATTAACTCGGGCACGATGGTTGACCTGCGCGACCAGGTTTTAATAACCGATTTTTTACCGGCCTTTTCCAAGGCTTCTACCTTTTTCAGGAGTCGGAAATCGCAATATGGTCCTTTTTTAACTGAACGTCCCATGGTTATTTCTTCCTTCTGGATATGATCATTTTATCGGAATATTTTTTCGGGTGTCGCGTTTTCTTCCCTTTGGCGTACAAGCCTTTGCGGGAGCGCGGATGACCACCGGAGGCACGACCCTCGCCACCGCCCATCGGGTGGTCTACCGGGTTCATCGATACCCCGCGGTTGCGCGGCCTTCTTCCTTTCCAACGCATGCGACCGGCCTTGCCAATGCTTTCGTTCATGTGGTCGGCATTGGATACGGCCCCCACGGTAGCCATACATGTTTCCAATACATTGCGCATTTCGCCCGAGGGCATCTTTAAGGTAGCCAGGCCATTTTCGCGGGCCATAAGTTGCACAAACGTGCCGGCACTGCGGGCAATGGCTCCGCCTTTACCGGGTTTCAGTTCCACATTGTGCACAATGGTACCCAGCGGAATGTTGGCCAGCGGCAAGGCGTTGCCTACTTCGGGTGCCACATCTGGGCCTGATATGACCACCTGGCCTACTTTCAAACCATCGGGTGCCAGGATGTACGATTTGTACCCGTCGGCATAGCTAAGCAATGCCACGCGAGCCGAGCGGGTAGGGTCGTACTCTATGGACTTTACGGTTGCTGGTATTCCGGTTTTATTTCTTTTAAAATCGACTAACCGTATTTTTTGTTTATGTCCCCCGCCAATGTAACGCATGGTCATGCGCCCGTCGTTGTTGCGGCCGCCGGTCTTTTTACGGGTTATCACCAACGACTTGTCCGGCCGGGTTGCCGTGATGTCGTCAAACGAGGGCGCAAGCCTGTGGCGGGTGCCGGGAGTTACGGGTTTTAGTTTCCTCAGGGGCATGACGCTTCGGTATTTCGTTAAATGTTACTGTAAAAATCTATCACCTCTCCGCTGGCCAGGGTAACAATGGCCTTTTTATAATTGGGCTTGCGCCCCTTAAGAGTACCGGTTTTGGTATAACGAACTTTTTCTTTACCCATTACGCGCATGATGCTTACTTTCTCAACGGTAACACCATACTGCTTTTCTACGGCCTGTTTGATTTCGATTTTGTTGGCATCGATATCCACAATAAAACCGTATTTGCCTTTTTCGTTCAGGGCTGATACCTTTTCAGTTACCAATGGACGTTTCAGTACGCTCATGATGCTTTGTTTAACAGGGTTTCTACCTTAGCCACGGAACTCTCCAGCAAAATCAGCGCATCGGCATTTAACACATCGTATGTGTTAATTTGATCGGCCGTGGTGATTTTGGCGTTCTTAAGGTTTCTGCCCGATAAGACAATGTTCTTATTGATTTCGGGCAGCACCAGTAAAGTTTTTTTATCGGCCAATGAGAGGACCGAAAGCAGGTTCAAGTAATTCTTGGTTTTGGGTTGTTCAAAAGAAAAGTCTTCCAGAACAGCAATGGCGTTTTCGCGTGCTTTGTAGGTAAGGGCCGACTTACGCGCCAGATCTTTTATCTTTTTATTGACTTTAATAGCGTAGTCGCGCGGCACCGGACCAAAGATGCGACCCCCACCGCGAAACTGGGGGTTCTTAATGCTGCCAGCACGAGCGCCTCCGGTACCTTTCTGCCTTTTGATTTTGCGGGTGGAGCCCGAAATTTCATTGCGCTGCTTCGACTTATGCGTACCCTGGCGTTGGTTGGCCAGGTAGCTCTTCACGTCCAGATAAATGGCATGATCGTTCGGCTCTATAGCGAAGATGGATTCCGAAAGGTTAACCTTTCGCGAGGTTTTCTCTCCGTTGGTTTTTATTACTGCTACTTCCATCACTTCTGCAGGATTACGGTTGAGTTTTTGGCGCCTGGCACCGAGCCGCTTACTACGATAATGTTCTGTTCGGGCATAATCTTCATCACCTTCAGGTTGGTGATTTTCACACGATCGTTACCCATGCGTCCGGCAAGGCGCTTACCTTTAATTACACGCGAAGCAAAAGAGGCGTTGCCCATGGAACCGGGTGCACGAAGGCGGTTGTGCTGGCCGTGGGTAGCCTCTCCCACACCGGCAAATCCATGACGCTTTACCACACCCTGAAATCCCCTGCCTTTCGATATTCCCACCACATCTACAAAATCGCCTTCATTAAATACCTGTTCAACGCGTATTTCTTTTCCTAACTCCACTATTCCTTCAAACTCTTTGCGGAAATCTCTGAATTCCACCACATCTTTTTTAGGGGTAGTTCCTGCCTTTTTAAAATGACCCAACAGCGCCTGAGTGGTGTTTTTTTCCTTGCGCTCGCCAAAGGCAAGTTGCACGGCCCGGTAACCATCGGTTTCTACATTCTTAATTTGTGTTACTACGCAGGGACCGGCCTGGATTACCGTGCAGGCAACACTTTGCCCGTCGGCACCATAAATGCTGGTCATTCCTATCTTTCGTCCTATAATTCCAGGCATGAGTAAACCTTTTAATGCTTGTTTTTCAGGCTTTTGCGCATTCTTCGCGCAAAAAAGGACTGCAAAGATAGGATATCGGATTTAGTTAGCAAACCCGCCCCTCTTTTTTTTAAAGTCACTCTGCCTGACATGCCGGTTTTTCCTAACATTGATGCCTGATAGCACTGCATGTTACGTTGGTTCTTTCTCGTTCTTTTGGTGATTGTACTGCTGGCTGTCCACCTGGTGTCGGGCAGCGTCTTCATTCCACCGTTGGAAGTTTTAAAGATCTTAACCGGGCATACGCCCGAACAAGCTGCCTGGACCGACCTGATCTGGTTTTACCGCATACCGAAAGCGCTTACAGCTCTCCTGGCCGGTAGTGCCTTGTCGCTTAGCGGTTTATTGATGCAAACTTTTTTCCGGAACCCCCTTGCCGGACCCGATGTTCTGGGACTAAGCGCCGGTGCCAGCTTATTTGTTGCGCTGTGGGTAATGGCAGGCAGTATGTTGCCCCTGCCGGCCGGTGGTGGCTCAGTGCTGATGGCTGCCTTTGCAGGGAGCACCATAGTTTTTATGCTCATGGCCTCGGTAGCCTATTTTTTAAAAGATGCCGCAGCCCTGTTAATCACCGGCCTGATGGTTAGCGCCCTGGTTTCGGCCGGGGTAAGTTTGCTGTACTTCTTTTCGCGGGCCGAAGTGCACCAGTACTTTTTTATGTGGTCCATGGGAAGTCTTGGGCATCTTAGCTATGCCGACCTTGTGTGGTTAGGTGTTTCGGTAGCAGCCGGTTGCGGCATGGCCCTGCTGCTTACCAAAGCTACCAATGCCTGGTTGCTGGGCGAAAACTATGCCCTAAGCTTAGGCATTCGCATCACTAGGGTGCGGCTGCTCCTTATTATAAGTGCCAGCTTACTTACCGGGGCTGTTACAGCTTTTTGCGGACCTATAGCCTTTATAGGTGTTGCTGTACCTCACTTAACCCGCCTTTTGCTGAAAACGGCCCATCACGGACAACTTATACCAGGTGCCATGCTATGCGGGTCTGCGCTCATGTTGTTTTGCGACCTGGTGGCCCAGATGCCCGGCAGCGCCAGGGTGCTTCCGATAAATGTTATCACTGCGCTTATTGGCTCGCCTGTGGTAATATGGGTTATTATGCGTGCAAAAAAAGCCTGGATATGAACGTGGCCGGTATGCTAATTCAAGTCCAAAACCTGGATGTAGGCTACCGTAAACCTTATAAAAAGGTATTGTTCGAAAATCTGAACCTGGTGTTATCGGCCGGAACCCTGATTTGTTTTATGGGCCCGAACGGCATTGGCAAATCCACTTTGCTTCGCACCCTTGCCGGCCTTCAAAAGCCCCTGGCTGGAAAAGTTTTGCTATCTCCAAAAGCACATAAACTCGAAACATTTGTATCGGTGGTTTTAACCGAAAAGCCCTCGATGCTTTACTTAACTGCCGAAGAACTGATTGCCTTTGGCCGCTATCCTTACCTGAACTGGCGTGTACAGCTTACACAACCACATCAACAGATAATTGAGCAGGCCATGGAAACAACGCATGTAACGCCTTTCAGGCACCGCAGGCTGTTCGAACTAAGCGACGGCCAGTTGCAGCTTGCACTCATTGCCCGCGCACTGGCTCAGGAAACGCCGGTCATGCTGCTGGATGAGCCCACTGCACACCTTGACCTGAATAACCGGGTGGAAATCATGAACCTGTTGCGGCAAATAGCTCACCGAGAAAATAAGGCCATACTGGTAGCCACCCATGAACTGGACCTGGCCCTGCAAACCGCCGACCGGGTATGGCTGGCCGGTGCACAAAAAAATATCCTTACCGGCATTCCCGAAGATCTGGTGCTGAGCGGCGTATTTGACGAAATTTTTCAATGGAAAGGTTTTGACCTTAAAACCGGAAAAATCATGCACCAGCCCTGGCGAAATATTCCGGTGGATTTGATAGGAGAAGGACCGGAATACCTATGGACCAAAAACGCACTCGAACGCAACGGTTACTTCCTTCAGCAGGGCGCAGCAAAGCGCATCGTTATCCAAAACACCAATCCACTTACCTGGGTCATTAACCAACACGCTTGTACCTGTCTGGAAGAAGTGCTGGAAAAAATAAAAGGCTAAATGGGTGGTTGAGCGAAAAGTTACTTTTTATTTTCTTTTTTCTCTCTGTAAAAAATTAACGAAACCGAATTTACGCAGTATCGCTTGCCGGTAACAGTGGGGCCGTCATCGAAAACATGGCCCAGGTGCGAACCGCAGTTGGCGCAAAGTATTTCCGTTCGTTCCCAACCGTGCGAGGTATCAATTACATATTTGATTTTTCCCCCCTCCATGGCCCGGTCGAAACTGGGCCACCCGCAATCCGAATCGAATTTCATATCGGAAGTAAACAACTCCGCACCACAGGCTGCACAGGTATAGATGCCTTTTTCATTAAACTTATAATACTTTCCCGTAAAGGGCGCCTCAGTGCCCTTCTGCCGCAAAACGTAATACTGCTCGGGTGTAAGTATTTTCTTCCACTCTTCTTCGGTTTTAAAAACTTTCTGTTCGGCCACAAATGGCTTTTCTTTTTCAATAATATACGATTTCATGTCGCGCATAGACTGGGCCTTACCGGTTAAAACCAACCACAAAACGGAAAACAGAATGTACAGATAAGATTTCACGCTGTTAAAACAACAAATTTAGGCTACAGGTTCTTTTACACCGGTGAAGGGCTTAAATTAATTTTCATGCTTTATGTAACTGCAAATGCGGTTCTTCCTGGTAATACGTTTCTGATAGATACCGATAGCTGAGCGGCAGGGACGCGCACATCTGCTAACGAATGAATATTAATTGTTATGATTGCAAAGCAAAATTAAAGCGTGGCGTTGTGCACGAGCTTAGCGTTCAAGAAATATGGATATATCCGGTCAAGTCGCTGGGCGGATACCGTAGCCCCGAAGCCCTGGTACTGGAAAAAGGATTTGCCTACGACCGACGCTGGATGCTGGTAGATGAAAATAACCGTTTTCTTACCCAACGCGAGCATCCGGAAATGGCATGGTTTACGGCCACCTGTGTCGATGGCTGCCTCCACATCAGGCACCGGAAAAACAATACCTCGACAGCGTTCGACATTAGCCTGAAAAGCCAGGGCACCTTCCCCGCCCGGATATGGAACGATACAGTACTGGTAACCGAGGTAGACCATGAGGTGAGCAGGTGGTTTACACTTGAACTTGGCCTGAGGTGCAAGCTGGTGTTCTTTTCGGAAGAAAGCCCGCGGCCGGCCGATCGCCGCTATGTGACGGAAGAAAAGAACGTAAGCCTTGCTGATGCCTTCCCTTACCTTATTATCGGGCAATCCTCGCTCAATGCCCTGAACCTAATATTACCCGAGCCGGTTTCGATGCTGCGGTTCCGTCCTAACCTGGTGGTTGCCGGCAGCGAACCTTTTGCTGAAGATACCTGGAAAAAATTAACCATTGGGCCTGTGCCTTTTGAAATGGTTAAACCCTGTGCGCGTTGTGTACTCACCACCGTAAACCCCGAAAATGCCCAACGCGGCAGGGAACCCCTTGCCACCCTGGCCACATTTCGCAAAAAAGATAATGCCATTTACTTTGGCATGAATGCCATTGCGACCAGCAGAGGCTTAATAAAAGAAAATGATGCCATAATTTTACATTAAAATATCAAACAGTTTTTTAAACCTTTGCATGGCAAACACCGTTTTTATGTAACAGCTGCCCCTACGCTATATGAGATACTTAATCGTGATATTAATTTTATTTTGCACCATAGCGTTTACCGCCTGTAAAAACCAAATTCAGGAAAGGCTGCCCATACTGGGCAGCCGGCAACTGGATGTATTAGAAGTGAATGGAAAGAAGCGCGTGGATACGGTTTACCACACCATAGCTCCTTTTTCTTTTATCGACCAGGACAGCCAGGAGGTATCGCATCGAACCCTTGCCGGTAAAATATATGTGGCCGATTTTTTCTTTACCTCGTGCCGGACCATATGCCCGAAAATGAAAACGCAGTTGCTGCGCGTGTACGACTCTATTCAAAACTTTGATGACGTGGTTATCGTATCGCATACCATTGATCCCGAACACGATGACGTTCCCCGCCTGCACGATTTTGCAGGCCGCCTGGGGGTAGAAAGCCACAAGTGGCACTTCGTTACCGGCGAGAAAGACTCCATTTATAATCTGGCCCAAACCAGTTATTTCGTTACCACCATGGAAGACAAGACCGAACCGGACGGCTTTATTCACAGCGGAGCCTTTTTGCTGATTGATAAGCAACGCAGAATACGCGGCAAGTACGATGGCACCTCGGAAGAAGAAGTAAACCGCTTGATACGGGACATCCGGCTGTTAAGAAAAGAATATGCTAAAAAGCCGGAATAATTTTTTAGCTGCCTTGGCCCTCCTCACGGCTTTGTTTACCGGCTGCCTTACGGCTGAAGAAAAAAAATTCAAACAGTATTACCTGCAGGGCCAGGCGTTGTACGAAAAACATTGCAGCAACTGCCATCAGCCCAACGGGACCGGCCTGCGGAAACTCTATCCCCCCCTGGCCCATTCTGATTACCTGAACAATTATCCGGATAACACTTTGTGTTTAATGCGGCATGGCATAACCGGTGAACTGGTGGTAAATCAAATTACTTACAACCAGCCCATGCCCGGTATACCTTCCCTGACCGATCCGGAAATAGCCCAGATTGCCACCTATATCTATAATTCCTGGGGCAACTCCCGCGGCCTGATTGATGTAACCCACACTACGCACGTGCTCCGCGCTTGCAGGCACTGAGCCGTTTTTTCTCCAGCCCCTGCGTACCACAAAAGCCACGTTGACCTTTAATTAATTACCCCAAGACCCCACTATGCCCTACCAGTTGTTATATTAGGCGATAATTTACCACATGCTATGAATAACGACCCTGAACTGAGTGGAAAATATCTTGGTACCATATCCGGCGATTTTGTAAAAGTTGCCGACCTGCTAAAGGAAGCCTCATATCAAATACGCGTTCGGGGATTTTCCGATTACCCGATTTTCCCGGTATGCCGGCAGGAACAGCCCATCGGCATGTTATTGGTTGACCGCTCGCAAAACGGCACCGAATGGAATTACTATGCTTCTTACCTGGATGAATTCGTACAACGTGGGTTAATTGATGAGGCCGGGCAGCAGGCCTTTAAAGACACCTATAAAAACGCCGATGAGTTTTGTTGTCTGTTTGTAGTAGATAAAGTATTTACCAAATTTGTGTTTATACCCTATCCGGAAGACTGATGCGCCTGGTGCTGGTGTTAGCCCTTACCCTGAAACTGCTTGTTGCAACCGGACAAGCCCTTCAAAACCAGCCTACCTTTGAGCATCTGACCATCCCGGGAAATATCAGGTCAACCGAATACGTAGATATTGCTCAGGATCGTGAGGGGCTAATTTGGATTGCAGCAAACGGCTAATATAATTACGATGGCTTTCGCTTTGTTCGTTACGATACCCTGGCCGATTCGCGGTCTATTCTTAACCAGGAAATTACATGCCTGTTGTATGATTCGGTGCGAAATCGGGTGCTTGCAGGCACGCGCAATCTGGGTGTAATAGAATATAATTACGAAACCAACTTGCTGCGTGCATTACCTGCCCCAAGAGGCATTCCTATCATCAACCAACTGGTACTCGATAAGCAAGGTCAGGTTTGGGCAGCTTCATTCAACAGCGGGCTGTTTTGGCTGAAAAACGATACACTGGCGCGGGCGGCTGTTGAAAACTATTCCAGCATCAGAACCTCCGCCCTTTTACCTTTTGAAAACACCTTACTGGTTGGCGATGTACGCAAAATATACTTTGTGCAAAACAACCGCGTTACCGACTCGCTCGTGTTGAAATGGAACAATGTATATTTTAAGGCGCAGGGTCGTGTTACAGCATTGTACAAAAATGGCTATCATTTATACATCGGCACCGATAAACTGGGTGTACTGGTTTACGATATGCAAACACAGCAGTATGTACGCTACTTAGACCCAAGTACGGCTCCGTTCTTCAACCGGATAAACCGAATATATACCGACCGCAACGGGCGCGTTTGGATTCTCACCAAGGCCGGAGGCATAGCTCTTTATTATCCGGAAACTCAAGCCTTTCAAGTATTATCTCCTGTAACCCTTGCCTCTTACGCGCTTAGCAGTCATAATTGTAATGCTATAATCGAAGACAAAACGGGTATTATATGGATTGCCGCTTCAGGTGCCGTGAACAGGTACGATCCTTTAAAACTTTTGTTTAAACATATTACTTATACGCCCAATAGTCCATTCGGGCTTTCTGATAAGATGGTGCGCTGTATATATGAAGACGATGAAGGCACCCTTATTGTCGGAACAGACGGCGGTTATCTGAACTTCCTGAATACGAACAAACAGCAAAACCGCATGATAAAGATTTCCGTTGCCGGCAGTACGCAAAACTTTATGCCCTCATCTATTGCAGCACTGGATGCTCAACGACTTCTTATCGGAACCAGTGCCGGCTTGTTGATTTTTGATAAACATAAACGAACCTTCAGACGATTCAATACCAAACTACCAGCCTTGTTGCAGGGCATGGTAAGGCAACTTATCAAAAAAGAAAACTTCCTGTATGCCATTGCATCGGGTACATTTTATATCATCAATCTTAAAACCGGACAGGTAAGAAATTTCACAAAGTACAACTCGTTAAATCAACCATTAATACGCGGGGTTTCTGTTCTGTATTTTGACACATTTAACCGGCTTTGGCTGGGCGTTGATGGAGGTGTTTCTTTACTAAACGCTGACTCTACATTTTCCTATTTTCCTGTTACACCCGAATCCCTACGACCCAATGGATCTTTTTTCATGGCACTGGCCATGAACGAAATTGACGGATACCTGTGGATAAGTACGTTTAACTTTGGCCTTTTCAAACTGCGCCTTACTCCGAATAACCAGCAACAACAAGTAATCGAAAGGGCCGGCATACCTGAGTTAAACAAAAGCACTGTTTATTGTACCCTACCCGACGGGGAGGGAACCATCTGGATGGCTACCAACGAAGGCCTTATGCGATACAACCCCACCACCGGCCATTTGCTTACCTTTTTGCCTGAACAGGGCGTGCAGGCATTAGAATTTAACCGTTTGGCCTTTACCATTACCCGGGCAGGCGAATTCGTGCTGGGTGGAATAGACGGCATTAATCTGTTTAAACCCGAAGATATTCAAACCAGAGTAAGGTTGCCCCGGCCTTTATGGCTGCATGCCACGTATAATATGAGCAATAAGACTTTTTACCTTAATCTGCGGGACAAAACAAAAATAAGATTAGATAAAACTAAACCCTCATTAACCCTGTATTTTCTTTTGCCCTCATTTAAAACTCCACGACATTATATCGTTGAACACCGGCTGGAAAGACACAACCCCACCTGGATAGCAACATCAACGAGCGAAATTTTTTATTCTAACCTTCAGCCCGGAAATCACACGCTGCACCTTCGTACCCGCGTGGGTAACCGAACAG
>FWPU01006087.1_pt1 | contig 24875 bp, 23 predicted proteins | sample 2228361 | NCBI WGS metagenome assembly FWPU01 (sample SAMEA103939777, study PRJEB20133) | metagenome | reverse complement strand
TGGCCGCACTGCGCAAGATCAATCTTGCGCCACGTTTTGCGCGGCCTGGCCGCACTGCGCAAGATCAATCTTGCGCCACGTTTTGCGCGGCCTAGCCGCACTGCGCAAGATCAGTCTTGCGCCACGTTTTGCGCGGCCTGGCCGCACTGCGCAAGATCAATCTTGCGCCACGTTTTGCGCGGCCTGGCCGCACTGCGCAAGATCAATCTTGCGCCACGTTTTGCGCGGCGGCACCGGATGGGATTTGCCAGGGCCAGGGGCTTGGGGTAAAATAGGAGCCGTTCACCGGGTCGCCGGCCCGGTCGGGTCTGTTTGTGTGTTGATGGCCCTGTTCGTGGAGGAAAATGCGGATGCCCCTGGCGATTGTCCAAATCCTTCTCTGGCTTATCCGTCTGTACAGTCTGATTCTGCTGGGGCGGGTGCTGGCCTCCTGGATTGACCCGATGATGCGCTCGCCTATTGCTCAGTTGCTCGTCCGATTGACCGAACCGGTCCTGGCCCCGATCCGACGCCTCCTTCCCCCGGCCGGCCCGGTGGACTGGTCTCCCCTGGTCCTCTTTTTGCTCCTGCAGGTGCTGGCCCAAATTGTTGCCCGGTTGAGGTGGTAAGGAGGCCTCGTGCGCGAATCGCGATTCCTGTTGCTGGTTGTCTTTCTCTGCGGCATGACCGTGATGGCGGTCGAGATGACCGCTTCCCGGCTGATCGGGCAGTTCTTTGGCAGCCCGCTGACGATCTGGGCGATTCTGATCGGCATGGTGATGATCTACCTGACGGTGGGGTACTGGCTGGGCGGGCGTCTGGCCGACCGCCGGCCGGAGGCCCGCTTCCTCTACGGCCTGATCGCCTGGGCTGCCTTTGCCACCGGCCTGATTCCGGCCATCTCTGTCCCCCTGCTCTCCTGGGCCCAACGGGGGCTGGCCAACGTCATTGCCGGCCTCTATATCGGCGCGCTGGTCGGCGTCCTGGCCCTCTTTTCGGCGCCCCTGATTCTGCTGGGCTGTGTCTCCCCCTTTGCCATCCGCCTGGCCATGCGGGGGATGGACCACGCCGGCCGCACCGCCGGCTCGATCTATGCCCTCTCCACCGTCGGCAGCATCCTGGGGACCCTGCTACCCTCCTTTGTGACGATTCCCCTCTGGGGTGTGATGGCCACCTTTTACGCCGTTGCCCTCCTTCTCCTGCTGGTGGCGGCCATCGGGGCGCGGCGCTGGTATTATTTTCTCCTGCTGGTCATCGTCATCCTCCTGGCGGTGCTCTTTTTCACCGGCCTCTGGCGGGGTGGCCGGCAACCGCCGGCCGGCGCCACCCTGGTCCACGAGCGCGAATCGGCCTACAACTATATCCAGGTCTATCGCCTGGGCGACACCCTGAACCTGGCCCTGAACGAGGGCCAGGCGATTCACTCCTTCTACCCCCTGCGCTACGCCCGCAGCGGCGATCCGATGGACCTCCTCTCCTACGGGCCCTGGGACTTTTTTCTTCTGGCTCCCTACTTTGCCCCCGGCCAGACCGAGGAGGGGTTTGCCTCCCTCTGCCTGATCGGCTCGGCCGCCGGCACGATTCCCAAGCAGTACGGCGCGGTCTATGGGGAGCGGGTCACGATTGACGGGGTCGAGATTGACCCCGAGATCGTCGCCGTCGGGCGGGAGTATTTTGCCATGGGGGAGGAAGAGGCGCGGGGCATTCTGCGCGTCCATGTGCAGGATGGCCGCTACTTTCTCGCCACCAGCCCGCAGCGCTGGGACATTATCGCCATTGACGCCTACCGCCAGCCCTACATCCCCTTCCACCTGACCACGCAGGAGTTCTTTCAGGAGGTGCAGGCGCACCTGAACGAGAACGGCGTGGTGGCCATCAACGTCGGCCACGTGGCCGGAGACCGGCGGCTGGTCGAGGCCATCGCTGCGACGATGGGAAGCGTCTTTCCGCGGGTTTATACCGTTGATCTTCCCGGCGGCACGGTGCAGAACGCGCTGGTCATGGCGACGATGCAACCGGGGACGCTAGATGACCTGCGCCGGAATGTGGCCGGCCTGCACCACCCCGTCCTGCGCCACCTGGGCGACCATCTCTTTCAGCAGGCCCATGTAGAGGCCTGGGCCGGGGAAGGGCCCATCTTTACCGACGACCGCGCCCCGGTCGAGTATGTGGTGGACCAGATGATTCTGAACTACGTCCAGGGCCGCTGATGCTCCGGTTGCTGCCCGTCTTTGTCCAGGTCATCCTGCCGCTGGCGCTGGTCTGGGGGACGGGGGTGCTGGCCCGCCGGTTGCTGCGGTTGGACCCGCGTCCTTTTGCCCGGGCCGGGCTGTACCTCCTGACCGCGCCGCTGGTCTTTGTCTCGTTGGTCGAGTCCTCGATCACGGCCGGGGAGGCCGGCCGCATCGGGCTGGTGGTCTTGGTCTTGGTGGGCCTGCTCTGGCTGGTTACGGCCGGCCTGGGGCGGTTGCTGCGCCTCTCCGGGGAGGAGCGCAGCGCGTTCCAACTGGTCTCCATCTTTATCAACGCGGTCAATTATGGCTTTCCGGCGACGCTGCTGGCCCTGGGGCAGGCCGGCCTGGAGCGGGCCGTGGTCTTTAGCGTGGCCCACGCCCTGCTCAACAACACCCTGGGGGTCTATATCGCCGCCCGGGGGCAGGCCGGCAGCGTCCGGAAGACGATTCGTCAGGTCCTGCGCATCCCCATGCTCTACGCCGTCCTCCTGGCCCTCTTCTGCCGGCTTGCCGGTTTTTCCTTCAGGGGGACCCTCTCCCTGGGTGGGCTGGAGGTTCCCCTGTGGCCCTCGATCTATCGGGCCATCGAGGTGCTGGCGCAGGGGGCCATTCCGGTCTTTTTGCTGGTCCTGGGGATGCAGTTGGGCGCGCCGCCGGACCGTTCGACGGGGCGTGGCCGGGAAAACGGGCCGCTCCTGGCGGTCGGGGCCGTCCGCCTGCTCCTCTCCCCCCTGCTGGCCTGGGGGTTGACCCGGTTGGTGGGGCTGGCGGGGGTGGCCGGCCGGGCGGTGATCCTGGAGGCGGCCATGCCCAGTGCGGTGCTCTCGGTCATCCTGGCCACCGAGTTCGACGCCCGGCCCCGCTTTGTCACCCGCGCCGTCGTCGGGACGACCCTGGCCAGTATGCTGACCCTGACGGTGTTGCTGAGCCTGTGGCAGTGACCCACCCCGATAAGGGGGAGAACAGCGCCGGGAGTCGGTGGCTTTCGACATCCCCAGGCCGAAAGCCGGGTCAGCGGGCCAGTGCATTGGGTCTGTGACGCAGGAGGGCGTGGACGACCGCCTCCAACGTCCGCTCCCGGGCGTGTTGACGGGCGACGGCCAGGAGGTCGGCGGGGAGGTCCTCCTCCAGGCGGCGCCAGAGCTGGGTTGCCGCATCCCGGCCGGCCCGAATCGTGGCCGGATGGGCCTGGACAAAGGCGGCCAGTTCGGCGGCGCGTTCCTTTTCCCCCGCTCTTTCCCACAGGGAGGCAATGTCGGTCAGGATATTCAGAGCCGTCGGGGTCGCCCCGACCTCCATCGCCCTCTGCAGGGCCTCCCGGAGATAGCCCCAGGCTTCTTGGAGCCGGCCCGTCGCCGCGCAGACCAACCCCAGGTTGCTCTGAGCAGTGGCTTCCAGTCCGGCGTGGTTACCCTCCTGGGCCAGAGCAAGGCTCTCCTGGAAGAGCGTTTGGGCCTCCTCGTATTCCCCTTGCAGGTAGAAGAGAAAGCCGAGGTTGTTGCGCACCCGGGCGATATCGAAGCGTTGCCCGATCGCCTCCAGGAGCGACAGGGCCCGCTGATACCGTTCGCGTGCCCGGGTATAGTCGCCGCACATCTCGGCGATGGTGCCCAGGTTGTCGCAGGTCAGGGCCTCTCCCCAGCGGTCGCCCAGGGCCTCAAAGAGGTCCAGACCTTCCTGGTAGAGCCGTTGGGCCTGGTCGAGGTCGCCCAGGTCCTGGGCGATCAGGCCCAGATTATTGAGTATTGTGGCCACGGACCGGTGGCGGTTCAGGGCCCGGGCCAGGTCCAGCGCCTGCCGGTAGTGCTGTTGAGACTGCTGGAGGTCCCCGGTCCACCAGGCAATGACCCCCAGTTCGTTCAGGCAAAAGGCCTGCTCCCGGCGGGTGTCCTGCTTCAGTTCGGCCAGCCAGGTCATACTGGCATGCAGTCGCCCGCGGGCCTCTTCGTAGAGGCCCAGGTGCAAGGCCAGGGAGGCCCAGCGGGAGGCCAATCGGGCAGCAAGCAACCCTTTTTCCGGAGGAAAGGTGGCCGGGTCTTTCTCACCCACCAACCGGGTCAGGGCCTGTTCCATCGCCTGTTGGCCCTCCTGCGCCCAACCTCGCAGGTAGTAGAACCAGTACAGCCCGTCCAGGCCGGCGTCCAGATCGGCCCAACGCCCTGCCTCCGGACCCCACTGCCAGGCCGCCCGCAGGTTGCCCACCTCGGCCTGGACCTCCTGGAGTACTTTTCCCTGCCGTTTCTCCCGCATCGCCTCCTCGCGCTGTTGGAGAAAAGCCATATAGAAAGCGCAGTGCCGTGCCCGCAGGCGGTCTTTCTGGGCCGGGTTGAGTTTCTCCCGCAAGTAGCGTTGCAGGACGCTGTGCATAGTGTAGCGGCCGGCGGCGTCCCGGCTCAAAAACGACCGCTGCACCAGGGAGGAGAGCAGGGCGGGGGACACCCCGGCGACCTCCCGGGCCGCCTCCTGGCGGAACCCACCCTCGAACAGGCTCAACGGTGGGAGCGTGGCCTGCTCCTCCAGACCCAGCAGCGACCAAGACCGCTCCAGGGTAGCGCGCAGGCTGCGCTGCTGTGGGGGCACATCGGGCCAGGAGGCGGTCAGGATGTCCAGGTCCCGCTCTATCTCCAGGGCAATCTCGGTGCAGGAGAGGGTCTGACTCCAGGAGGCCGCCAGTTCGATGCCCAGAGGCATCCCGTCCACCGAACGACAGATGCGGGCGATCGCCCTTTGGTCCTCCGGGGTGAGGGGGAGCGCAGGATGAACCCGGCGGGCGTGCAGTAGGAACAGTTGGGCGGCGTCATGGGCCGCGATCGGCTCCTGCGGGGCAGGTGGGGGCAGGGCCATGCCACCCACTTCAAAGACCCATTCGCCCTGCAGGCCGAGCCGTTTCTGCGAGGTGATCAGGATTTTACTCTCGGCCGCCGTGGTTATGATCCTGGCAATCAGGTCGGCTCCTGCAGCAAGGTGCTCGAACCCGTCGAGCACCAGAAGCAGTTCTTTATCCTGAAGGTAACGGAGCAGTTGGGGGAGAATTTGCCCCTTTTCCCACGGACCACCCAGGGTTTCGGCCAGGGCCAACGGCAGGAATTCTGCCGAGTGGATGGCCGCGAGGGAAAGGAAGCAGACGCCGTGGAGAAAGGCGCCCTGCTTCTCCTCGGCCACCCGGAGGGCTAGGCGGGTCTTACCGATTCCCCCTGGCCCGACCAGGGTCAGCAGGTGGCAGGTGGGCCGGCTCAGAAGGTCCAGAATGGCAGCCAGTTCCCCGGCGCGCCCAACAAAGGGGGTGGTCGGGCGAGGCAGGTTCTGCACACGGGTGGCCCTGGCCGCCCGGAGGCGCCGGTAGAGAGCCTGCGTCTCCTCCGCGGGCTCGACCCCCAGTTCCTGGGCCAGGACCTCCCGGCAGGCCTGGTATTGCCTCAAGGCAGCGCTGTAGTGTCCTTGCCGGCCCAGCAGGAGCATCAACTGCCGATGGGTCTCCTCCAACCAGGGGTCCAATCGCAGCAACCGTTGGGCGTAAAGTACCCCCGCGGAGGTGTCCCCATAGCGGCTGTAGTGGTCCACCAGGGTCTGCAGGGACCGGCAGGCCATCTCCTGGAACCGTTCCCGCTGGAGCAAAAGCCATTCCTCGAAAGAAGGGGCATTGCGGACGTAGAATCCCTCTGCCAGGTCCCCCCGATAGAATTCGACCGCGCTACGGAAGAGGGGAACCTGCTCCTGCGGCGGCGCGGTCTGGGCCTGCTCGAACAATGAAGCAAACTCCTCCACGTCCAGCCGATAGGGGACGCTCCGATTGAGCGAGACCGTCTCCCGCGCGATGCTCAGGTGCTCGCCGACCAGTCGCCGCAGGTTGGAGAGGACCTGCCGCAGGTTGGTGCGGGCCGCCCGGTCGGGCATACCCCCCCAGAGCAGGCCGGCCAACCTGTCCCGCGAATGGGGTTGTCCGGTGACGGCCAGGTAGATGAGCAACGCCTGCGCCTTGCCGGAGATAAAGCCGCTGACCGCCCTTTCTCCCCGGCGAATCTGCACAGGGCCAAGCAGGTCTATCCGTAACGGTTCTGTCATCGCGTGTCCGTTTACGATCTCTTTACGTCCGCTTGTTATCCTTACTATAGCATAACTGGCCGGTTGGTTCAAGCGAGGATGTCCCTATGACCACGCGCAAAGGTCGCTCTTCTCAATACCGGGTCTACCTGCTCCGCCTTTGGGTGGAGGGCGGGTCCGAAGCGCAACCGGCCGGCAGGTGGCGCTTCAGCCTGGAGAGCCCCACTTCCCACGAACGGCGCGGGTTTGGTCAGCTGGAAGACCTCTGCCGATTCCTCCGGCGGGAGATCGAGCGGACGGAACAGGACGAGACCTGACCCCGGTCACGGACACACCCTGGCGGGGAGGGAGCGGGCAGTTTTGCGGTTGTTGGGCAGTCCCGTTGAATCCCGAGTGATGCGTCGTGAGGAGGTTAAAAGATGCGAGGTCAAAAGTTGTTCATTCTAATCGTGCTGTTGGCGGTGGCTCTGGCCGGGCCGGCCTGTGAATTCAGTGTCTCCACGGCCAATATCGCCGATGCCTGGATGTCCACAGACCAGGAGGGAACCAATCGCACCGCCGTCTTTGCCCAGGATGAGGTGTTCTACGCGCAGGTAGACCTGCGCAACGCCCCCGCTGATACCACTCTCAAGGCCGTCTGGATCGCCGTGGATGTGGAGGGGGTGGACCCGAACCTGGTGATTGACGAGAGCGAATTCACCTTCGGAAGTGGTCAGGTCCACTTTTCTCTGAGCAACACCGATCCCTGGCCGGTGGGCACCTACAGGGTGGAGATCTATCTGAACGGCGAGTTGGACAGGGGCCTGGATTTCGAGGTTCGCTAGGCGGTAAAGGATTTCGCTTCGGGTTGCCGGGGGGCGGGTATGCCCCGCCCCAAGCCCTGGTGAACTTGGCCGGGGGCGAGGCCCGCATTCCCCCAGGTGCAGTCCCGGAGCGAGGGGTCTGGATGGTTATGGTGACGGTGAGGAGGTGCTATATGCGAGGACGGATCGTTTTGACGGGCGTTCTGACACTGGTGATCGCCACCGCTGCGGTGCTGGTCACCACGGTGCCCGGCCTGGCCGAGCCACCCTATTCCCCGCAGATCGTGTTGCGCTACGACCGCTTTGACCCGCTGCGGGGGGAGCCGGCGCTCCCGGAGGACCTGCGCTTACGGGGGGCGACCTCGGCGGGCACGCCCTGGCTGGTGCAGTTCGCGGGGCCGGTCCGCGAGGAGTGGAAGGCCGCCCTGGAGCAGGCCGGGGCGCGGCTGTACGACTATTTTCCCGAATATGCCTTTCTGGTGCGGATGGACGCGGCCACGGCGGAGCGGGTGCGCCGCCTGGAGTTTGTGCGCTGGGCCGGCCTGTACCATCCGGCCTACCGGTTGCACGAGTCGTTTCGGGGGACGACCTCCGGAGAGGCGGAACGGGTGACGCTTCAGGTCTACCCGGATGCCGACCTGGAGGCGACCCGGGCGGCGTTGGAGGCCCTGGGCGGAACGGTGGAGGCCGCCTGGGCCAACGAGTGGAGCGGTTATCTCCAGGCGACCCTGCCGGCCGCGGCCATCCGGGAAGTGGCCCGGCTCGATCAGGTGGTCTGGATGGAGCCGTACATGGAACCGCAACTGTTCAACGACGTCGCTCGGGGGATTATGAACGTTCCCCCGGTCTGGCAGAACCTGGGGTTGTACGGTTCGGGGCAGATCGTGGCCGTGGCCGATACCGGCCTGGACACCGGCAACGAGAGCACCCTCAGCGCCGACTTTTCCCAGTTCGTCAAGGCCTATGCTCTGGGCCGGCCCGGCGACTGGTCCGACGACGACGCCCACGGCACCCACGTGGCCGGGAGCGTCCTGGGGAACGGCACCCTCTCCGGCAGCAACCCGCCCGCCCACGATTACAGCGGCAGTTTTGCCGGCGTCGCCCCGGAAGCCAGCCTCATCTTCCAGTCCCTCCTCGATGCCGGCGGAGGGCTGGGTGGCATCCCCGCTGACCTGTTCGACCTCTTCGACCCTCCCTACACCAACGACGGTGCCCGCATCCACACCAACAGTTGGGGGGCGTCCAAGGCCGGCGAGTACGACACGATGGCGGCAATGGTGGACCAATACAACTGGGGCCACCGCGACCTGCTGATCCTCTACGCCGCGGCCAACAGTGGCAAGGACGCCGACGCCAACGGCGTGGTGGACCCCGATTCGATCGGCAGCCCCGGCACATCCAAGAACGCCCTGACCGTGGGGGCCTCGGAGAACCTGCGGACGGAGGTCACCGACAGTTGGGGCGACTGGTGGCCCTCCGACTTTCCGGCCGACCCGATCTACAGCGACCCGATGGCCAACAACACCAGCGGCATGGCCGCCTTTTCCAGCCGCGGGCCGACCGACGACGGCCGCATCAAGCCCGACGTGACCGCCCCCGGGGCCTGGATCATCTCCGCCCGCTCCCACGACCCCAACGCCGGCACCGGCTGGGGGGTCTATAACGACGACTATCTCTACATGGGCGGGACCAGCATGGCCACCCCGCTGACGGCCGGCATGAGCACGCTGGTGCGGGAATGGCTCGTGGAGGTTCGGGGGGAGACCTCCCCCAGCGCAGCCCTGATCAAGGCCCTAGTCCTGAACGGGAGCGCGGAGATGAGCCCCGGCCAGTATGGCCCCGGACCCACCCAAGAGATTCCCGACGAGCGGCCCAACGGCGTGGAGGGCTGGGGGCGGGCCGATCTCAAGGCGTCCATCCTTCCCGACGCCCCGCGCCAGGTCTGGTACGACGATTACACGGCCGGCCTCAGCACCGGCCAGACCCGGCAGTACCAACTCTCCGTCGGTGTCCCGCTGGGCGGGCAAGCCGGGCCGGGGACTGGGGTGAGTGCACCCCCGCCGGTAACGCACTTGGCCGCCGGGGAGAACCGCGTGACCGTGGTCCCCTCCCTGGTGCAGCGTCCGCCGGCCGGCCGGCCCCAGGGCACCACCATGCCGCTGCTCAACGCCGGCTTTGAGGACGGCGTCTGGACTCCCTGGCAGACGATCGGTGCGCCCCTCCTGGACAACACCTACGCCCACGGCGGCATCTGGTCGGCCTACCTGGGCGGCTATAACAGCGCCAACGACTGGATCTACCAGGCGGTAGATATCCCCTGGGAGGTCACCGACGTAACCTTCGACTTTTGGTTCTCCCTGGAGACGCTCGAAAGTTATCAGGGCTATGACTTTTTCTGCTACGCCCTCTACGACCAGACCGGTCTGATCGCCTACGTGGAGCGGTGCATGGACTTTGCCCAACTGGGGAACATGCCCTGGACCGAGGAGGTCTACAGTTTGAGCCCAAGCGAGCTCCTCCTCGTCGCCGGGGAGACGGTGCTGGTCGCCTTTTACGTCCAGACCGACAGTCTGTTCCCCAGCGGGGCCTGGGTGGACGACATTGCCCTCTACGTGACCACCCCGGATGCCACGCCGACCCCCACCCCGACCCTGCCCACGGCCACCCCCACACCGGGCGGTCCCACCGTCACTCCCTCCCCGACGCCGCCGCCGGGGGCCGCGCCGTTGCGCATCGCCCTGGTCTGGACCGACTATCCGGGCCAGCCTTCCTCCGGCCGGGCTCTGGTCAACGACCTGGACCTGGAGGTCATTGACCCCAACGGCGTGCACCACTACGGCAACGAGGGGGTCTATGCCGCCGGTCATCCCTGCCTGCGGAGCAATCAGTGGGACCAGTGCAACAACGCCGAGGAGGTCTATCTGGCCCAGGCGGCGCCGGGCGAGTACACCGTCATCGTCCACGGCTACAACATCCCCCAGGGGCCACAGCCCTTTGCCATCACCGTCTGGGGGGATTACGTCCGGCCGGCCCAGGAGCCCACGCCGACACCCACCCTGACGCCGACCCCCGGCGGCCCCACGGCCACACCGACGCTGACCCCCACCCCCGGCGGCCCCACGGCCACACCGACGCTGACCCCCACCCCCGGCGGCCCCACCCCGACAGCAACGACCCCGCCGGCCGGGTACAAAATCCACCTGCCGGCTATCCTGAAGGACTGGTAGGGCAGGGGGGAGGTGCCCGTCAGCACCACCGGGGCGGCCGTTTACCTCACGCCGGGGCAGATGGCCGCCCCCCGTAACTACTCCGCCTGATCCAACCGACCGGTCTGATTTGCCAAAATCGCCAAGAACGGCGATAATAGCAACACGATTTGTGATGCCATCCCGCGGAGAGATTCATCAGGCCTACCTGCAAGGGAAGCCGTCGTCGCGTTGTTTGAACGGACGATTGGCCGACCGGCTGCCCGGCTGCAGGCGTTGGAAGACCAGGTCGCCAAGAACAGCCGTAACAGTAGCAAACCGCCCTTCGGTGGCGGCTTGCAGCCGGCCCCGCGCACGTAAGCGCAGTGACAGGAAGCGTGGTGGACGGCCGGGGCACAAAGGGCATCCCGTGAAAGCGGTCGAGCGGCCGACGCACATCCGAGTTCACCGGGTCGAGCAGTGGGCGCCCGGTCGGGCTTTGGAAAGGGTCGCCGTGAGGGAGTACGAGATCGTCGTCCGGTTCCCGGCGGCGTCCTCCACCCCCGTCAGCAGGTCACGCACGTCGTAGGTGTAGGCCGTCACCGCATAGGGCGGGGCCGCCCAATCGGGGGCGGCAAAGGTGTCGCTGTACTCCTTCACCCGCACCGGCCGGCCGAAGGGGTCATTCTCCCGGATGACCATGGGCCCGTTCTCGTCAATCGTGGCTACCCACCAACGGTTGTAGAAGGTGCGCACGGCGCTCCCGTCGGGGGAGGGCATCTGCTCCGTCCGTTCCCAGGGAAGCGTACTCGTAGGGTAACTGCTCAGCCGCACACCACCGTTCACCGCCGAGACGCGGAGGACGCAGCGGTTTCGTGTTTCCACAGACGTATCGCGATCCCTGTGTTTTGCCCCCTTGACACAGACCGGCCGGCCCTTTATCATAAAAATAGGCGAACGGAACCTGACCACTAAAGGAGGTTATGATGAGCATCCGTGTAGGAAAACCGGTACCGGACTTGGAGACGATGGCCTTTACCGAGGGCACCTTCAAAAGGGTCCGCCTGGCCGACTATCGAGGCCGCTGGGTCGTCCTGATCTTTTACCCGGGCGACTTTACCTTCGTCTGAGCGACGGAAATGGCGGCGGTCGCCGCCAACTATGACCGCTTCCGAGAACTGGGCGCCGAGGTGCTCACGATCAGCACCGACTCGGTCTATACCCACAAGGCCTGGAACGACAACGAACTGGTCAAGATGGTCGAGGAGGGCTGCCCCTTCCCGATGCTTTCCGACCCGGAGGGTCAGGTCGGACGGCTCTACGGGGTCTATGATGAGGAGGCCAAGGTAGACTTGCGCGGCGTCTTTCTCATTGACCCCGAGGGCATCTGTCAGTCGGTCTCGATCCTGCCGCCAGCGGTGGGGCGGGACATCCACGAGATCCTCCGCGAACTGACGGCGTTGCAGCACGTCCGCGAGACCGGGGGAGCCGAGGCCACGCCGGCCGGCTGGGAGCCGGGGCAGGAGACGCTCAAGCCCGGGCCGGACCTGGTGGGCAAGGTCTGGGAGGTCTGGAAGCCGGAGGCATAGCCCGTCATCCCTGTGATCCCGTGCCGACCGGTCGGGGTCACACCGGGCAACCGCTCTACCGTGGGGCCGTCATCGTTGGGATGACGGCCCGCATACGTTCAATCCTCCCAAAAGGGCAGCGCATACCCCCGTCGGGCCATCAGGGCGCGCACCTCCAGCATGGCCGTGTAGGTGGGCAGGAGCAAGAGGGTCGCGCCGGCCGGCGTCCGCCGCAACGCCTCCTCCAGGGCCCGCTCCAAGTCCGGCTCCAGGACGACCCGCTCCGCCTCCAACCCGGCGTACTTGAGGCGGACGGCCATGTCGTGTGCCCGCGTCCCCGAGACGACGGCCCACTCCGCCCGGCCGGCCAGCGCCTCCCAGTCGGCATCCCAGAGCCAGGAGACGTCGGTGCCGTCGGCGATGCGGTCGTTGATGACGATGAGGTAGCGTCCCCCCTCCCCGCCCCCCGGTGGGGCCAGCATCGCCAGCACCTGCCCCACCCCCACCGGGTTCTTGATCAGGGCCAGGAGCACCTGCCGGCCCTCCGCCTCGACCCGCTCCAGCCGGCCAAAGGCCGCCCGTACCTGCCGCAGCCCCGCCAACGCCCGCCCGACCGGCACTCCCAGGGCGTATGCCGCTGCCAGCGCGGCCAGGGCGTTGTAGGCGTTGTAGAGGCCGGGCAGGGGGAAGGTGACGGCGTGGGTGCCCTCCGGCATGCGGAGCCTACCCGTCATCGTCAGGGTCTCATCCTGCTGTAGGTCGGTCAGCGAGAGGTCGGGCCGGGGGCGGGCCTGGCCGCAGCGGGGGCAACGGTAGCGGCCAATGTGGCCGTAGTAGGCCGGGGCATAGTCGTAGGGTGCGCCGCAGCGGTGGCAGAACCGGGCGTCGGCGGTGTGGTCGGGGGCCGGCCGGCCCAGCCAGGGCACATCTACCCCGTAGTAGAGCACCCGGGCGGCCAGGCCCTCTCCTAGGGCGGCCACGGCGGGGTCGTCGGCGTTGAGGACGACCTGGGCCTCCGGCGGGAGGGCCTGCAACGCCTCCCGCCAGCGACCGGCCACATAGTCCACCTCGCCGTAGCGGTCCAACTGGTCGCGAAAGAGGTTGTGCAGCAGCACCAGGCGGGGGCGACAGAGGGAGACGGCCAAGGAAAAGTGGGCCTCGTCCACCTCAAAGAGGCCGCCGTCGCCGGCCGGCCGGCCGCGCAGGTCGCTGGCGTAGAGCAGGGAGGTGGCGATCCCCCCGACCAGGTTGGCCCCGGCGCGGTTGTGCACCAACCGCCAGCCCTCCCCCTCCAGGACCCGGGCCAACATGCGGGCCGTGGTCGTCTTGCCGTTCGTCCCGCTGATCAGCAGCACCCCCCGGTCCAACCGGGCGCAAAGGTCGGGGACCAACCGCGGGTCTAGCCGGCGGGCTACCTCCCCCGGCAGGGCCGTTCCCCCTCCCAGACCCAACCGGCGGCTCAAAAAACCGGCGGCCCTTCCGCAGAGAAGGACCGCCGGACGTAGCGGGTTCAACGGGAGTCTCCGTACGGGTCAACCGGCCTCAGAGGATCTCGATCCGGTAGGTGATGATATCCACATCGGGCCGCTTTTGTTCGACCCAGCGGACCACCCCCTCCAACTGCCGGTGGACGTAGGCCCCGTCGTTGGAGACACAGGCTATCCCCAGGCAGGCCGATTGCCAGAGGTCCTGGTGGTCCAGTTCGGCGACCGAGACGTTGAACTCTTGCCCGATGCGCGCCACCAGGGAGCGAATCACGCTGCGTTTCCCCTTGAGGGAGCGGCTGTTGGGCAGGTGCAGGTCAATCTGACAGATGCCGACGACCACGGGGCACCTCAGAGAAACTCGGCCAGGCGGCTCGCCGCCTGCAGCAGTACGGCCTGGGCCTGGCGGAAATCGTTCACCGAGGTGATCTCGGTGAGCAGGAAGGCAAAATAGTCCCCGCCAACCGGGGAGAGGAAACAATGGTCCCCACCGATCTGGAAGGCCAGGGTGAGCAGGGGTCCGGCCTGGAGTGCGGCCGAGGTCTGACGTGCGCTGACGACCAGGCCGGCCAGTTCTACCTCCAGGGCCTCCAGGTCCACCTCGCCCCGGGCGACACGCTCCACCCCCAGCCCGTCTCGGCCGGCCAGCCCCACCACCCGTGCCCGCGGTACCATCCCCAGCACATCGTAGAGCGGTACCAGCCAGGGGGCCGCCTCGACCGCCTCCTCCGGCGGGGCAACGACCTCCACCACCTCCGGTGGGACGACCTCCTCCACCACCTCCGGTGGGACGACCACTTCGGCTTCCGGCGGGGGGGCCACCTCCACCACCTCCGGCGGGGCGACCATCTCCACCACCTCCGGCGGGGGGGCCACCTCCACCACCTCCGGCGGGGCGACCATCTCCACCACCTCCGGTGGGGCGACCACTTCGGCTTCTGGCGGGGGGGCCACCTCCACCACCTCCGGCGGGGCGACCATCTCCACCACCTCTGGCGGGGCGACCATCTCCACCACCTCTGGCGGGGCGATCTCCACCACCGCGGGAGCGGCTATGGGGATGGCGGCCGGTAGTGCGGTCAGGCCGGCCTCGATCTGCTCCACCCGCCCGTGCAGGCGAATCAGTTCTTCCCGGAGGAAAAAGAGTGCTTCGCCTTGCTGCTGGAGGAGCGTTTCCAGGCCGACGAACCGTTCCAGGAGGGCCTGGGCCAGACCTTTCTCCGGGGGGGGCTCTTCGGCCTCGACGAGGGCCAGTTGTTCCCGCAGGGCCATCTCGCCGGCCTCGCGCCGGCCCAGTTCTTCCTCGAGGGTCTGGATGACCCCTTCCCGCTGGGTCAGTTGCGCCCGCAGACTCGCGATCTCTTGCTGTTGCCCGGCAATCGTCGCATCCTGTTCGGAGAGGCGTTCCCGCAGGCCGGCCAGTTCCTCCTCGCGCTCTTTCAGGGTGGCCTCCAACTCCTCCACCCGACCCTGCTGTTCGGCCAGTTGTTCGTCGCGCTGCCGCACCAGCAGGTCCATCTCCTCCAGTTGGGCCTGCTGCTTGCGAACCACCTCTTCCAAGTCGGCCGCTTGCCTGTCCAGTCGCCCCATCTCCTGGAGCAGTTCGCTCATCCGCGATCGAAAGTCCTCGACCATTCTGGTCCCTCCTGCGGTTTCAATCGGTGACCTGTGCGACCATCACCACCGGGTTGTAACTGATCTCGCGGTGCTCGACGATCAGCACCAGGGCGCGGGGCGTGCGGGCACTGGAACGGTGATGCGCGCCGGCGGGAATCAGCAGGGCGTCTCGGGGACGCAAGGTGGTGGTGCCGGCCCCCTCGATCTCGACATTGACCTCCCCCTCCAAAATGAGGAAGAACTCTTCCTTGTTGTGGTAGTGGGGGGGGTAACTTCCCTCATAGAGGGCCAGCAGGATGTGATAGTCCTCCAACCGGGCGACCTCCAGCGGCACCCACGGCGTTTCGATCTTTGCCCCCAGGGCAGAAAGGTCAATTTTGTTCATTTCTCGCCCCCCGGAATCGTACCGGTCTGCCATTATCAACTATTATAGCATGTTCGTTGTATTTTGGCAACGTGGTTGACGTCGTCTTTGCTCCTTGCTAAAATAGGGCCTGAGGAAACCGGGCCCACAGTGGTCTATCCCGGCGAGACCCACGATGAGGGCAAGATGATGGGCCAATCAGACGGAGGCCAGACAAATTTTCAACAGGGGCAGAACCGCCTGGAGGAGATTCTCCGGGAGGCGCATCGGCGTCGGGGCGAACTGGTAGAGCACCTGGCATGTCGGGCCCTGGTGGAGCGTCTTTCCTCCCAGGCCGTCTCGGAGGAATCGCTGGAGCGGGTCCGCCGGGCCTATACCCTGGCCTTTGTGGCCCATGAAGGGCAGGTCCGTCAATCCGATGCCCCGTACATCGAACATCCGCTGGCCGTTGCCGGCATCCTCCTCGACCTGGAACTGGACGCTGCTTCGATTGCGGCGGCGTTGCTCCATGATGTCGTGGAGGACACGCCCCTCTCTCTGGTGACGATTCGACAGGAGTTTGGCGACGAGATTGCCTCCCTGGTGGACGGGGTGACCAAGATTACCCGCATTGAGGAGCAGCCGTTGCGCGACGAGCAGGCCTACAACCTGCGCAAGATGTTCCTGGCGATGGGGGAGGATGTGCGTGTGGTGCTTCTGAAACTGGCCGACCGGCTCCACAACATGCGTACCCTCGACCCGCTGCCGCCGCAGAAGCAGCAGCGGGTTGCCCAAGAGACCCGCGAAATCTATGCCCCCCTGGCCCATCGTCTGGGCATCTGGTCCATCAAGCGGGAGTTGGAGGACCTGGCCTTCCGCTATCTGGAACCGGAAGCCTATGAGGAGGTCGTCCGCTGGGTGGAAAAGAATCGCCCCGTTCGGGAGCGTCTCCTGAACGATGTCGTCTCTTCCCTGCAGCGGTTTCTCGGCGAGGCCGGCATCCAGGCCGAGATTCAGCGACGGGTCAAGGGGTTTTACTCAATTCAGCAAAAGCGACTCCGGCGAGGGCAGCCTCTGGACCGCATCTATGACATCCTGGCCGTCCGTATCATCGTGGAGGCGTTAAACGAGTGCTACACCGTTCTGGGAATCGTGCACAACCTCTGGCGGCCGATTCCGGGACAGTTTGACGACTATATCGCCACCCCGCGGGAGGGTACTTACCGCTCCCTACACACCACGGTGCTCTATCAGGGGCGGCATCCCCTGGAGGTGCAGATTCGCACCCGCGAGATGCACCGGGAGGCCGAGTACGGCATTGCCGCCCACTGGCGCTACAAGGAGGGCGACCGGCCCGATCGCACCTTTGAGCAGAAGCTGCAGTGGCTTCGCGAGACGATGGCCTGGCGGCAGGAAACACCGGACGACCGGGCCTACCTGGAAAAGGTCAAGACGGAGGTCTTTCACGACCGGGTCTATGTCTTTACCCCCAAAGGGGACATCAAAGACCTGCCGGCAGGAGCAACGCCGGTTGATTTTGCCTACAGTATCCACAGCGAGGTGGGGCATCGCTGTATCGGGGCGCGGGTGAACAACCGTCTGGTCCCGCTAAGTTATACCCTCCGCACGGGGGATACGGTTGAGATTCTCACCACCAAAGGGGAAAAGGGGCCCAGTCGGGACTGGCTGAGTTTTGTGGTCTCGCCCTCGGCGCGGGCGCACATCCGCCGCTGGTTCAGAAGGCAGGAACGGGCGGAAAATATCTCCCGTGGTCGCGAGATTTTGGAGCGGGAGTTTCGCCGGTTGGCGATCGAACTGAATCTGAAAGAGTTGACCCAACGCATGGGGTATACCCAACCGGAGGACATGCTGGCCGCGATCGGGTATGGCGACCTGAGCGTCCGGCAGATTCTGGCCCGGTTGCCTGTCCCCCGCGACAAGGCGGCCGAGGTACCCCCTGCCGCCCCTGTTTCGTTGCCGGTTACCCGACCCAAAGGCATCCAGATCCGTGGTGCGGGCGGCAGTATCCTTACCCGTCTGGCCCGCTGCTGCCAGCCGGTGCCCGGCGATGCCATCATCGGTTACATCACCCGCGGCCGGGGTATCACGATTCACCGCGCCGACTGCCACAACCTCCACCTGGCCGAGCCGGAACGGCTCGTTGAGGTGGATTGGGGGGGAGGACGGGATGCCCAACAACGCTATCCGGTGCAGGTCTGTATTGTCGCGGTGGACCGGGTGGGGTTGATGCGGGACATCTCGGCGATCGTGGCGGACAAGGGGGTCAATATGGCCTCGGCCCAGGTGGGCCGAAACGAGGATGGCACCGTCTCCTTTCGGTTGGTGCTGGAGGTGAGCGGCCTGGATGAACTCAGTATGGCGATGGACCGGATTGACCAGATTCCCAACGTCCTGGAGATCTGGCGGGAGCCGGGTTGGTGAATTTCGAGAACCACCGTGGCGGGTTTTCCGGCCTGCCCGGGCAGGCTCTAAAGGGACAGGTCATACGCCCCGAGCAAGGTATAACGTGCCCAGGAGAGGGCGGCCATCTCGGCGAGGGCCAGCAGGCCGCCCCAGAGGAGCAGGGTTATGACCTGGTTCCAGGTGCTCACTCGGCCGGCCCGACGCAGGACTGCCGCAACCAGCAGGGTGTTGACCATAGCCAGGGCTAGCCAGAGCCCGAGCAGGCTCACCAGGCTCAGCGGGACAAAGAGGGCCGCCGGGTGCCACAGCGCCAGCAGGTCTATCCCTCCCACCGCCAGCAGCACCAGGCCCAACTCCCGCCAGTTCGGCAGCACCCGCACCTCCGGCGCGGAGGCCCACAAGGTCATGTGCAGAATCGGCACAAAGATGCCGGCCAGGGACACCCCTTCCAGACTGCCGGTCAGCAGGCGGAGGGTATTGTGCGGCTCGTACAGGTTGGGCAGAATTGGCACCAGTTCCAGGTAAGAGTTGATCCCATCCAGGCCGACGAGCCCCAGGAAGAGCAGGAGCACCGCCAGGATGGCCGGCGGGGCCAGCAGGTTGGGCCGGTGCCGGCCCCGCAGGAAAACGACCACTGTGGTGGTCAGGTAGCCCAGGTAGATGCCGCTGCAGCGGGCGCATAGCGGCATCGCGTTGCCGGCCCGGAGAAAGGTCCGCCGGACGATGCGGTGGCAGACGCCGGCCCCCCAAAAACCCAGTCCCGCCCCAGAAAAGAGCACCGGGAGGAGGAATCCTATCCCGACCAGGAGCAGGGGCCAGAGCCAGGCCGGCAGTCGTTGGAGGAAACGCCCTTTTGTCGGTGGAGGGGGTTGTCCCCGACGGAAAGATGGTGTAGAATAGGAGGGAAGGCCGGCGCGACGAGAGGGCCGGCCCAAGGAGGTGTGCGGATGCGTTCCTTTCGCCAGGGATTCGTCTGGGGGTTCCTCTTGATCGGTGCAATCGCCTGGCTGTTGCGCGAGCGGCTCCTTCAGGGGCGGAGAGCGGTCCCGGTTCCTATGGGCCGGCCGGAAGAACCACCGACAGAGGAGACCGGGCCGGCCGATGACCTGACGGCCATTCGCGGAATCGGGCCGGCCTTTGCCCAGAGGTTGCTCCGAGCGGGAATCCGCCGCTATGCCCAACTGGCCCGGATGACCCCAGAGGAGGTGGCCGTGCGGTGTGGGGTGGCCGCCTGGCGGGTACGCCGGGACGACTGGGTCGGCCAGGCCGCCAGGCGCAGCAGTTGACTTGGGCTTAGGTCCTCTCTTCCCGTGCACAGTCCACACAAAACCGGGCATGGGGGATGATTTCCAGGCGGGCATGGTCAATGCGTGCCCCACATCGCCGGCAGATGCCGTAGGTGCCTTCCTCAATCCGCTTCAGCGCAGCCTCGATCGACTCGATCTTTTCCCGGATCCGCTGGTACAGGGCAAAGTTGACCTCCCAGGTATGAATGGCCGGATCGCCCTCCCCAAGACTATAGTCTCCCCGGTATTCTAGACGCTGCTCAATCTCGGCCAGTTCCTGGGTGGCTTCGAGTAGTTCCTGTTCCAGTCGTGCCTTTTCCTCCTGCATCTCGGCCTGACTGAACTGTTCCTTGCCGGTTGTTCCAGCCATCAAGGGTTCCTCCTGCATGCCGTTGGGGTTGATCGTTTGACCGGCCAACTGTTGTCGTGTGGGCTCTGCCCTATGGGCGGCCTTCTGTTTCTGGTCGCCTGCGGAGGAGGCTCAACCCCAGCCGTCGGCGGGCTCCATCAATGCGCACAATGCGGGCCTGTACGCGCTGCCCCAGGGCAAACTCTTCTGCGAAATGCCCCTCGCGTTCTAGTTCTCCCAGCGAGAGGATTCCCAGGACGCCGTCGTCCAGCAGGACAAAGACCCCGGCCCCGGTCCGTCGGATGACCCGCCCCTCTACCTGCTGCTTCAGATGGTATCGTTCCTGCACCGTTGACCAGGGGTCGGGATGGGTGCGTTTCAAACTCAGGGAGATGCGCCTTCGCTGCCGATTGACCCGCAGGACATACACGTCCACTTCCTGTCCCTCCTCCAGGATTTCGCAGGGGTGCTCCACCCGAAACCAGGCCAGTTCTGTCCGGTGAACCAGGCCGGTCATTCCACCCAGGTCAACAAAGGCACCATAGTCAACCAGCGATTGGACGCGGCCGCGGAGGATCTGTCCCCGTCTCAGGCTGCTGAACCGCTGCTCCTGGTCCCACTCGCGGTAGATGTTCTGTCCCTGTCGCTCGGACAAGATCAACCGCCGCTGGCGTCGGTCCACCTCAATGACGCGCAGGGGGATCGTCTGGCCGACCATTCGAGCGAGGCGGGCCAGCCGTTCTTCGCGCGCCATGGTGCGGGTAATCTCGCTGACCTGGGAGGCTGGGACAAAGCCGCGGATATGCCCAAAGTAGACGATCAGGCCGCCTTTGTTATATCCCTGAACTTCGCCCTGCCAGAAATCCCCCGTCCGGAGCAGTTCTTCCGCCCGCATCCAATCCTGCTCCTTGCGGGCCAGGTGCAGCGAAAGTTCCATGGGTTCGGCCCCATCACCGGGCAGGGCCACCACACAGACCAGCACTTGCTGTCCCTCTTTCAGGGCGGCGCGCTCCTCGGGGGCCAGTTTCTCTAGGTCCTCTGGGGAAACGTGGCCGGTTTGCCCAGGGATGACCTCGATCAAGACGCCATCCTCCAGGAGTTCCCGGACGACTCCCGGCCGAATGTCCCCCAGGCGCAATTGACGGAGATCCTCGGTCGGACGCAAAAGGTCAGACAGAGCGGGTTTCGGTTGTTCTCTTTCCAGATTGCTTTCCACGATTCGGCTCCACCGATCTGCGAGGCCGATCCGACGGCGGGCGTCTTGTCTGTATCCCCCGCCGGAACGTGCCCCCTGATTTATGCTTTCGACGGCAATGGGAAGCCCGGTTCATTGTGCCGTTGCGCAAGCCAGGTTTGCCTTCGCCACGGCTCCCCGGGCCCAGGTGCTCAGCGCATCTTGCCCGATCTGCTCGCAAAAGATATGACCCTGCCGGAACCGGTCCGGCCAATTGCCACGATACAATCCTGGCGACCGCTTCGGTCGCTCTTGCGATAGCCACAACCTCCAAAAAGCAAAAGGTCTGCCGCTTGGGGCACCTGATCTACACCCATTATACTCCAAGGTTGGCCGTTCGTCAACCTTGCACACCCTTTCAATCTATGCTATGATGAACTTGAAAAAAACACAAACGGGAGGCCCGTATGACCGCAATCGAAGCAATTATCGCCAGAGAAGTGTTGGATTCCCGAGGAAATCCAACGGTTGAGGTTGAGGTATACCTTTCCGGTGGGGCCAGAGGGCACGCCATTGTCCCATCAGGGGCATCCACAGGCGCCCACGAGGCCCTGGAACTGCGCGATGGGGACCCCGCCCGCTACGGTGGCAAGGGGGTGCTCCAGGCCGTGGAGCATGTGAACCGAGAGATTGCCGACGAGGTCCTGGGCTGGGATGCCCTGGATCAGGCCGGGATTGACCTCTTGCTGGTCGAACTGGATGGCACCCCCAACAAGTCCCGCCTGGGGGCCAACGCTACCCTCGGCGTCAGCCTGGCCGTAGCCTGCGCCGCCGCCAGCGCCCTGGACATGCCCCTCTACCGCTACCTGGGCGGGGTCGGCGCCCGCGTCCTGCCGGTGCCGCTGATGAACATCCTCAACGGCGGCAAACACGCCGCCCATTCGACCGACCTGCAGGAGTTTATGGTCATGCCGGTCGGTGCCCCCTCTTTCCACGAGGCCCTGCGCTGGGGCGCCGAGACCTACCACGCCCTGAAACGGGTGCTCCGGGAGCGAGGGCTCAACACCAACGTCGGCGACGAGGGCGGTTTTGCCCCGTCTCTGGGATCGAATGAGGAGGCGGTTACCCTGATTCTGGAGGCGATTGAGCGGGCCGGCTACAGACCCGGCGAGGAGATTGTCCTGGCCCTGGACCCCGCCGCCAGCGAGTTCTACCAGGACGGCCGCTACCATCTGGCATGCGAGGGCCGGGACCTGACCCCGGCGGAGATGGTCGCCTTTTACACCGACTGGGTCTCCCGCTACCCCATCCGCTCGATCGAGGACGGCCTGGCCGAGGACGACTGGGACGGCTGGGCCCTGCTGAACGAGCAGATCGGCGCGACCACCCAGATCGTGGGCGACGACCTCCTGGTCACCAATGTGGCCCGCATCCGCCGGGCGATCGAGAAAGGGGTCTGTAACGCCCTCCTCTGCAAGGTCAACCAGATCGGCACCCTGACCGAGGCGATTGAGGCGGTGCGCTTGGCCCGGCGGGCCGGTTGGGGTGTGATCATCTCCCACCGCTCCGGTGAGACGGAGGACCCCTTCATCGCCGACCTGGCGGTGGCGCTGGGGGTCGGGCAGATCAAGGCCGGCGCGCCCAGCCGTACAGACCGTGTGGCCAAGTACAACCGTCTCCTGCGCATCGAGGAGGAACTGGCCGAGAGCGCGCTGTACGCTGGTCCCTCGGTGCTGCCCTAGGCCCACCCCGACAGGGGCGATGGGTTGTAGGGGCCATAGGGGTGTAGGTTGTAGGGGCGAAAAACGTTTTTCGCCCCTACAACTTGTTCCGGGCTCACCCCGATCTCGGCCAGAGAACGGTCTTTCCCTTCCTCCCGTTGCAACGAGGCAAAACCTGTGGTATACTGAGAGAGGTTGGAGAAAGACCGGGGTAAAGTGATGAACGCGCACCCGCAAAGAGTGGCTCAACCTGACCGGGTTTCCCGCGCTGCCCCCGAGAGGACGGCCTGGGCAGAGGAGTTGGCCTGGTTGGAGCAGGCCGGCCTGGCCGGCCCGGCCTACCTGCTCCTGCAGACCCTTCGACCGGTGTCCTTTCTCCTCGGCCAGGGGGCGCTCTTTGTGCAGCCGCTCCTTCCTCTGAACCGATGGCGACGGACGGCCGGCCGTCTGGCCGCTTTGCTCAACGACCGGGCCCACGTCGAGGCGTTCCTGACCGTCCTGGAGGCCCATCTGCACGACCAGGGACGGTCCCAACGCAAGGAGGCGTCCTGATGATTCCCCGATTTGGCGGGGCCACCATCCTGGCCATCTTGTTTCTGGTCCTCTTTGCCACGATGCTCTACCTGTGGATTCTCGGCTACCGCCGGGGTCGCTTTCAGGAGGTTCGGCCTCACCCCCTTCCCCCGATGGAAGCCCTGCGGGCCTACCTGCGCCGGGCGGCCGAGATGGGGGATACGGTCCACCTCTCCCCCGGCGGTGGCACGTTGGACCGGCGGGCCGGCGTTGCCGAAACGCTGGCCGGCCTGGAGGCGGTGGACGGCGTCACCCGCGACGCCCTGGCCCTGGGCGTCCCCCTCCGCGTGACCACCAACGACGCCCTGGTCAATGTGGTCGCCGAGAACCTCCTGGAGCGCGGCTGGCAGGGGGCCGGCCGGCCGGCCGAGGTGGAGGTGAGCAGCCTCATGGCCGCCCAGCAGGACCCCATTGCCTATGCCGCCAGCGTGGTCGAGACGTTGGGCCGGCCCGATATTCAGGGGAACGTCATCGTCGGCGATCTGGCCGAGGAACTCTTGCTCATCGGTGAGGTGGGGGCCAACCAGACCCGCTTCCAGGTCCTGGGAGCCGTCCGGCCGGCCGCCATCTCTTTCCTCCCCCTGGTCACCGACCACTACCTGATCGGCGAGGAGGTCTTTAGCGTCGGGGCTTACCTCGACCCCAAACCCTCCCGCCTGTTCAGCCTGCTGGCCCAGGATGGGCTGCGGATGATTTTGCTCCTCCTGATTCTCCTGGGGGTGCTTCTGGCTACCCTGGGGGGACTGGAGCAGACCATTGGCCGCCTCTTCCTGATGCCTGTGCCGTGAGGAGGTCTGTATGGTCCGGCGGGTTTTGACCGTCATCCTGCCTTGGGTCCTTGCCTCCGTCGTGGGGGTCTTGGTCCTGCTGCACTTTTTCTTTGCCATGCCCGGCCTGGACCCGCTGTTCAACGGCCTGGTCGAGTGGGCCACCCTGATCGCTGCCTTTGCCATCCTGCTGGGGTTGGTCAACGTCGGCCGCGTCCATGTGCAAAAAATCCTGCGCCGACAGGAAGGATGGCCCTACAGTATCATCTTGCTCCTCTCTGCCCTGGCCGTCCTGGTTGCCGGCCTCTGGCCCGGTTCTTACGGGCCGGGAAGCCCGATCATCCAGTGGGTCTTTCTCTATATCATCGAACCCCTGTCGGCGACCTTTTTCTCCCTGTTGGCTTTTTTCCTGGCCTCGGCCCTCTTTCGGACGTTGCGCCTGCGCAACCTAGAGGCGGCGATTCTGACGATCGCGGCGATGGTCGTCCTGTTGGGGCAGATTCCAATCTCACCCCTGTGGTCCTTTTTGCGGCCGGTGGTCCAGTTCCAGCAGTGGCTGTTGGAGGTGCCGGCCGCCGCAGGAGTACGGGCAATCCTGATCGGCGCAGCCGTTGGGGCAATCGCGACTGCTATGCGCATTATCCTGGGGTTGGAACGCCCCTATACCGAGTCGTGAGCCCAAATGTCAGCCTCTTGGCTGATCGGAGGATGGGGTTGTGATTCTCTGTCCAAAGTGTAACGCGCTCAATCCAGACGGCTTTGCCTTTTGCGGGCATTGCGGCCATTCCCTGGTCGAAGAGGTGGAAGAAGAGACCTCAGAGGCCGAACGGGTCCCTTCGTGGCTGAAGGAACTGGGGGAGGGAGTGGAAACCGGTCCTGCGCCCAGGCCGCCCGCTGCCGGCCCCGCCGGGCCGGAGGTTCCCCCCTGGCTCGCCGCCGCGGAGGAGGCTGCCCCGCCGGCCGAGGAAGGTCTGCCCCCCTGGCTCGCCGCCGAGGAGGAGGTCGCCCCGCCGGCCGAGGTGGCCCCACCGGCAGCGGAGGGGTTGCCCCCCTGGCTCGCCGCCGAGGAAGAGGTCGCCCCGCCGGCCGAGGTGGCCCCACCGGCAGCGGAGGGGTTGCCCCCCTGGCTCGCCGCCGAGGAGGAGGCTGCCCCGCCGGCCGAGGAAGGTCTGCCCCCCTGGCTCGCCGCCGCGGAAGAGGCCGCCCCGCCGGCCGAGGAAGGTCTGCCCTTCTGGCTCGCCGCCGAGGAGGAGGTCGCCCCGCCGGCCGAGGTGGCCCCACCGGCAGCGGAGGGGTTGCCCCCCTGGCTCGCCGCCGAGGCGGAGGC
>FWPU01006086.1_pt1 | contig 24876 bp, 17 predicted proteins | sample 2228361 | NCBI WGS metagenome assembly FWPU01 (sample SAMEA103939777, study PRJEB20133) | metagenome | reverse complement strand
GGAGCAGAGATCGCGTAAATTCCCTGAAATGCCCTGTATTTGCCCAAAAAGCCATAGGGCAGTTAGCGATGGAAATGGACAAAGTCCAGTCATAATGAGGGACTGGAACAGTGATGCAGCCACCGATTTTCTGGAAGATGGTCGCCGCCGCGCTCCTCGCCATAGGGTTGATGATGAGTGCGGGCAGGAGCAACTCGACACAACTCTCCGTCTACACCTACGACTTTGAAAAGGGCACGGACGGTTGGGAGTTGCAGCCGGGCGTCTGGTCGCGGACTCCACTGGAGAACGGGCACGCCTTGCGCGGGCAAGGTCATGGCTTTGCGCGGCTCACGGCGCACAGCGGCAACGTTTCTGTGTTGCGATTCCGCTTTCGTCTGGAGAACCCTCAATCGAGTTTGCACGCGAACGTTTTGGAATCTTTCGCCGCTGGACACACGCGCTATTTCGTGTCGTTCAGCGCGGAGGGCGTGGGCATCACCCGACAACTGGGCGCGTCGTTTCGGCAGCTGGGGATGGCGGATGCGCAGGTTGTGCCCAACGTTTTCCACGAAGCGCACGTCATGGTCGGGGGTGGAACGATTGATGTGTTCCTTGACAAAGAAGGCGTTGTCGGTGTTGACGACGCTAACCCGCCGCCCGGTGGCATTTCTTTGGAGTCTCTTGATAACTCCGTCGTGTACGTGGACGATGTGGAGGTGAAGAATAGGCTCCGAGCCGACGCCTCATCCCCGCGCACCGCGCCCGCCCATGGCGCTGCCGACGGGAGCGGATGTCGGTCCGTTCGTCGGCGGGACGCACACGGGCAACATCACACTGGACGGCAACGACGCTTTCACTCTTTCTCGCGGACGCTACACCGTGAAGGAGGGCGAGATTCACCTGCGGGGTCGCGCCCGTCTGCGTATTGAGCAAGGTGCGGCTCTTGTCTTCGAAAAGGGCAAAAGCCCGCTGGTTCACTGGGGCGTCAGTCTCGTTGACGAAGCCTCTTTGGAGGTTGACGGCGGCAACGTCGTCCCGAACGGCGGACTGGTGCGCATCAACGTTTTCGGCAAAGCGTCGGTCACGGTCAAGGACGCCAGCCCGCAGATTCACTTCATCAACGCGGGGGACGAAGCGAAGGTGAACATCGTCAACTCCCGCTTCGTCACCAACATCGGCGGCAGCGTTCAACTGGAAGGGCGGGCGTCCGCCGACATTCGGGACTCAAAGATTGGCGCGATTGCGCTGTCCATCCCGCCGGAATGCACGTTCCGCGCAACAGGGCTGCGAACGGGGACCTTCGCCAACTTTGATTTGCAGCGCGACCTGCGAGCAACGGGCATCGGCTTCAGCCTGCGGATGAAGAACGTCGAACTCGTGGCGGACACTTTGGGCGAGGGACCTTACGAGCGGGGGTGGATTATCTTCGCCGACGAGAACGCCAACGCCCGCGTCAACGACTCAACGTTGCGCAAACTCGTCGTCGGGCTGCGCGGCGAGGGAACGGATGGCAGCGTGCGCGGTCTGCGACTGAATCATTCTACGAGCCTGACCGTCGGCAGAGTGACCGCCAACAACGTTATAGTCACGGGACAGTGGGGCTTCGCCGTACGCGGCACACGACGGGCGACCTTTGACGACTGCGAGGGCTTGTGGCTCTGGCCCGAGGACAAGGCTGACGTCTTGCTGCGCCGCTCCACGATGAACGAGTTTGACCCGCGCCATTACACGGGCACACTGACCTTTGAGGACAGTGCGTGGAAGATGGCGGGTGAAATCATCGAAGGCAATGACTTCCTCATCAAAGGCACGGTCAAGATGGACAAGGGCGTTCGGGAATCGCTCTCGTGGTCGCAATCGGCAGTCACGCGGCGGTTTCCTATTATGGTTTTGGATTCGGCTGGCAAGCCCATTCCCAGCGCGACTATCGCATTGAGGCGAGACGATAGGGTCGTCACCGTGACGACTGACTCCCAAGGCGAAGCCTCTGTGGAATTGCGCTTCACCGATAAGGATTATGCCCAATCCTATCAGTTGACCACCGGCGAAGGGCGCGCTCTGAATGTGGACTTCTTCACCGCCACGCCGATTGTGGTGCGCAAGTGAGGGAATCGGCATGAATACTGAACTTGTCATCCGCGATGCCACGCCGGACGATGCCGAAGCGATTGCGACCATGTATCAGGAGACCTGGCCGCTGTTCTGGGCGACTCCGGAGGACGTGCGCTCTCAGTTCGACATGCTCGCGCCCATTGACGGGCAGGTGTTGATTGCCCTGCGTGGTGAGCGAGTGGTTGGGCATTGCGAGTTCATCCCCACCCATGAGCCGCCGCCCTACGGCACCTGGGGCTATTTGGAAGCGTTGGAAGTTCATCGGGAGGTTCAGCGGCAGGGCATCGGCACGGCGCTGGTGCGGGAAGCGATTCGCCGCTGCGCCGCGCTGGGCTGCACGCGGTTCGGGACAAGCCCGGACGACGAGCGGTCAGAAGGTCTCTATCGCAAGGTGGGGATGACGCAGGTGGAGCGTCGGCTGGTCACCCAGTTCGAACTTCATGGGGAGGTTGCCTCACCAACTGTGCAGGCTGTCGAGGAACTCTCCGGCGCGGAACGACCGTGGGAAAGTTTCCTGCATGTGCTGGGGCGTTTCCACTGCGCGCCTTGCTGGTGGTCCATGACCTTCCGCCGCCTGGAAGCCGACGACGACAGTGCCGCCGGGGCGTTTGCTGTGCGGGCGCGGTTCGCGGTGGGAATGTGCGTCATCCTTTTCACCGGCTCCTGGCTGCATGTGTTCCTGCCGCCAGACCGGGCAACAGACCGCACACTGCTCGCCAGCGCGGTCGCCTACGGCGTTTATCGTGTCAGAACATCGGGGAAAGATTCCTTCACCACGTTGATGCCGCTGGACTTGGCGGACGTGGTGCGTTCGGTGCCGGGCGTGTATCCCAGCGAGAGCCACTTTGACTTTCATCTGTGGATGCCACTTGGAGAGACGTCAGGAGGTTGAACAATGATTTACTTGTGTTATTTTCTTCTTTCCATCTTTGCTGCATCAGCAGCGAATCCCGCCTTGCGCGTCGTTAAGACCGCGCAGCCGGGCGCGACACTAACGCGCAACGGCGGTTTTGAGGAGGTGCGCGACAGCAAAGTTGTCGAGTGGAGCGCGTGGCAAAAGGGGTTTCGCGTGGCGACAGGCGAAGGGCGCGGCGGTTCGCGGGCCGTCGTCTGCGAACGCCGCGAGGGTGACGGGGAGTTCGGCGCGAGTCAGACGCTGACCCTCAGTCGCACCGCTGTCGCGCCGCTGGTGGTGCGCGGATGGAGCAAAGCGGAGAACGTCAGCGGCAGCCCCGACAGCGGTTATTCGATTTACGTGGACATCGTTTACGCCGACGGCACGCCACTCTGGGGGCAGACCGGCAACTTCCGCTGCGGCACGCACGATTGGGAGAAGCGCGAGTTTCTCATTTTGCCTGAAAAGCCGGTGAGGACGCTGACCGTCCACTGCCTGTTTCGCGGGCACACGGGCAAGGTGTGGTTTGACGACATCGCAATTGACGAAATCAAGGCGCAAGGCGGGGCGATGCTGTTTCAGGGCGTGCCCATTCAAATCTCCCCTCTCCCGCAGCGCGGGAGAGGAACAGGGGGTGAGGGCAAAGTGATAGCAACGCAAGACGGATTGAAACTGATGATGCAGGGTAACACTGTCACGTCGCTGCAAGTGGACGGGCGCGAGTTGGCGGCAGATGCGCCGTCTGGATTTCTCGCCCGCGACGTGGCGGCGAATTCGGACGTTTACGGTTTTGATAATGGCGCGTGCCCGGAACTGGGCTTGAAAGTTCAAGCCGACTTGACCGCGAGGAAAGACCACCTCGTTGTGCAGGGGCGCGTCTCCGACATGACGGGCAAAGACCGCGCGGTGACGCTGTTGTTTGCGCTACCCATTGATGCGACGGGTTGGAAGTGGGGCGATGACGTTCGGCGCAGCCGCGTGATTCCAGTTCGTAGTCAGGGACGGAACGTAGTGGAGTCCCGTCAAAGACGCGACTCCGCTAACGCTTCGTCGCTGACTACGAACGGGGGGGAATACGCCAACACTGTCGTCGTGCGGTGTGGCGCGACGGGCACGATGTCGCTGTATCCGCTGTCGGCGGTATTTGACGACAAAACTGGAATTGCGCTTGCCATTGACATGGCGCAGCCTGCCCAGTATCGGCTGACGTATCACGCGGGAACAAAGCAACTTTTCATCGCTTACGACTTTGGGTTAGTAAAAGAGAGTGAACGCTTTCCCAGCAGCGCGGACTTTCGTTTTGTCATTTTCCGTTTCGATCCGCGCTGGGGCTTCCGCGCAGCGTTCCAAAAACTGGTGAGTATCTTCCCGGATTACTTCGTCGTCCGCTCCAAAGAGCAAGGCATCTGGATGCCGTTCACCGACGTTAGCACCGTGCAGGGCTGGCAGGACTTCGGGTTCAAGTATCACGAAGGAAACAACAACGTGACTTTCGATGATGCCAACAACATTCTCAGTTTTCGCTACACCGAGCCGATGACGTGGTGGATGCCGATGAAGAAAGAAGTCCCACGCACCGAAGCCGATGCGCTGCGCGTGCGCGACGAGTGGGCGAAGGGAGCCGACGAATCGCGCCGCCGCATGGCACAGGCGTCGCAGTCGGCGGGCATGACCGACGCGGAGGGGAAACCCTGTTTGCTCTTCCGCAACGAGCCGTGGTGCGACGGCGCGGTGTGGAGTCTCAACCCGAACCCGCATCTGCCCGGCGCGTTCAACGCGGCAACCGTCCACTGGAACGACGAAATCAAGCAGCGGCTCTACGGCGCGAACGCGAAGGGACAACTTGATGGTGAGTATCTCGACTCCCTCGAAGGCTACGTCACCGCCGACTTGAATTTCAACCGCGAGCATTTTCGTTACACAACTGTGCCGCTTACCTTTTCCAGCGAAACCAAGCAGCCCGCGCTGTTCAAGGGCTTGGCGGTATTTGAGTTTACCAAGTGGATTTGCGACGACGTTCACCGCTTGGGAAAATTGACGTTTGCCAACGGCATGCCCTACCGTTTCACCTTCCTCTGCCCCTGGCTGGACGTGATGGGCACGGAGACGAACTGGCTGCGCGGCGGGCAGTATCAACCCGCCTCGGATTCGACGATGAGCCTGTGGCGAACGATGTGCTACCAGAAGCCGTATCTGCTGCTGATGAACACGAACTACGACGCCTTCACGCCCGACCTCGTGGAGAAGTATTTCCAGCGCAGTTTGTTTTACGGCATCTTTCCCAGCATGTTCAGCCACAACGCCGCCGAGAATCCCTACTGGCGGAATCCGACGTGGTATAACCGCGACCGTCCTCTGTTCAAGAAATACCTCCCGCTCATCAAGCGCATCGCGGAGGCGGGCTGGCAGCCCATCACGGAAGCAACGTGCGACAACGCGAGCATCTACGTTGAACGCTTCGGACCCGACGCCAGCGGCGCAATTTACTTCACGCTGCTGAACGACACCGCGCAGCCGCAGAGCGGAGAAGTGACCATCAACGCCGCTGAGTTGAAGTTGACGGGACAACTCAAAGCGACGGAGTTGGTTTCAGGCAAAACGCTCATGCTAACGGGAGGACGTTTCCGCGTCACTTTGCAGCCACATGAGGTGTGGGCGGTGCAGGTGGAACGGTGAAATCGAATGCGATGATTCCTAAAGTGGAACTTCACTACCATCTCGAGTCACTACTCAGGTTGCCCCCCCGACTCCTCTCCCGCAGCGCGGGAGAGGAGTCGGGGGGAGGGCAGCCTGAGTAGTGACGCACTGACTTGTGATTTCGCTTTGGTCTGTCATCCCATGGAAACGGTGTTCATCACCGGCTTGGGGCAGCGGACGATTCACAACCCGTTGCACCTGCTGGGCACGTATAACCGCGTCGGTCGGATGCCGCCAGGGATGCAGAGCAAAGGACCTTACGCCGTCGGCAAGCAACTGGAGGAACAACCGACCGCCAGCATTTCAACGTGGTGGCAGCCGACGCTTTTTTCCCGCTTCAAACTTACTGCGACGCACGCTTCATGCCGGGCATGAATGAGGGAATCTCGACGAACATGGCGAAAACAGTCATGGCGTTTGGGTATCTGCTGCCCGACAGGGACAGATGAAAGGAGCGTCAGATGAACCGTCGTCAATTTCTACAAACCGCAGCGGGCGCAGCCGTCTGGAGTATGACGGCGGCGCGCGCTGCTGAGAGAGGAGAAAAAAGTATGGCAGTCAACTGGAACATCGGTTGTTTCAATCGCCCGTGGGGGCGGTGGAGTTATGACGAGGCGTTGGATGGAATCAAGGCAGCAGGCTACCGTCTGACCGGCATCGTCGGTGGGCACAAGGGCGAGGCTCTCATTTCATCGGAGGCAACCCCAGAGTATCTGGACGCCTTGAAGCAGCGCGTCGTGTCGCGTGGACTCACGGTTATCATGGCTTGGATGCCCACGCGCCACGACATTCCGATGGGGGAGTGCCTCCGCAACGCTCACCAGCAGATTGACAACGCCGCGCGTTTAGGATTGAAATATGTGCTGTCGGGCGGGGTCGGACGCGAAGACCAATACGAACACTACTACCGCGTGATGGCGGACTGCGCCGCCTACGCGAAAGAGCGCAACATTCAGTTGGTGCTCAAACCGCACGGCGGCTGCTCGGCGTCGGCGGATGAAATTCTGCGCTGCGTTGAAAAAGTGAACCACCCCAACTTTCGCGTGTGGTATGATGCGGGCAACATCATCCACTACACGGGCAAAGACCCGGTCGCTGACGTGGAACGGGTCGCGCACCTCGTCACCGGCTTCTGCGCCAAAGACTGCGCCCAGTTGCGCGGTGAGGTGATGATTCAGTTCGGCGAGGGGAAGGTGGACTTCCGAGGCGTCTTCAGCAAACTCAAAGCCGCCGGGTTCAACGGACCGGTGATGATCGAGTGCTGCGCCGGGCAGACGCCGGAAGAGGTCACCGCCAAAGCGCGAGAGAACCGCGAGTTTCTGGAGCGGCTGTGGCAGTCGCTGTGAGAGATAACCGTCGGTAGGGAGCGGACGCTGTGCCGTTCCTGAGATGACGAGGACTCAATGTCCGAAGTCATCTCCAATGCCGTTACAGAACGTTCGGACATTGAGTCCTCATCCCGATTCATCGGGAGCACAGCGTCCGTTCCCTACCAACTGCGTTCACCTGCAACCTCGACAGGTAGAGAGTTGATATGATTGCTTTAATTGCTGGACCAGTCAAACCGCCGCGCTCGGTGCAAGGGCTGGGGCTGCCGTATCTTGCCGCCGTGTTGGAGAGGGCGGGATTCAAGGCGAAGATTTTCGACCTCTGTCCGCCTTCGCCGGACACCGATGACTCGGCGGTGCTTGACCAGCGATTGGCGGATGTCATCGCAGCGGAGCAGCCTTCCATCGTGGGAATGACAATTCACACACCAGCGTTCGTTGAGCGCGTGCGATTGGCGAAGTTCCTGCGGGAGCGGCTGCCGCAGACGCTGCTCATCGCGGGCGGGCACCATCCCAGCGTGGAACCCGAACACCTTCTTCGAAACTCTGCTTTTGACGTTTGCGCGATTGGTGAAGGCGAAGAGACACTGCTGGAAATCGCGCAGAACGTCGGGGCGGGACTCCGTGCCAGCCCGTCGGAATGGCTGCCAAGCGTTCGCGGAGTGGTCTACAAACGGAACGGCGAAATTGTCCACAATCCACCCCGTCCGCCGGTTTCGGATTTGGACTCTCTCCCGTTCCCTGCTCACCATCTGCTCGGCTTGGAGAACTACGCGCCGCACCCGAATCTCGGCATCAAGAGTCAGGGGATTCTCACCTATCGCGGCTGTCCGATGCGCTGCGTGTTCTGCCTCAACCCGCAGGGTCAGCGGGTGCGTCGGCGAAACCCGTCATTAGTCGTAGACGAAATGGCGCGCGTGGTCAACGAATGTGGCGTGCGTGGGTTCAATTTCTACGACAACCTCTTCGGGCTGAATCGCAAGCACGCGCTGGCGGTGTGTGAAGAGATTGTTCGACGCAAGTTGGACGTGGTTTGGGATAGTTGGACGGCGGGGGATTTGGTGGATGCAGAGTTGGCAACAAAGATGAAGGCAGCAGGCTGTGTTCGGGCGGGCTTTGGAGTGGAAAGCGGAGACGATGAAGTTCTGATGAACTCGCAGCGGGGCTTCAACACGATGCAGCATCAGGCGGGCATCTGCGCCCTCAAGAGTGCTGGAATCAAAGTGGCTGCCTTCTTCATGATTGGCTTGCCCAGCGAGTCGGAGGAGAGTATCGGCAGAACGGTTGAGTTTGCGAAGCGCTGTGAGGCGGACGAGGTGTGTCTCAGCATCCACCGCCCTTATCCCGGCACGGCGGTCTGGCAGAACCCGGAGGCGTTTGGCGTGCGAGTGGTCAAGGGACCTAACTTTGAGGCTTACATTGAAACGGAACACCTGTCTCGCGCCGCATTGCTGGAGTGCGCTCAACGGGCAGGCGAAGAGTTGAAGCGGTGCGGGGTGCCGAGCGATTTCTTGCGCTGCGACCGATATGCGTGGGAGTAATCCATGTCGCCAACCAAGCAGATTCTCCGAGAAAGTTGGCAACGCTTCTGTGCCTACGTGCCGGAGATGCGACACCGTTGGTTCGCGTGGCTGGTGTTCGGATGGCTCTTCGTCGTCTGCGGCTTGTTTCTATCGGGCGGCGTGACGGCGGCGCGGGCGCTGCCCTACGGAGGTCTGCTGGCGCAGAGCGGATTTCTGCTCTGGATCGGGTGGTTGTGGTACGGTGGCTTCTGGCAACAGCGCGTGGTTTATCGGGAGCGATATGGAAGGGAGGCGTATCGGCAACTGTGCTTTCGCTTTTTCCTGCCGGGGCTGGCGGGGGGAATCGCGGCGTTGATCTTTCCCGCCTTCATCAGTGGGCGGCGACTGCTGCCGCCGGTTGTCGCTTACAGCCTCGCCGCCTATTTGCTGGTCACGATGGAACTTCTCGCCAAGCGCGGCAAGGAGTTATTCTACAACCTGGACTTGCGCATGTTCGTTTACAGCGTGTTTCCAGAGGAAGGGCGGGTTATCACCTCAGGCATCTTCGTCTGGCTGCGGCATCCGATTTACTCCGCCTTCCTGCGGTTTGTGTTGGCGATGGGGCTGCTGCGCAACAACGCGCAGGCGTTGCTGTGCGCGGGGATGATCAGCGCAGGGCTTTGGCTTTGGGCAAGAGTGGAGGAACGTGAATTGACGGTGCGAGATGCGGGCTACGAAGATTATCGTCGGCGCGTGCCTGCCTTCTTCGTGACCTCCCCCGCGCGGCTTTGGCGATTCTGGCGATTTTTGGTGACGGGCAAGGGTGTGTAGTTTTCCGGGCGATTGATGACGCTTGACAAACTGTTTCAACCGGGGCAAGGGCATCCTGCCCTTGAAACCTTATAGGCGAGACGCCCATGCCACAGCCATTCGCTCTCCGCCATTAGCGACGTAGAAAATCAAACGTCATCAACCGCCGCTGAACTGAAAGGATTGGCTATGAACCGACGAAAGTTTCTGCAAACCACCGCGGGCGTTGCCCTGTGCGCCACGGTGGCGTGCGCTGAGACGAAAGGAGCGAATAAGGTGAACGCCTCGAAACTCCCGCGCTGGCGGGGATTCAACCTGTTGGAAAAGTTTGTGGGCGAACGGAACGCGCCGTTCCGCGAGTCAGACTTTGAGTGGATGAAAGAGTGGGGCTTTGACTTCGTGCGCCTGCCGCTGTCGTATCGCTGCTGGGCGGAGGGAACGCCGGACAAATGGCTGGAATTGAAGGAAAACGTCCTCAAGGAGATTGACCAGTGCGTGGGGTTCGGACGCCAGTATGGCGTCCACGTCAACGTGAATTTCCACCGTGCACCTGGCTACTGCGTCAACCCGCCGAAAGAGCCGCTGGATTTGTGGCGCGACGAAAAGGCGTTGGACGCCTGCGCGTTCCACTGGGCGCACTTCGCCAAACGCTATAAAGGTATTCCGAATTCGCAGGTCAGTTTTGATTTGTTGAACGAACCTGCCATCATTCCCGAAGCCACCTATGCGAAGGTGGTCAAGCGATTGGTCGAAGCGATTCGCGCCGAAGACCCTGACCGACTCGTCATCGCCGACGGCTTGCGCTGGGGGCGTCAGCCCGTGCCCGCTTTAGCGGACTTGGGCATCGGGCAGAGCACGCGCGGTTACGACCCCATGCGCATCAGCCATTACAAGGCATCGTGGATTAACGGTTCGGACAAGTGGGAAGAACCGACGTGGCCGCTCAAACTGAAGGAGAACGACGTCTGGGATAAAGAGCGGCTGCGCAAAGAACTTATCGCGCCGTGGAAGGCTTTGGAGCAGAAAGGCGTGGGCGTGCATGTCGGCGAGTGGGGCGCGTTTCAGCACACACCGCACAAGGTCGCGCTCGCGTGGATGCGTGACTGTCTGGAACTTTGGAAGGAAGCGGGCTGGGGCTGGGCGATGTGGAACTTCCGAGGCCCGTTCGGCATCCTCGACAGCAACCGTCAGGACGTGAAGTATGAGGAGTTTCGCGGGCACAAGTTGGACAGAGAAATGCTGGAATTGATACGAGCAAATTGAGACCGTTCTTTCTGCCAAACGGACACTTTGATAATGCAAATTCGAAATCCGAAATCCGAAATCCGAAACAAATTCTAATGACTGAAAACCCAAATTCCAAACGATGAAATGCTTCGCGCCAACTGCGACAATGAGGTTTGAAGCATTTGGATTTTGAATTTTGAGATTGTTTCGAATTTCGTGCTTCGAATTTCGAATTTAGCATCCGTTGACGTAAAGGAAAAGATGCCGGACAAAACTGTCCTGTTGTTGTTGCTTCTACTCGTCACCGCAGGAGGGGGTCAGGTGGAAGGGCAAACGCTGAAGGTCGTGGAATTCGTGCCGGGCGAAAAAGCCAAACTGGAAATCTTCGCCGCCGAGCGCGGCAAACCAATCACGCGGTATCTGTTCGGGAAGTTCACCGAACATCTGGGGCGCAACGTTTACGGCGGCTTGTGGGCGCAGATTCTGCTCAACCCGGGCTTTGAGTCGGAGGAGTATTTCACGTGGGGCAATCAGTCGGTTGCCGAGACGCTGGCGCATCGCGCCGGGTGGTTGGGACTGCCGCCGGAACTGCATCGTCAGATAAGCCAGCGATTAGCGGATAGTTTCCAGAACGGCGTCGCTTACGGCTGGGCACAGCACGGCGAGGGCGACGTGAGTTATGCGCGGGACACGGAGCGCATCAATTCCGCAACGTCGCAGAAGATGGAAGTGCACTCGCTGTCGTCCTCCGAAGTCGGCATCTTGCAGCCGCTCTGCCTGCCGCTGCACCGGGAGAAAAGATTCGACCTGAGCGTGTGGGCGAAAGGCAGCGGGAAGTCCCTGCGCGTGACGGTGCGCACCGCCGACGAAAAACGGGTTCTTGCGACAGGTGTGATTGAATCGCTGACGGACGAGTGGAAGAAACACGCGCTGCGCCTGACGGTCAATGCCGTCGGCATCCAGCGGGGGGAGCCGCTACTGCTGACTATTGGGCTGACCGCGCCGGGGACGGTGTGGCTCGACCAGTGTTTCCTGTTTCCCGCCGACAACATGAAGGGCTTCGACGCCGACGTGGTGCGTTACTGCCGCGAGATGAAACTCCCGCTGCTGCGTTTCCCCGGCGGGAACTTTGTTTCGGGCTATCATTGGGAAGAGGGCGTCGGTTCGGTGGACGAACGTCCCATGCGCCGCAACCCCGCGTGGCCCGGGACGCCGGAATACAACCACGTCGGCACAGACGAGATGATGGCGTTCTGCGAGGCGGTCGGCTGCGAGCCGCTCATCTGCATCAATGCGGGCAATGGCACGCCCGAAGAAGCGGCGCGCTGGGTCGAATACTGCAACGGCAGCGTGAACACGCCGCAAGGTCGTCGCCGTGCCGCGAACGGACATCCCAAGCCTTACAACGTCAAACTCTGGGAAATCGGCAACGAACTGTGGGGCAACTGGCAAATCGGTCACTGCACGGCGGAGGAATACGCGGAACGCTACCGCAAGTTTTACCACGCGATGAAGGCGGTTGACCCGACCATTCACATCATCGCCTGCGGACAGGACGCGCGCTGGAACGCGCCGATGATTGAGAAGAACGCGGACATCCTGCGCTCGCTTTCGATTCACACCCTCATCGCGCACGGCGTCCCGCGTGATGCGAACCCCGAAGAGGTCTATCGCTCCCTCGCCGCGTTCCCTGTTTGGTACGAAAGTCACCTCACGGCATTGGGCAAACAGATGGCGCAAAAGGTCACGCCGCCGCGCATCGCCATCACGGAACTGCAAATTATGACGCCCAGCCGCCCAAACAATCACACGCTGACCGAAGCCCTTTACCTTGCGGGTATCATCAACACCTCCATTCGTCTGGGCGATTTGGTAGAAATGATTACGCACAGCGCGCTCGTCAACCACGCGGGCGGGTTGGGCAAGGGGCGGGAGTTCGTGTGGCAGCATCCGGTCAATCTCACGTCACGGCTTTACTCCACGCAGTCGGGTCGGATTCCCGTTCGATTGCGCGTGACCAGTCCGACGTTCTCCGTGCCGCGATTCCACGATTTACCCGCCGTGCAGAACGCGCCGTATCTGGACGCCGTTGCGCTGTTGAACGATGGCGGAAACGAGTTGACATTGCTGGTCACGAACCGTCATCCGTCGGAGACGTTGACCGCCGAAATTACATGGCACGATTTCGCGCTGCACGCGGACGTGACGACGCATACCATCATGGGCGCGGATTTTCTGTCGGTGAATTCGTTTGAGCAACCCGACGCCGTGCGGTTGGCGCAGGGAAAAACGAAGGCGGAACGGACGGGGCTGACCTACTCGTTCCCGCCACATTCGGTCACGGCGTTGGTGTTGAGGCGGAAGCAGAGATAGGTGACAGGAGCACCATGACCCAAACTGCAGACATCATCATCATCGGCGGCGGCGTGATTGGTTGCTTCACCGCTTATGAGTTGGCGAAGACGGGGGCATCCGTCATGGTCGTTGAGCGCGGGCGCGTGGGCGCGGAGGCGACCTCGGCGTCGGCGGGGATGCTCACGCCGTTGAACGCCGCCGAGGAAGGCGAGCCGACGCCGCTGTTCGATTTCTACTGGTCGTCGCTCAAGATGTTCCCGTCGTTCGTCGCGGAGTTGGAGGAAGCAACGGGAATTGGGCTGGAATTCGCCGTATCGGGCGCACTGCGACTCTCGCAAAGCGAAGAAGAGGAACAACTGCGCCGCGAGCAGTTCGAGGCGTGGCGGCGCAACCTGCCCGCGCAGGTGACGTGGTTGGATGCCCGCGAAGCGCACGAGTTAGAACCTGCGCTCGGTCCAGACGTGCGCGGGGGTGTTCTTTCGCACGAGGAGGCAACCATCAATCCGACGCGTCTCGTCCACGCGCTGGCACGGGCGGCGACGCAGCGCGGGGCGAAGGTGATGGAAGATTGCGCGGTGACGGGCGTGCGTCATACAAACCATCGCATCGAAGCCATCACGACGACGGCAGGCGACATCGCCACGCAGCACGTCGTCATCGCGGCGGGCGCGTGGAGCCGCTTCTGCGGCGAATGGTTTGGAGTGAGTTTGCCGATTACGCCCGTGCGCGGACAGATGCTCTCCGTGCGGCACGTCGAACGCACGCTGACCCGCGCGGTGTTTTCCTACAACGGCGGCATGTTCCCAAAGATGGACGGGACGGTTCAAGTCGGCGCGACGGTGGAGATGGTCGGCTTCGATAAAAGCGTGACGCCCGAAGGCATCGCCTCCATCATGGGCTTGATTCCCGCCCTCGCGCCGCGCTTGGAGCAGGGGCACATCGAGCAGATGTGGGCGGGGCTGCGCCCGTGGTGCGAAGACGGTGCGCCCGTCATCGGCGCGCTGCCGGAATGGCAGGGCGTCACGATTGCCGCCGGGCACTTCCGTCAAGGCATCCTCGCCAGCCCTGCGACGGCAAAGGCGGTCAAGGAAATCATCGTGGACGGACGACGCGACCCGGCGGAGATGTTTTCACCAGCGAGGTTCGTGGAATAGGGAATGGCAGGAAACGACAGGAAACGACGGGAAACAGCAGGAAACGACGGGAAACAGCAGGAAACGGCAAGGAGAGGGAGGGAGAAGATGCAAGACAGGTCAGTAGAGATTGAGAGGCTTGAGGTTTTCAAGGAAGCAGAGCGGTTGTGTGATGAAATTTGGGAGTCAGTCAGTCATTGGGATGAATTTGCGCGCAACACGGTCGGACGGCAACTGGTGCGAGCAGCAGACTCCATCGGCGCGAACCTCGTTGAGGGAGATGGCAGACAACATGCGCGTGATTCGCTCAACTTCTTCTATTTCGCCCGTGCTTCGCTACGCGAGGCGCGGTACTGGTTGACACGGGCGGAGAAGAGAAAACTCTTCAATACAACGACGGCAAACGATTTCCTCAACCGCAGTGAGTATCTTCTACGCCTCGTCAACGGCTTCATCGCTTCTCGCCAAAAGCAACTCCCCATGCTCCGCGAAACCACCGAGACGTATGCATCCGATGTAACCGATGACTTGCTACCCGAAAACGCGTTATCAACTTAGCCTATTTCACCTGCCGTTCCCTGCCGTTTCCCGTTGTTTCCTGCCGTTCCCTGCCGTTTCCCGTTGTTTCCTGCCGTTTCCTGTCGTTTCCTGCCGTTCCCTGCCGTTTCCCGTTGTTTCCTGCCGTTTCCTGTCGTTTCCTGTCGTTTCCTGCCGTTTCCTGTCGTTTCCTGTCGTTTCCTGCCGTTTCCTGTCGTTTCCTGTCGTTTCCTGCCGTTTAGGAGAAATGCGATGCCAGAACAACCCATCAAAGTCCACCAGCAATTCACGGTTCCCGCGCCCATCGAAGCGGTGTGGTCATTCCTGCGCGACGTGAACTCCTTCGCGTCCTGCATCCCGGACGTGCAGTTGGTTCAGGCAATAGACGAGCGCACGTTCAACGCGGTTGTGAAGGTGCAAATCCTGACGATGAAAGCGCAATTTCAAATCAGCGCGACCATCGTTGAAGAAACCCCGCCGGTGCATCTCGTCTCCGAGTTGCGCGGCGAAGACGCCGAACACGGCGGGACGATTTCCATGCGCAACGTCCTTGACCTGCGCTCGCTGCCCACGGGAGAAACGGAAGTTTCCTACGTCGTGGACGGTAAACTCAGCGGCAAATTAGCCGCGTTGGGGGGCGGCATGGCGGTGAAACTCAAATCAATGCAGATGGGCAAAGAGTTCGCGGCGGCGGTGAGACGGCGCATCAATTCCCACGAGTGAACTCATGGGCTACCATCAGCCGTCCTTACTGGGATATTATCCCGAACTCTATCTTCTTCTCCTTCAGTCCCGTAGGGACGATTGAGGGTAGCCCCATGATTCATGAGGAAGTAAGGGGAAATAGGGAAAAAGAAGGGGAGTTTCCTCTTACTTCCCCCTCCTTCCTTTTACTTCCTCTCATCAGTGTTCCGCCCACTCGATGCTCTTGAGATCAACGCCCTCCATCGCCATTTCGTAGAGGGGCGAAAGTTCGCGCAGTTTGTTGACGGCGTTGATGGTAAGATCGAGGGCGTGGTCTACGTCCTCCTCTGTCGTCCACCGTCCGAGCGTGAAACGGATGGACGTGTGCGGCAGGTCGTGATCGCCCGTTGCCTGTCCCACCGCGCGCAGGACGTGGGAAGGTTCCAGCGTCGCGGACGTGCAGGCAGACCCCGAAGCAATCGCCAAATCCTTGCATGACATCAGGAACGACTCGCCTTCGATGTATTGAAAACTGATATTGACCGTCCCCGGCACGCGCTGTTCGGGGTGACCGTTCAGGTGAACGAAGTCCAGCGATTTCGTCATGCCGTCAATCAGTTTTCTGTCTAACTTCCACAACCGCTCAACTTCCTCCCCCTTCACGCGCGCGGCGATTTCAAACGCCTTGCCCATCCCGACCGCGCCGGGCACGTTGACCGTACCGTGGCGAATACCGCGCTCGTGACCGCCGCCGTGTATCTGCGGCGCGAGCCGCACGCGCGGGCTGCGGCTGCGGACGTAAAGCGCGCCGATGCCCTTCGGTCCGTAGATTTTGTGCGCCGTGAAACTGGCGAGATCCACACCCATCTCCTGCACGTTGAACGGCACGTAGTTCACACTCCAACAAGCGTCGACGTGGAAGAACACGCCCTTCTCTTTGGCGATTCTGCCGATGTCAGCGATGGGCTGCACCGTGCCAATTTCGTTGTTCGCCAGCATCACGGAAATCAGAATCGTCTTGGGCGTGATGGCTTCGCGCACTTGCTCCGGGTCAACTATCCCGTGCTGGTTCACGTTCAGATACGTGACCTCAAAACCTCTGCGCTCCAACGCCTTGCATACGTCAATAACCGACTTGTGTTCCGTCGCCTGCGTAATAATGTGATTGCCCTTTTCCTGCCACATCTCGGCAATTCCTTTCAGGGCAAGATTGTTTGATTCAGTCCCTCCGCTCGTCCAGACGATTTCTTTCGGGTTCGCACCGATGTAGGAGGCAATCTGCTCGCGCGCTGTGTCCACGCCTTTCTCCGCTGCCCAGCCGTAGGGATGGTTGCGTGACGCCGCGTTGCCAAACTGGTCCGTCAGGTAAGGCATCATCGCTTCCAGCACCTGCGGGTCCAGCGGAGTCGTTGCTGCGTAGTCCATGTAAATTGGTTTGTCTGTGACCATGACGTCCATCTGACTCATTGAGAACTGCCTCCCGCTGGGGATTTATCATCTAATCCCCCCAGAGTCCATGATACCAGATAGAGGATTGCGAGGGAGAAGAGGAATGGGGAGGTTCCACCGCTCCTGCTTCCCCCTCGCCCTGGGCGTCACTTCTTCGCGGCTTTATACCGCGCTGCCACTTCGTCCCAGTTGACCACGTTCCACCACGCCGCGATGTAGTCGGGGCGGCGGTTCTGATACTTCAAGTAGTAAGCGTGTTCCCAAACGTCCAGACCCAAAATGGGTGTGCCTGTCACGTCCGCAACGCCCTTCATCAGCGGGCTGTCCTGATTGGGGGTAGAGGTGACAGCGAGTTTGCCGTTCGCGTCTACGATGAGCCACGCCCAGCCGGAGCCGAAGCGCGTCGTCGCGGCTTGTGTGAACTTCTCCTTGAACGCATTGAAATCGCCAAACGCCGCTTTAATAGCGTCTGCCAGTTCGCCCGTCGGCTCACCGCCCCCGCCGGGCTTCATCACCTTCCAGAACAGGCTGTGATTTGAATGTCCCCCCCCGTTGTTGCGGACCGCCGTCCGCTTGTCCTCTGGGACTTTGCTCAAGTCCGCAATCAATTCGTCCACCGGCACGTCTTCCAGCCCCGTGCCCGCCAACGCATTGTTCAGGTTCGTCACGTAAGTGTTGTGGTGCTTGCCGTGATGAATCTCCATCGTTTGCTTGTCAATGTACGGTTCCAACGCATCGTGAGCATAGGGTAAATCAGGTAACGTGTGCGCCATAACATGACCCTCCTGAGAAGTATTGGAGCAATGGAGTGTTGGAGTGTTGGAGTATAGGAACAACACTCCATGACTTCAGCCCTCCAGCCCTCCATTGCTCCATTATTCGACAAATCCCGCCCAGTTCCCTCTTGCCGTGGCAAAAGTCTCCGCCCTTGCGCAAGAGCCGTTGTCCTGTCGCAGCACCTTTAGCAGGGCAGCCACATCAATCGGCTTTTCCAGAAACGCCTCTACACCAAATTCGCACAGCGGCTTGTCCATTCTGCACGCGCTGATGAGCACCGTGCGCGTATCGGCGCCCAGCAGGTTAATTTGGTTCGCCAGTTCAACCCCTGACATCCCCGGCATCCGCACGTCCGCAATGACCCACGGGAAGCGTTCGCGCCGCAGCATCTCCATCGCCGTAAAACCGTCTGCCGCCGTCGCCACCTCGAACCCGCGCCGCCGCAGCGCAATCGCCAGGGTCAATCGTGCGTTCTCATCATCGTCTACCAAAAGAAGTCTGGACATTGCCACCGCTCCTCACGCCTGTTCTCTGTGCGGAGTCAGACGCCCTGAGAGGGTGCAAATCGGATGCCAGCAACGAACGGCGTGGAGCGATGGCGTCGTGGCGCAATGGAGTGTTGGTCGTTCATTACTCCATCACTCCACCACTCCATTGCTCCATTCCCTCTCCCTCGAAAATCGTCGGCATAGGATGCCGAACTGGTCTATCGCGCCGACCACGACGGCATCCCATGCCGTCATTTTCATGCGGCGTGGTGCGCCAACGGCGCATGGGCGATTCTTTTGAAAAGCGACTTCCAATATCTTGCGGGCGATGGGCGCGGCTTCCGTCCCGCCGTGACCGGCGGCTTCGAGCATGACGCAGAGGGCGAGTTGGGGATTTTCGTAGGGAGCAAAGCAGACGAACCAGGCGTGCGATTTCGCGGTGCGGGCGTCTTCGGCGGAGCCGGTTTTTCCCGCGACGGTGACCTGCGGCATATTCATGACGTGCGCGGTTCCGCCGGGGGCGATGACGGCATCCCTCATGCCCTGCCGCACGAGGTCAATGAATCGCAAGTCGGTGTGGGTAGAGCGTCCCTGCGGTTCGTAGCGCATGACAAGTTTGCCCTTGTCGGCGACGACCTTCTTCAAAAGGTGCGGGCGATAGAACGTTCCACCGTTGGCAATCGCCGCGGTCATGCACGCCATCTGCAGCGGCGTGGTTTGCACGTAGCCCTGACCGATGGACATGTTAAGCGTGTCGCCGCCGAACCATTCCTGTTTCCAGCGTTTTTTCTTCCACGCTGGCGTAGGAATCAACCCCGCCGCTTCGCCCGCGAGGTCAATGCCCGTCTTCTGCCCCAAGCCGAAACGTTTGGCGACGTTGGCAATGGCGTCCGGACCGATGCGGCGGCTGATGTGATAGAAATAAACGTCGCACGATGCCGCAATCGCTTTGTAGAGGTCGCACGCGCCGTGCACCTTCCAGCAGCGTTTGAAGTATCGTCCGACATGCAACCCGCCGGGGCAAACGTAGGGGGTATGCGGCGTAATCGCACCGCGTTCCAGTCCGGCGATGGCGGTCATCAGTTTGAACGTCGAACCGGGAGGGTTCAGCCCCGCAATAGCGCGGTTGTAAAGCGGGTGTCGTTTGTCCTCGTTCAGAGCGCGCCACACTTCCGTCGGGATGCGATTGCCGAACTGGTTAGGGTCAAAGTCCGGCTTGCTGGCAAGCGCGAGCACGTCGCCGTTGCGCACGTTCACGACCGCCACCGCGCCCGGTCGTCCCGTGGCGTTCAAGCCGTCTTCAGCGGCGCGCTGCAACGAGGCGTCAATCGTGAGAAACACGCTCCGCCCTGGCTTCTGTGGCACGCGCCCGATGGTGCGCACGGGCTGTCCGCTGGCGTTGACCTCCACCAACTCGCTCCCGCGCGCGCCAATGAGGTAAGCGTCGAACTGTCTCTCCACGCCCAACTTGCCGACCAAATCACCAGAGCGCACGTCGCGGCTCTTGCGGCGGTCTAACTCCTCCTGCGTGACCTCGCCGATGTGCCCTAACAGGTGGGCGGCAAACCGACCGTTGACGTAATTGCGGGCGATGTGCGTCACGATGAGAACGCCGGGCAAGCGCGGGCGGTTTTCCTCCACCGCGACGACCGTGCGCGCGTCCACGTTTTCCGCGATGGTCACCGGCTCAAAGGGGCGACCCAATGTGGCGTCGAAAACGTCCGTCACTTCCTGCGGGCTTTTGCGGAGCAAAAAAGCGAGTCGCCGCAGCACCTCTTCGCGTCGGTCGTCGGGCAGCGCGGCGGGCACGATGGCGACGTTGTAAACGCAGCGACTCGTCGCCAGGACTTTTCCGTTGCGGTCAAAAATAATCCCGCGCGGCGGCGGCAACGGCACGCGGCGCACGCGGTTGAGGCGCGCGGCGGCTTCGAAGCGTTGGTGATTGTAAACTTGCAAGTACCACAACCGCCCCGCGAAACTCAGAAACGCCATCAGCAGCACGACGCGCAGCGCAAGTGTCCGCTTCGTCAGCATCTCCACGTTCGGCACGCGCCACAGCGGTCGTTCCTGCACGTAATCCTGCGCGCGGCGGTAGGCGGACGATGAGGGCGTTGTCGGTTGATGGCTCATCAGCATCACGGCCTTGTTGACGGGGTGAATTATACACGACGAGGAGTGAGAGGTAAAGCAGAAAAAACAGTCAGTGCATAAGTCGTCTGCAAATCTGAAAGCCACCGAGTAAAATTCGGTGGCAACAGGGCGGCAAATTCCGCGTAATGCACCCCCAAATTCTACTCGGCGGTTGAGAGGGCTGCCCTTGCCTCGTAACGACTTATGAACTTACTGGAAAAAAAGGGCAGGACTTCCGAAGTCCTGCCCCATAACCCTGACGATCCTCGCTGCTCTACTTGTCCTTCTTCTCCTCCGCCCCCGCTGCCTTCGGTTCCTCCTTCACGGCATTGGGCGACTTGAAGGTGTAGGATGCCTTGCCAACGTTGCCCGCGGCGTCGCGGACTTGAGCTTCGATGGTGTGGTCTTTCAAGTCACGGAAGCGGAGGCCGAAGACGATGGTTTCTTGCGGCGAGTCGAAGATGCCGTCCTGCGCGGGCAGGGCTTTCCAGTCGTCGCCGTCGACGCGGTATTCCGCGCTCATCACTTGGCTGAGTTGGTCGGCGCAGGTGATGCGGAGTTTGAGGGACAGTGGGTCTTGTTCTTCGGCTTTGACTTCAATCTGGACGCTGGGCGGTGTGTTGTCAATCGTGACGGCTGCGCTTTCGTCTTCTGCGGTGAGCGGACTTTCGGGGTTGGACGTTCTATCCGTTGCCACGATGCGCAGACGGTAAACGCCGTCCTTGAGTTTGGCGGTGTCCAGTTCGTAGTTCTTCGACGTGATGGGTTTCTGCTCCAACTCCTTGACGCCGTCCGCGCCGACGATGAAGAGATGGTAAGAGAGTTTGTCGCCGTCCGGGTCGCTCGCCTGCCATTCGACGAGTTTTTTGCCCCGCCACTGTTCGGTGCGGAAGGTGTCGAACTTCACCGTCGGCGGCTGGTTCTGCGGACGATAGATGATTTCGACGCGGGACAGCACCGGCGTCGGTCCGCCGGGGGTTGAATGGAAGTTGGCGCGATACTGGATAAACCGTGCCGGCTGGTTCTGAATTTTTGAGCCGTTCGGGTCGCTGTAAGCCACCCAGTCGCTCCAACTGGCGTCGGGTTCTTTCGTGTTGCCGCTGCGCGTTTCCAGCCAGACGCGCGTGCCGCTGGGTTCTTCCGCGCTCCAGCGAATCATGCCCCATTGCGTCGTGACCTTCGTATCGAAAACGGCGGACTCATATTTGCCGGTCGGGCTGTAAGGTAAGTCCACCTCGTAAACCACAGCGTTGTTGGCCGTGGCGGCAAAGAGTTTGTTGTCCAGGCTCAACGCAATGCTCAGAGTCTGCGACTGGTCGGGTTCCAAAATGCGGTTGGCGACTTTGTCCGCCGTAATGCGGTAAACGATACCGCCTAATGAACTACCGAACGGTGAAGTGTTGCCTGTGGCAGCGTAGACGTTACCTGCTTTATCCACAGCCAGCGCATACACCGCACTCTGCGGCGAAGGATAAATCTCCTCCACGCGCTCCTGTCCCTGTCCGTTCAACCAGCGATAAATCGTTCCCTTGCCCGACGTGCCGAAGTAGACGCCTCTCTTTCCGTCCACTGCGACGCTGAGAATCTCGCCGTCGGGTGAGTGGTAGAGTGCCTTCATTTTTCCGTCCGGCGCGATTTGGTAGAGCACGCCCTCGTCGCCGGTGCCCGCATAGACGTTGCCGCTCTCGTCCACCGCCAGGCAGCGCACGTGGTCAAGGGCGCGGTCGGGAGGGAGGGAAACAAAGGTTTCCAACGTTGACCGCTCCGTGACCGTCGCGGCTCGGTAGATGACGCCGCCCTTGCCGCTCGCTCCGCCGGTGCCGACGTAAAGGTTGTCGTTTTTGTCCACTGCCAGCGACCAGATGGTGGGACGAGACGTTTCGGCGAACACGCTCGCCTGTCCGTCGGGCGTGATTTTGTAGACCTTGCCGGTCGGCGTGCCGCCCGCGTAGAGGTTGCCTTTGCTGTCGAACGCCAGCGCGTAGATGGCGATGTCTTTCGCGTCGTAGACGACGTTGGACTGCCCATCGCGGGCGACCTTGAAAATCTTCCCATCGTTGCCGGAGCCGACGTAGAGGTTGTTCTGCGCGTCCACCGCGACGCTCCAGAAGTAAGGCTCCTGCCACGCGAAATAAACTTTCCCCTTCGACCCCAAGCGCAAATCGCCTTTGCTGGTCACGCACGTTCCCTCGAAAGTGCCCGTCAGAAAATCCGCCACGCTTTTATGCACGATGGACCGCGACGGACGCGCCACACCCTGCCCCGGCGAAGGCGGCGGAGGTAACGAAGGTCCACTACCGCCGCCGGGCGGCGGGAAGTTCGGGAACGGCGGGCGACCGGAGCCCCCGCCTTCGCCGCCTCGGGTTTGCAGCGGCGTGCGCTCCCCCCCGCCAAGAGAAAGCATGGCCTCGAAACCATGCTCCCTCCCGCTCTTCTCACGACTGAACTCGTGACTGCGAAGGAATTGCTTGTTGAACTTCAGCAGCCGATTGGTCGGGAACGTTTCCGAACCGTCCCACGCCAACGCGCTGAAGGACATAGTTTCAAAGTCGTAATCATCAGCGGATGAAGGCGTTCCCCCCCCGCTGGGCGGACCGCCGCTGCCGCCCGACGCAGGCGGCGTCGTGCCCGGCGGCGGCATGGGGGGAGAGATGGCTTTGCGTGGACTGTCTACCTGCACGCTGAGGAACTGCATGCCCGTGATATACCAGTCGGTGCGCTTCTCTTTGGTCATATCCTCGCGGAACACTTGCAGGTCGCTGCTGCGCGACAGGAACATCAGTTGCAGCGCGCTGGACGGCAAATCGGGCACGGGGCGGTTCGCCACCGACACGCCCATAGACGGCAAGGCGACCTTGACGAGCAAATCGTTGTTCGCGTGAACGCCTTCGTAGAACTCCAGAAGTTCCGAGAGGTTCGTCGGCTGCGGCATCCGCACGCCGAGACGCGAGCGGAGCAGAAGTTCCATCACACCGCCCGGTCCCGCGCCAATGCGCAGAACCCCGCCCGGCGTGGTTTTGGGAATCGCAAACTTGAACGTTTCCGTCACCGTCTTGCCGTCGCTGTAAGGATACGGCTCCATCACGACCCCGATTTCCAGTTCATCGCCCGGCTTGACTTTGACGCGGTTCGCAAAGATGCGCTTGATGCGCGCCGTGCGCTGCGCATGTTCCAGCGTGGCTTCGAGGAAAACTCTCTTGATGCGCGGACGACCAAACTCCGGGTCGGTCACAAACGAAATCGCGTCCTCCAAATCCACCAGCGCGACCCGCGCGGCGGCTCCGCCCGTGAAGCGAACGTTCGACCGCCGAATGGGTTTGATGCCCTCGGCGTCCACTGCGAGGTTCAGGCGCACGGTGACTTCCGCTTGGCTGCCGAAGATGGAACCAATCGCGTCGTTCGCCGCCATCACCGCCAACTGCGGCATGAGGATTTTATCGTTGATGACCTGCACGTTGAACGACTTGCTCCAGCCGTTGTCCTCATCGCGGACTTTGATGAGCATGGGCACCATGTCGGGTTTGCCGCCGATGTTGCCCGCGATGCCGTGAACGCCGTCGGTGGTCAGGTTGCCGACTGCCTTCAGCGGCGCGCCCATTTTGAAGGAGATTTCCTGACTGGGGAAGATGTCGTGAATGTAAGCCGTCGTCATCGGCATATTCACGCTGCCGAGGCTGAACATCGGATGACCAAACGCCAGCACGCGGCTGCCCTCGCGGAACGTGACCGTGCCAATGCCGGAGACGTCAATATCGCCGCTCACGAGTTGCACGCCCACCGCCGCGCCCGGCTCCAACGTCGGGTTGGCTTTGACCGATGCCTTGCCCGGACCCATGACCGCCTTGATGCCATACTTGTTGAGCAGTTTGTTCCACAGCGGCAGCGACCGCTCGCTGATGCCGCTGACCATCATCAGCGTTTGCGCCGGTTTGAGGAGGAGAGTGTTTTTGTCCTTGTTTGTAGGAGCGCGATTCATCGCGCTGTCCAGAATGACGCGGCGGAACGTGCGGTCGCCGATGCGCAGCGGTTCGGACAGAGAGACGGGAACGGGAAGTTTGCGTGGCGGCGCTGGCGGCTTCGCATTGGTGGTTTCAATCATCTCGATGATGGGCTTGACGCCGCAAATCGGCTCGCGGGGAAACATCCCCATCGCGTAAGCCACCGCGCCCAACAGTTTGCCGTTGACGTAAATTGGGCTGCCGCTCATTCCCTGAATGACGCCCGAATTGCGCCGGATGATGGGACCGTTTAACACCTTAATCATCACGATGTCGCCGCCGTTGTCCACCTTTTCCAGCCTGCCCAAAATGACGACCTTGAACTCCTCGATTTTTGTTCCCTGAAAAACGCTTTTGCCGACGCCTATCATCCCGCGTTTGGCTTCGGACGCGCGCATGATTTTCCCTTCCCGCAGCAGACGGTTCACGTCCAACGTCTGCCCCTGCGCGGACGAAACGCCCACGCACAACAACACCACACTCAAAACAAACAGATTCCTCATCGTAAGACACTCTCTCCCATTTGCTCAGTGGAGCATGATTCCAACAATCCCCAAACCTTCGCGTTTGGGGATGAATGGTTTCGCCTCTGCCTTGATTAGACAGAAATGCCCATCGCTTGGTTCGTTCATATTTCGGCGATTCTTTGTCGGGCGTTGAGCCAAGATGCCGGGGGGCATTACGTAAAATTTGCAACCCTCGTAAGGAGGCGCTGCGCCGACGGAGGTGGGGCAGGAGGCAGGAGGCAAATTTTACGTCCTGCGCACCGCTG
>FWPU01006085.1_pt1 | contig 24877 bp, 21 predicted proteins | sample 2228361 | NCBI WGS metagenome assembly FWPU01 (sample SAMEA103939777, study PRJEB20133) | metagenome | reverse complement strand
TAAGGGTAAAATAGGGTAAATTTAATTTTAAATTTCTTCCCAAATACCCTTTTGCGAAAGTTGGGTTAGATTATCTAAGTATAAAAGAAGTATATTTTTTAGCCATTTTAAAAATTTAAAATTTATGTTAATTTATAAATATGTTCCTTTACTTATTAATTTTCTTTTTTTTAAAGCCAGAATATGAAAGGTTTTTAAAATATGAGGCGTATTATTTAATCTTAAAAGAAGAAAGAGAGGTCTTTTTAAAATTAGAAGAGGACTATCAAAGGGATTTATTCATAGAAGAGTTTTGGAAAAGGAGGGATAATTTTCCAGAGACCTATGAAAATGAATACAAGGAAGGATTTCTCCAAAGATTAGAAGAAGGAACTCAAGAATTTGGCTTTTATGATCCAAGAACAAGATTTTATGCAATCTTTGGTCCTCCAAAGGAAATTATTCCTATAAAATGTGAAAATTTTGTGCCTTCTTATGTTTGGAAATACTCAAGAATTGAAGCAATTTCTTCAAGTGCCATAATTTTATTTTACCAGCCTTTTGGAATTGGAAATTTTAAATTATTTGAAGGGTTTGAGGAGGAAGAAATTTATTCTAAGGATCAAAGGAATGAAATTTGTTTTGAAAAAATATACATTTCTCAAGCAATCCAATGGACTAAAAATGCTCAACTTGAAGGAAAACTTCAAAAACTTTTATCCCCACCCCCTGTTGACTTAGAAGATGTAAGGGATATTTTAAAAAGGAGCATTATAGTTCCAAAGGATCTTGAAAATATAAAAGGTACCTTTTCTTTAAATTTTAAAGAAGGGTATGGGGGAAAAACAACTGTTTTAGGAACCCTTTTGTTTATGGAAGATAAATTAGAAGGAGTAGAAATAAGAGGAGAAATATTAAAAGATAAAAAACTTTATGATTCCTTTAAAATAAATTATTATTTTTCAAATCAATTTCCCCCCTTTCCTGCTACTTTTCAAACTAATCTTTTTCCTGGGGATTATGAAATTAAAATTTTTTCCCAAACCTTAGATGGTAAAAGGGGATTTATTGTTTTTCAAAAGCTGGAAGTTCCCCCAATTAAACCAGCAATGACAGGAAAACCCTTTGAAAAAAAATTTAAACTAAAGATACCTTTTCTTCAAGAACCCCAAGTGGGCTTGACACAATTCCAAGTTGAGGCATCAGAAAATATTAAAAAAGTTAAGTTTTTTTTAAATGAAAAGTTAGTGGCTCAAAAAAACTCCCCCCCTTTTTTCATAGAAATGGATTTAGGAAAAACACCCCTGCCTCAAATTGTTGAAGCTGTGGGCTTAGATGGAGAAAATAAAGAAATAGATAGGGATTTGTTGTTCTTAAATCAAGGTATAGATGTATTTAAAATAAAAATTTTAAATCCCAGAGGAAATCTTTTAATTTATAAAGAGGTTCCCTTTAAATTAGAGATATTAAAACCAAAAACAAAAAATATAAAAAAAGTTGAACTTTATGAAGGAAATGATTTAATTGCAGAATTTTTTTCACCACCCTTTGAAGGGAAAATATCAATTCCCTATAAACCCCAACCAATTATAAGAGCTTTGGCATACTTAGAAGATGGAGAAAAAGCAGAAGATATTGTTATTTTAAATTCTTCTGGTTTTGATGAAGTATTAAAGATTAATAATGTGATATTAAGTGTCTCTGTCTTCAATGCCTTTAACAAACCTATCTTAAATTTAAAAAGGGATTCCTTTGAAATTTTTGAAGATAATATAAAACAAGATATTGAAGAATTTAAAGAAGCAAGGGACTTACCCCTAAAGTTTTGTCTTTTAATAGATACCTCAGCTTCAATGGAAAAATATTTGGATTCTGTAAAAAAAGCTCTTTCTCTTTTTATTGAAAATTTTATGAAGGAAAAAGATGAGGGGTTTGTAATTTCCTTTAGTTCTCTCCCTAATTACCTTTCCTACCCTACAAATAGTAAAGAGTTATTAAAGAAGTCCTTTGAAAATTTAAAATCGGAAGGAAATACAAATCTTTACGATGCTTTAATCTTTGCTCTATATCAATTTCATTCCCTTCAAGGAAGAAAAGCAATAATACTTTTAACAGATGGAAAGGATACAGGTTCCAGCAATTCCTTTGAAGATCTTTTAAATTATATAAAAATTGCTCAAATACCCATATATCCCATTGCCCTAAATATTAAATTTTCTGATTTAAAGGTAAGGAATGTCTTAAGTAAAATAGCAGAAGAATCAGGAGGCAGTTTTTATTTTATTAATGAAGAAGAACTTGACTTTACCTATGAAAGAATAGGGGATGAATTAAGAAGCCAATATATCATCTCTTATGTTTCAAAACAAACGGGTTCTGAGTTTAGAAAAATAAAGGTCAAAGTAAAAGGTGGCTTTACAGCTAAGACAATTTCAGGATACTATCCATGAAAAATTTACTTAAAGATCTTATGAAAGAAGAAAGAGAAAGGATAGGGGAACTGGAAAAGGGGACCTTTCTTGAAAGAGAAAATAGGTTTATTGTAAAGGTCAAAATAAAGGGAAAAGTTGAAAAGGCATATCTTCCAAATCCAGGGCGTCTTTGGGAAATTCTTGTAAGGGGTAAAACTTTATATTTAGAATTTACAAAGAAAAATAAAATTAAATACAAAGTATTAGGAGCTCAAAAGGGGGGAAAATTCATTTTACTCAATACACAATATGCCAATTTAATCTTTGAAAAAATTATAAAAAAGGGTTTGGAAAAAAGCTTTAAAGGATTTGAAATTCTTAAAAAAGAAGCAAAATTTAAAAACCATAGATTTGATTTTTTAATAAAAAAGGGAAAAAATAAAAAGTTTTTGGAAGTCAAATCTTGCACTCTCTTTGGGAAAAACTGTGCAATGTTTCCAGATGCCATAACAAAAAGAGGAAAAAACCATATAGAAACCTTAGGAAAAATAAAAGGGATAGTTGTCTTTTTAATTTACAATCCAAAAATTAAATTTTTCCTTCCCGATTTCCATACAGATCCCCAATTTTCAAAGACCCTATATGAAAATAGGAAAAAAATTAAGATAGTACCTCTTCTGTTGGATTTAAAAAAAAATTTAAATTTTAAAGTTTTATCAAAAGCAAAAATTCCTTGGAAAACTTATGAAAGGGAAGCTAAAAATAGTGGCATATATTTAATTGAAGGTAATTTAGATAAAAATAAAATCATAAATATAGGAAAAAAAGGAAATATTTCTTTTTTAAAAGGTTGGTATCTTTATGTAGGTTCTGGAAAAAATTGCTTAAAGGAAAGAATAAAAAGACATTTTTCTCTTAAAAAGAAAAAATTTTGGCATATTGACTTTCTTTCAAAACATTTAAAAAATTTAAAGTCCTTTCCAATTTACTCTTCAAGGAATTTGGAATGTCTATTGGCTTATGAATTTTCTAAGATTTTTAAAATAAAAGAGGGTTTTGGTTCCAGTGATTGTAAATGTAAAAGCCACCTTTTTTACTCTAAAAAGGAATTTTTAAAGGATGAAAATTTTATAAAAATTTTATTACACTTCAGGATTGACTATTTATTTTCCTGATAAATTTAATAAAAAAGAAATAATTTTTATTATTAAAAATGACAAAATTGTTAAATGGATTCCAAAAAAAGGAACAAAAAATGCCCCCGTTATTATAGAACCCAAGGAAGCTCCAATATGATCCATTGCTTCCACATTTGCTCCTGCTCTTTGATCCCCACCCTTTAAAAGTCCTACAAAGGTAAAGGGAAGCCCTGAAAAAAATCCAGCTAAAAGGAAAAATAAATAAAAAAAAAGGGAAGATAAAGAAAAAGAAAGGGGAATTAAGGTTAAATAAAGGATAAAGATTAAATCAATTGAGGAGGTTTTAAAATTTTTATTTCTTAAAAATTTTGCAAAGGGTGAAGAGAGGGATAAGCCAAGCATAAAAAGAGATGTTAAAAAGCCAACCTTTGAATAAAATATCCCATTTTTTACTTGAAAAAGATAACTTAAAATTAAATAAAGTCCAATTCCTATAAAACCATTTGAAAAGACAGAAAAATATTCCCGGTTTTTCTTTTTTAAAAAAAAGAGGGGAAGGATTAAAAGAAAAAGCAAGTAATATTTAGATAAAGATAAAACCATATAAAAAATTTTATCTTTTTCCATTTTACTTTTAAATTTTAAAACTTCTAAGAAAAAAAAGGGCTTTTGATCCTTTGCAATTTCTTTTTCCCCTCTTTCTAACTTTTCTTTAAAAAAATCAATCCTTTCCTTTGAAAAAAAATATGGAATTATGGAAGGAGAAAAGATTTCCCTCTCTTTAAAAATTTCTTCCCCTCTTTTTAAAATTTCTTCTATGTCAATTTTTTCAAAACCACAAATAAAGAAAGGACTTATGTTAAAACCAATTTGGACCTCATTAAAGACCTTTTTTAATGTATTATAAATTGTAGAGGTGTAATTTTCCAATTCTTTTCCCCAAAAATTTTCAGAAAAGGGTAAATATAAAATAAAATAGCCCCCTTTTTTTAAGGATTTTTTAATTAAAGAAAAACTTTCAAAAGTTAAATTTCTACTTGATAAAAGAGAAGAAGGGGGAGAAATATCTAAAATTATAAGGTCAAAAATATTTTTCTGCCTTTTTAAAAAAAATCTAAAATCTTCTTTAACATAAAACAAATTTTTTAAATCACTTTTAAAAAATTGCTTTAACAAAAAGGGGTCTGGCTCAATTAAAGTTAAACTTTTTATAACAATTTTTTTTGCAATTTCTTCATTTCCCAAAGGAAAACCATAAATTAAAACATCCTTGCACTCTTCAGGAAAAGGAAAAAAGGAAAGATATCTTAAATTTAAAGCTTCTCCCCCTGGATATTGGGTTGAAAACCTTCCATTTAAATAAACTGCTTTTGTCTCTTGAAGAGAAGTTATTATTATATTTTGGTAAGGTGTTTGGATTTCTTTTTCCACTTCCCCTAAGAGTCCTATGGTTTTATATCTCATTTCATTAAATTTTTCTTCACTTAAAAGAAATATTATGGGAATGATTAAGATTATTTTAAAATATTTAAAAGTAAATAATAAAAAAATTATGGATAATAAACAAAGGGCTTTGTAAGGGGAAAAGGTTGATAAAAGGAAATAAGTTAAAGCAAGACCTGAAAAAAAAGATCCCAAGGACTCAAAAAAGAAGATGGAAGTTAAATTTTTAAAATAAATCAAAGAAAGGGGAAATAAAAACCCCACAAAAAACCCGGAAATAAAAGCCAAAGGGAAGCTAAAAATTATTCCTCTTATCAGGGTTGGTTCAGACCCTAAGGGGATTGGATTTAAGGAATTTAAATAAAAAGAAAAAATATATTCTATAAAAACCAAAAAGGGAAAAAGGGAAAGAAAAAAGATAAAACTATCATCTCTTCCCTTATACCTTTTTCCTAAGATTGCTCCAAAAAAAATTCCTGAAAACCAAAAGAAGAAAAAAAATCCAAAGGAAAGTTCATTCCCTCCAGAAATTAAATTTGTTTCCCTTAAAAGATATGTTTGAATAAAAATTGAAGAAAAGCCATATAAAAAAAAATAAAAGTTTTTTCTTATTTTTTCATTTAAAAAAAGTATAAAGGGAAATTTTGAAATTAAGCTTAAATCTTTTAACTTAATATAAAACATTTTAATAATTTTATCATTTCTTTAAACAAAAATATCAAAAATTTCTTTAAAATTTTAATAGTTATCTCATTTTTTATTGAAAAAGAAAAAAATTGGAAAGAGGGTTAGTGACTTAATTCATACTTCCATCAAAATTGTATGATCTTTTTTACAAGCTTTAAACCCAATCTTTTTACAACTTCTGGATTATAACCCCCTTCTAAGATAAACCCAACCCTTCCATTGCAAATATTTTTTGCAAAGTTTAATGTTTCCTCAAAAAATTTTTCAAAAAGTTCATCTGAAAAATTTAAATTGGGAACAAGGGGATCTTCTTTATGTCCATCAAAACCACAAGATATAAGACAAAATTCTGGTTTGTATTTTTCAAGGGGAGGGAGTAGCTTTTCCTTAAAAATTCTTAAAATTTCATCATCATCAACTTCTGGAAAGAGGGGAAAGTTTAAGGTATATCCTTCACCTTCTCCCTTTCCCCTTTCTTCAGAAAAACCAGTTCCAGGATATGTAATTAAAGGATGTCCATGTAAACTCGTATAAAAGACCTTTGAGGTTTCATAAAATATTTCTTGGGTTCCATTTCCATGGTGGGCATCCCAATCAATTATACAAACCCTTTTAAGTTTCCATTTATTTACTAAATGAATAGCAGCTAAAGCAATATTGTTAAAATAACAAAAACCCATTGCTTTATTTTTTAAGGCATGGTGTCCTGGTGGTCTTAAGATTGAAAATACACCCCTCGTCTTTCCTTCCATCATCCCATCTACAGCTAAAATTGCCCCAGAAGCAGATATAAGGGCAGCCCTATAAGTTCCCAAGGAAAGGGGGCAATCCGTTGTATGCAAATAGGGATATTTTCCAATTGCTTCTTTAAATTCTTTTATATAACTTGGGCTATGCAAAATTGAAATATCCTCTTCAGATAAGGGTTTTGGTTTTATAAACTCTACACCCCTTATCTTTTCCAATTCTTCTTTTAAGGGAATTATCCTTTCTGGTTTCTCAGGATGAAAGGGGCTTACTTGATGGAGAAAGGACTCTTCATCAAATATTATCCACATATTTCTTTAGTCCTTTTTTAATCTAAAATAAGCTGCCTTATTTTTATCCTCCTTATTTTCTCCTAAGAGATCTAAATAATTTGGCTTTGTTTCCTTAGAAAATAAAAAGGGATTTTCTTGTACCTTTTCTTCTAAGGTTTGAAAGGGCTTATTTTGAAAGATCTCTTGTTTTTTTTGCAAGAAATCTGTTTTTAATGGTTCAAAACCCGTTGCAAAAATTATAACTCTAACTGCCCTTTCTGGTAAATTGGGATCAAAATATACCCCAAAGTTAATTTCTCCAGGTTTTTTGTTACCTTTGTCTGTAACCATTTCTGCAATCTTTTTTCCCATATTATTAAAATCCCTAAACTTAGCATTATTTGGATGACCCGTAAAACAAAATAAAACATTTGAAGCTCCAGAAATTGATGTCTCTTCCAAAAGGGGACTGGATATTGCCTTTTGTGCTGCTTTCATTGCAGCATCTTCTCCTTCCTCTGTTCCCATTCCAATTATGGCTCTTCCCTTTTTCTTTAAAGCAGTTTGGATGTCAGCAAAATCAATATTTTTATACCCTGTCTTATTTACAATTTCAGAAACCCCTTGAACTGCATGGATTAATACATCATCAGCCATATCAAAGGCCTCCAAGGCATAGGTATTTTCATCCACTAAACTGGAAAGTTTATCATTGGGAATTTCAATTAAGGAATCAACATTTTCCCTAATGGTCTTTAAACCTTCTTCTGCCCTTTTTAACCTTTCTGTCCCTTCCCATTCAAAGGGTAATATCACAAATGCTAAGGTTAAAATGTCCAATTCCTTACAAATTGATGCCACAATTCCCGTTGCCCCAGAACCTGTTCCTCCTCCTAAGCCAGCAGTTAAAAATACCATCTTTACATCCTTTAATTCTTCCTTTATCTTATCAACTGCATCAAGGGCTGCCTTCCTTGCAAGCTCCGGATCTCCACCAGTTCCAAGTCCCTTTAAGGTTTGACTTACAAGTTGGATTTTTGCAGGGGAGATACTTTTTTGTAAGTCCTTAAAATCCGTATTTATTGATAAAAAATCAACTCCCCTCACACCTTTGGAAATCATTCTGTTTACGGAATTACATCCACAGCCGCCTACTCCAATGGCTTTGAGTTTTACAGTTGTTTCAAACTCTTGTTCTAACTTAATCTTTAAATCACTTAAATCCCCATTTTTTTGTTCTTCATCTAAAAAAATCATAACTCCCTCCTTTTATCTTTTTTAAATAAACGAGAAAAAAATCCTCGTTTTACTATGCATTCTTCTGGGAAATAGTTATATCCAAATTGTAATATCCCTACAGCTGTAACCCATGAAGGATCAACTATCTCTTCTGAAAGCCCTGTTATATTTGTAGGAACAGCAATTCTACAATTTACACCAAAGACCTCTTTTGCAACTTTATCAATTCCTAAAAGCTTTGCCCCCCCTCCACCAATTACAACCCCTCCAGGAAAACTTTCTAAGAGTTTATGGTTTTCTAAATCCTTTTTTATATCTGAAAATATTTCAAAGACCCTTGCCCAAATCACTTCACAAATGAAGGATTTTCTTACAACTTTTTTGGTTCCCGTTCCAGCTACTTTAATTTCAACACCTTCATCTATTTCACCTTCAGGTAATTTCTCTGCCAAATTCATCTTCTTTTTTAGTTTTTCTGCATCTTCTAAATTTACATTTATTACTTCCATTAAATCACTTGTTATATGTTTTGATGCAAAGGGTTGGACAAAAAGATGCTTAATAAAGCTATTTTTTACTATAATACTTTGTGTTGTCTCATAACCAATATCTATGTAAAGAACCCCTGCATCTCTTTCATTTTGAAATAATGCCGTTTCTGCCCCTGCTAAGGGTTCAAAGATGGGCTTTGCAACAGTTATTCCAATGTTATTACAAACACTAGTTATATTATTTAAAACTACCTTTGGCAGTGCAATGGAATATGCTTCAACGGACAATCGGGAACCCTTTGCTCCAATTGGATTTTCATAAACACCTTGGTTATCTACTAAAAACTTAGAAGAAATTATATGCATTGAAATGTATTCCTTTGGCATATTTGTTTGTTTTGCATTTTCAATTACCCTATTTGTATCATCTTTGGATACTGTTTTATGTTTTCCTTGGATTGGGGTATCTGATAAGACAGGAAAACCCTTTACAAGATTTGAAGAACCCCCAACAAAGGCCTTTACAATTTCTCTCCCAATCATTACCTCAACTTCATTTACTATTTCTTTTAAAGCTGACTTTACCTTTTCAATATTTACAATATTCCCCGCATTTGTTGAAGACAAGTGCTTTGATGTATAACTCCTTCCAATAATTTCAAATTTTTCTCTTTTGCCAAGCTCAATGCAACCAGCAATAATCCTTAAAATGTTTGAGCCAAGGTCTATACCTATTATTATTTCAGACATTTTTCCTCCTAATTTGTCACCAAAAATAAATTTTTGTTAAAAAATGTCAATTCTTTTTTTGAATAAAGTTCTGGACATTTTATTAAAATATCCTTTAAATTTTTTAAATTTTTCACATCATTTAAATCAAAAAACTTAATGCAAACCCCATCCTTAGAAAATAATTTCCAGTTTTTTTCCTCATCTAATTTCAAGGCAATAAAATTCTCATAAAGAAAATTGTTTTCTTTTAAAATTTTTGAAAGTTCCCTTAGCTCATCTTTTGATAAATCGCCTTCAATTATGAATTTTTCATCCTCTTTTTTGTATCTTGAAAACAAAAAACCCTCTTCATAGAGATCAAAAAATCCCTTTTTGCAATAATAGGTTCCCAACTCTTCAACTGTGTTTAACTTTAAAATAATTTTATTTGGCAAAATTTTATTATAATTTTTCAGTTCTAAATTGGGATATTCCTTCAAATATTCTTTTATTTGATTAAATTTTAGAAATACTAAATTTTTCCCCTTCAACTTATTCACAAAATGTTTTACTTCTTTTTCTAGGGAGGGATTTAAATTTTGGATTTCAACTTCTTTAATATCAAAAAAAGAGGACTTTACAAAGGCAAGGCAAAAAATACAAAATATTAATGTAAGGGTCTGTTTAAAATAGTTGTGTTTTGACTTAGTCATTCCCATAATTACCTCCTTTTATTAAATTATGAGCAAAGTATGTTATATCTCCTGCACCCATAAAAACTAAAATATTTTCTTTTTTTACATTTTTAAATAAAAACTCCTTTAGATCTTTGTAATTATCAATATAGAAGCAATTTTTCCTAATTTTTTTTAATTCTTTTAAAATAATTAAGCCACTGACACCTCTTATAGGTTTTTCCCTTGCGGGATATATCTTAAAAATTATAGATAAATCTGCCTTTTTTAGGGCTTTTGCAAATTCTTTCTTAAAATGTAAGGTCCTTGAGTATAAATGGGGTTGAAAAACAACAATTATCTTTTTTGAAGGGAAAGCAAGTTTTAAACCCTTTAATGTCTCACTAATTTCTTTTGGATGGTGAGCATAATCATCAATTACCGGAGCTCCATTTAAATACCCAATCAAATCCATTCTCCTTGAAATCCCAGGAAATGTTTTTAAAGCATATATTATTTTTTTTATATCATAACCCAATTCTAAAACTGCAAGTACTGCAGCTAAAGTATTTTGTACATTATGTTTCCCATAGAGGGGAACAAAAGCAGGGTATTTTCTCCCTTTTAAATTTATTATAAACTCCATCCCTCCTTTTTTTCCTTTGATTTTTTCTGCCCAAAGATTTGCCTTTTCACTAAAACCATAAGTTAAGAAAGGTCTCCCCAACTTTTTTGCTAATATTTTTTGTTCCCTATCTCCCTCAAACAAAATCAAAGAACCATAAAAGGGAACTTTTTGAGCAAAATTGTAAAAGGCATCACAAATATTTTTAAAATTTCCATAGGTATCTAAGTGATCTTCATCAATTGTAGTAATTACTGCAATATCAGGTATGAGCTGTAAAAAAGATCTGTCATATTCATCTGCTTCTAAGACAAAAAAGTTGCTCTCACCCAATCTGGAATGGCCACTAAAATTTTTAACCCTTCCACCCACAATAACTGTGGGATCTGCTTTCATTTCTATTAGCAAATGCCCAATTAAAGAAGTTGTTGTGGTTTTCCCATGGGTTCCAGCAACACAAATGGAGAAGCCCAATCTAACCATTTGGGCTAAAAGTTCAGCCCTTGAAATGGTAGGTATTTTCCTTTTTTTTGCTTCCTTTATCTCTTCTATATCCTTAGGAACTGCTGAAGAAAAAACTAAGGTATCTATTCCCTTTAAATGAGAAGAGCTATGACCTATGGATATGGGAATTCCTATCTCTTTTAAGTGTTCTATGATTGGAGAAGGTACCTTATCACAACCACTTATTTCAAAACCAAGGATGTATAAAATTTCTGCCATTCCACACATTCCACTTCCCCCAATTCCCATAAAATGGAGCTTCTTAACTTTGTGAAATTGCATATCCCTTTCCTTCCAAATAAAAATTTAAATTTTTTAAGATTAAATCCATTCCCCCTTTCACTTCTAATTCCTTAGCTTTTTTCCCCATTTCTATTAGGAGCTTTGGATTTTCCCATATTACCTTTAAATATTTTAAAAGCAATTCTCCAGTCCTTTCATTTTCTTCAATTAAAAAAGCAGCTCCTTTTTCTTCCAAAAACTTTGCATTGTAAAATTGGTGGTTGTCTGTTGCCCCTTTAAAGGGAATTAAAATAGCACCCCTTCCACTTGAAATGATTTCATAAATTGTTAAAGCTCCTGCCCTGCAAATTATTAAATTAGCTTCCTCATAATAATCCCAGGGATTTTTTATAAAATCAAAAACCTCAAAATTAAAACCATATTTTTCATACTCTCTTTTTAAAACTTCTAAAAATTCCTTTCCACTTTGATGGTAAATTTTTATGGGGAAATCCTTTATCTCTGGAAGCAATTTTATAATTGTTTCATTTAAAAATTTAGAACCCTGACTTCCTCCAATTATTAATACTTTTAAAGGAAAGGATATTTCTTCCTTTGGATTAATCTTTAAAAATTCTTCCCTTACAGGATTTCCCGTAAATATCTTTTTCCCATCAATTTTAGTATTTGGAAAACCCAAAAAGATAGCTTGGGCACCCTTTGAAAAAAGTCTATTTACAAAACCAGGTATGGAGTTTTGTTCTTGAATAAAATATTTTCTTTTTAAAAGCCATGCCCAAAATAAAACGGGAAAAGATGCATATCCCCCAAAACCAAATATGACCCTTGGTCTATACCTGATAAAAATACCTAAAACTATAAAAATTGATAGGAGAAAAAGGGGAATCCTTTTTAATTTTTCAAAAAGTTTGAGTCCTAAAAAACCCTTTATGGGAATTAAAATATATTTAAATTTTTCTTCTGAAAAGATAGTTTTTCCCATTCCATATTTTGAACATATAAAAATTATAGGTTCCTTTACCCTCTTTGCCACAGCTATTGCTGGAAAAATGTGCCCACCTGTTCCAGAAGCTGAAAAAATAATTTTATACCTCTTCATATTTCCTCATAGAAAGGGATAAAATAATACCCAAAAGAATGGAATTGGAAAACATACTTGAACCACCATAACTAACCATTGGCAGGGTAATTCCCTTTGCTGGCATAAAACCTAAATTTACAGAAATGTGAATTAAACTATTTAATGTAAACAAAAGGGTTAAACCCAGAACTAAATACTTGTCAAATTCCCTTTCCATTTGAAGGGACAAATTGATACCTTTATAAAATATTAAGCCATAAAAAAATAAGACAAAAAAAGAACCCACAAAACCCAGCTCTTCCCCTATTATAGAAAAGGCAAAATCTGTATGGGGCATTTGAAGATAAAAAAACTTTTGATGGCTTTTCCCAATCCCCTTTCCCCAGAAACCTCCTGAACCGAGGGCTATAACTGCTGCATTTTGTTGCTCCCCTTTTCCTTCAAGAAATTCACTGATCCTTTTCGTTTGATAAGGAGAATACAAAACACTTATGGTAATAAGAATTATACAAATTAAACCTAAAACTAATATATGCTTTAGGGGAATTCCTTTATAAAGGAACATAAGAAAAATAGCACCTATAATTAGTATTGTCATTCCTAAATCGGGTTGGAAATTTATTAAAACTATGGGAGGGGTTAAAATTAAAGTTAGGGGAATTAAAAGATTTGGGTATTCCTTTTCAGATAAAATTTTTGCAGTAATTATGATTAACAAGATCTTAATAAATTCACTAGGTTGAAATAAAAATCCAAATAAGCGGTAAAATCTATGGGTTTCTTTTATCTCTGGAACAAAAAATAAACCAATTAAAAGAAAGAGGGAAAATATGTAAAAAAGAATAAGGTATTTTTTTTCAAAGAATTTTCTTATATCTATGGAAATTAAAAGAGCAATTATCAATAAAGATAAAAAGGAAAGGAAAAGGTGTCTCTTATCAAAACCAATTTTGCTCAATTGTCCTAAAACATAGGAACAAGAGGAAACTACAAGTATTCCAATTAAAATTAAAAACAAAACAGAAGTCAAAATACCCAAATCGGGTCTCTTCATCCTTCCCATTTTTTTATAAGCTCCTTAAAATGTTTTCCCCTTTCCTCATAATTTTTATATTGATCAAAAGAGGCACACCCAGGGGAAAGCAAAACATAATCCTTTTCTTTTAAGAGGGTTTTTAAAGATTCAAAAACCCTTTCCAAATTTTCTTTTATAAATATAGGAAGATTTATCTCCTTTAAAGAATCAAAGATTTTTTCCTTTGCTTCTCCTATGCAAAAAACACCTTTGCAAGATAATTCTATCTTATTTTTTAAAATTGTAAAATCTCCCTTTTTATCTTTACCCCCCAATATCAAATAGGTACTCTTTAAGGGAACCCCTGTTAATGCCTTTAAAACTGAATCTACATTTGTCCCTTTGGAATCATTTATAAAAGTAATCCCCCTTTTTGTTTCAATAATTTCCATTCTATGTTCTAAGGGCTTAAAGGAAGAAAGAGCAGGGGGTATTATCTCCTCATCAACCCCAAACTTCAAGGCAAGAAGTACAGCTCCAGCTGCATTTTCCCAATTATGGTCACCTAAAAGTTTTAAGTCCTTTCTTGATACAATTTTTTTACCCTTATACCAAAGAAAATCCCTTTCAATAATTAAATCATTTCCCCTTTCATACCCAAATCTACAAAAAGAATTTAAAGTAAATAAATTTTCATAAGCAACTTTTATACCTTCCCATTTAACTAAATCAAAGATATGTCTTTTGAGGTTTTTATATTCTTCAAAGGAGGAATGCCTATCTAAATGGTCTGGGGTAATATTTAATATAATTGCTCCATCCAAAAGTACTTCTCCCATTGTTTCCAATTGAAAGGAAGAAATCTCAATTACATATACATCGTAAGAGGGTTCTAAGATAAACGAAGATAGGGGGGTACCAATGTTTCCTCCAGCTACAGCTTTCTTGCCACTTAAATTAAAGATATGGGAAAGGAGAGCAGTGGTTGTTGATTTTCCATTTGTCCCCGTTACTCCAATTTTTAAACCCTTCAAATTTAACATTGCCCACTCCACTTCACTTCTAATTTTAATACCCCTTTCCCTTGCTTTTACTAAAAATTCTAAACTAAGGGGCACTCCCGGTGAAAGAATTATTTCTTTTACCTCATCTAAAAGCCAAAGGGGATGCTCTCCCCAAATATACTTTACCTTTGGAAAAAGTTCTTCCTTTTTAAATTCTTTTATATCATTAATATAAGCAGTTTCCCCCCATTGATTTAAAACCTTTGCAACTGCTTTTCCACTCCTTCCATATCCTAATATAAGTTTCATCTTAATTTTAATGTCGTTAAACCAATTAATACAAATAATATGGACAAAATCCAAAACCTTATAACAATTTTTGTCTCCTTCCACCCAACTTTTTCAAAATGATGGTGAAGGGGAGCCATTTTAAATATTCTCTTCTTGAAAATTTGATAGGATAAAACCTGCCCCATCACAGATAGAGCTTCTATTACAAATATTCCACCAATGAAAGGAAGCAAAAATTCTTGCTTTATTATACAAGCACCTACCCCAATTGAACCACCTAACATCAATGATCCCACATCCCCCATAAAAATTTGGGCAGGAGGAGCATTAAACCACAAAAAACCTAAGGAGGCACCTAAGAGAGAGGCAAAAAATATTGCAAGCTCCCCTGCCCCAGATACATAGGGTATTTGAAGGTAATTGGCAGCAATTTTGTTTCCTGCCACATAAGATAAAATTGAAAAAGCCAAGGCAGCAAAAAGGGTTGTGCCAATTGCAAGCCCGTCTAAACCATCTGTTAAGTTTACAGCATTTGAAGAGCCCACAACTACAAGTAAAAATAAGATTAAATAAAAAACACCTAAATCAAAAACCCATTCTTTAAAAAAAGGAAAAGAAATCAATGTTATGTTTTGACTGTTTATCCATAAAAAATAAAAAATTAGAAATCCACCAATAATTTGTAAGAATAATTTTCCCCTTGCTTTTAAGCCCTTATTTTCTTTCCTTTTAATCTTAATTATGTCATCTAAAAAACCAACAAAGAAAAAGTAAACCAAAGTAATAATTATGGCTTTAACATAATTGTTTTTCAAATTAAGCCATAATAAGGAGGGGATGAGAGCAGCAATAAAAATTAAAATCCCTCCCATAGTTGGTGTTCCTTCTTTTTTCTTATGTTCTCGTGGTCCTTCTTCCCTTATATATTGAGAAATGGAAAGTTCTTTTATCTTTTTTATAAACCAATTTCCAAGAAAAAAGAAAATTAAGACCGAGGAAAAAAGGGCAAGGAAAGATCTTACAGTTATATATCCAAAGAGGCGAATACTTTCATGAAAAATTTCATAAAGCATTCTTTACCTCCAAGTAAGGTAAAAACTTTTCCATTTCCATACCCCTTGAACCCTTTATAGCAATTAAATCACCCCTTTTTAAAATATTATTTATTATTTTTCCTCCCTCTTCATAATCTTCAAAAAAATAGAATTTTTTCCCCCTTTCTTTAAATATCTCTCCCGCCACTTTTGAAAGTTTTCCAAAACAAAAAATTGCCTCCACTATATCATAAGCATATTCTCCTGCTTCCCTATGGTATTCTTCTTCTTTTTCACCTAATTCAAGCATATCTCCCATTAAAAGATATTTTTTCCCATCCGTAGGGGTTTTCTTTAATTTATTTAAAAGTTCCTTTAAAGCACTAGGAGAGGAGTTATAGGTATCATCTATAACATAAAAACCCCTTTTTGCCTTAAAAAAATTTAATCTATGTTTTAAGGGTTTATATTCTTTTATTGTCTCTATAAGATAATTGTAATCTAAGGAAAACAAGTAAAAAATACAAAAGGAAATCTCAATGGAATTTAAATGTAAATATCCATGGGGAATTTGAAAATTTAAATTTTTTTTGGGCAATTTAATTTCAATTTCCATTCCTTTGAAACCCTCATCCTTTAAAATCTCTCCATATATATCTCCTCCAAAACCAAAGGAAATCTTTTCCTGCCCATATTTTAATATTTTGTTTTTTAAATAGGGATCTCCATAGGGATAAAGAATTTTCCCCTTTTCTTTCAAATACTTCAAAAGTTTTGATTTTTCTTCAGCTATCTCTTCTAATGTGGGAATAAGCTTTGTATGAACTGACTTTATACCCGTAAAACAAACAAGGTTTGGTTCAGAGATAAAGGATAAGATCTCCATCTCACCCCTTTTGTTTATCCCTGCTTCTAAGATAAGATATTTACAATTAGAAGTAACATTGCAAATTGAAAGGGGAAGCCCTGTTATGGAATTTAAATTTCCCTCACTTGCTTCTACATCCTTTAATGCCCCTGAAAGGGAAAGATAAAGCAAGTTTTTCAAAGAACTCTTTCCCACAGAACCTGTTATGGCAATTACAAAGGGATCTAATTTTTCTCTTATAGTTTTTGCAAAAATATGAAAACTTTTTAAAGTATCCTCTACAAGAATATGGGGTTTTTCTAAATTGACTTTCTTTGAGACCATTGCACCATTTGCTTTTTTTAAAGCATCTCTTAAAAAATTATGCCCGTCTGTTCTTTCCCCTTTTAAGGCAACAAATAAAGCCCCTTCTTTTAAATTCCTTGAATCAATTGAAACAGAAGAAAAGGTTGTCCTCTCATCTCCAAAGACCACGCCACCTGTGGCATTTTTTAAAAAAGAAAGTTCAAATTTCAACCCCTCAACTCCTTTATTGCTTTTAAAGCAACTTTAAAATCAGAAAAGGGAACCTTCTTGTCTTTATAAATTTGATAATTTTCATGTCCCTTTCCTAAGAGTACCACAACAAAATTTTGGTTTGCCATAGAAATTGCTTTTTTTATTGCCTCTTCTCTATCTAAGATAATTAAAACTTTATCCTGGCCAGAAGCAAAGACCCCTTCTTTTAATTCTTGACAAATCTTTACAGGATCCTCAGAACGAGGATTATCTGTTGTTATTATAACAATATCTGACAATCTACCTGCTACTTCTCCAAGGAGACGCCTTTTCCCTTTATCTCTATCCCCTCCTGCTCCAAAGACAGCGATTATCTTTAAATTATATACCTCCCTTATGGTACTCAAAACTTTTTCAAATCCCTCTGGAGTATGGGCATAGTCCACGATAACAGGAAATTTTTGTCCTCCTTCAATTCTTTCAAACCTTCCCTTTACTTGAGGAATATATTTAAATTTATTTAAGGTTTCCTCTAAGGGAAATCCCAGAGACCAAAGGCAAGAAATTGCTCCTAAAAAGTTTTCTAAATTGTATAATCCAATCAAAGGTACTTTAAAATAATATTCCTTATTTTTTACAAGGATTTTCCCTTCTGAAAAATCTGGTTTAATAATAAAATCTTTAAGAGATATATCTTTTTTCTTTTTTATGGAAAAAGCAATTTTTTTTATTTCTAATTCCTTAAAGCCCTTAAAATTTTCTTCATCATAATTATAAATTAAAACCCCCTCTTTTTTCAATAAATCTATTAAATGGAACTTGGACTTAATATAATCATCAAGGGTTATATGAAAGTCCAAATGGTCCCTTCCAATATTTGTAAAGAGAGCCCTTTCAAAATTCAAACTATCAACCCTTTTTTGCTTTAAGGAATGGGAAGAAACTTCCATTATTAAATATTCCAATTTTTTATCAACCATACTTTTTAAAACCTTTGCAAGAATTGGTGCTTCTGGTGTTGTATAAGGAGAAGGGAGAAAATCTTTTCCAATTTGATAATGGGTTGTACCTATAAGCCCTGCTTTAAAATATAAAGATATTCCATAATGGATGAGATGAGCAGTTGTAGTTTTACCTGTTGTACCTGTAATTCCAATTATCTTTAAATTTTTTTGTGGATTCCCATAAAATTCAAAGGAAAAATCTGAAAGATTATCCCTTAAATTTTCTAATACAAGATATGTTACCTTTTCCTTTCCAATTTTATCGGATAAAATAGCCCTTACCCCCCTTGAAATTGCTTCCTTTTCCCAATCAAGCCCGTGGCTTTTTTCACCTGGTAATGCAATAAATAAGTCCCCTTCTTTTGACTCTTGGGCTTTTATACATAAATCCTTAACTTCTAAATCATCTCCATAAATCCTTATCTTTGAAAACCTTTGGACAATTTCAGATAATTTCACTTGTATGCCCCCTCAAAAATAGGAAAAAAACCATTTTTTTTGCCAAAGGCGCAGCCACATCACCACCATAAAAATAAGGTTTTGGTTTTTTTAGTACAGTTAATACCAAATACTTTGGCTCCTCTAAGGGAAACCAACATACAAAAGAAGAAATATATGTACCTTCTATGTATCTTCCTTTTTCTGCAACTTGAGCTGTCCCCGTTTTGCCTCCAAGGGGAAGAAAAGAAAGATATGCCTTTTCTCCTGTTCCTTGAATCACAGTTTGATATAAAATTGTCTTCAATTTCTCATAATAGGGCTTAAAACTTAATCTCTTTCTCTTAACATTTGATTTTGCAAAATTAGGAACAATTAAATAGCCACCATTTACAAGAGCACTGTATGCCTTTAATACTTGAGCACTTGTAACTGATATCCCTTGTCCCAAGGTCACATAAGCTTGGTTTAATTCATTAAAATTTTCTAAACTATAAGGAAATCTTCCATAAACTTCTGGTTTTAAGTCAATACCTGTCTTTGACAAAAAACCATATTCTTCAAGGATTTTTAAAAATTCTTGCTTAGGAATTTCCCTTGACCATAAAATACATCCCACATTTGACGAAAAATATATTGTCTCATCAAAATTTAAAATTTCAAACCTTTGATGGTCATCTATTCTTATTCCATTTATTTCTATATATCCCTTACTGCAATCAAATTTTTTATTAAAATTAATTAAATTCAATCTTAAGGCTGTCTCTGCAAAAAAGGGTTTTAAGATAGAACCTGGTTCATAATAAGAAGATGCCAAATGTTCCTCTTGCCACTTTGAAATTTTTTCTTTTTCAAAGGGAGGATAAAGGGAATGGGCAATTATTTCACCATTTTGAGGATTTATTATGGAAATAGTTCCCCATTCAAAGGAGATTTCTTCCCACAAATTCTTCAATGCTTTATATGCCTCATATTGAATTGAAACATCTATGGAGGTTTTTATATCCTTACCTAAGATTAGGGGTTCTATCTCTTCTCCCAAATCATAGGCAACTCTAAATGAGTCCCTTAGTATTAAATTATACCCATCTTTTCCCTTTAATATTTCATTATAATAAAGTTCTAAACCATTTATACCATCTCCTTTAAAGTCAACCCACCCAACTAAATGGGAAAGAAATTCTTCATAAGGAGAAACCCTTTTATATTTTTTATCTAAGATTAAACCCTTTAAGGAAATTTTTTCCAATTCTCTTATTTCTTCTGGGGTTGCATTATTTTTTAAAATATAAAAGCCATTCTTTGAACTTATTGCTTTTAGTATTTGCCCATCTTCAAGTTTTAATATCCTCTTTATTTCTTTTAAATCTTCTAATTTATATCTATTATTTTTTGCATCAATTGCAACTACTCCAGAATAATCCAAAAAACTTCCTGCTAAGATATTCCCCCTCCTATCATATATAGAGCCCCGCCTTGAAGGTACCTTTATTTTTTCCAAATGAAGAGATCTTTTGTAATAATAATCATACTTTATAATTTGATAATATACAAAACCTATAAAAAGAGAAAAAAACCAAAGAAATACAAAAAGACAAATAAAAAAAAGATTACGGTTCATTGTAAAAGACCACCTTCTTTTCTTCAACTTTTATATACCCCTTTTCCTTTGCTTTATCTTCTATCTTTTTTGGATATAAAAGTTCTTCCTTTTTTAAGAGGAGCTTAATCTTTTCATCTCCCAATTTTCTATTTTCATACTCTATGTACCTAATTTGTTTTCCTAAGGAATAAATCCTTAAATTTATTTTTAATACAAGAAAACTTAAAACAAAAAAAGGCAAAATAAAAAAGAAAAATATCAAATACCTTTTTATCAATTTTACATTTAAGGGTTTTAAAACTCTCAGATTATTTAAATCAACTGTATAAATTATAGTATTTTTCATAATCTTTCAAAAACCCTCAACTTTGCACTCCGGGAAAGGGGATTTTCTTCAATTTCCTTTAAAGAGGGACAAATTGGTTTTTTAGTAAGGATTTTCCCCTTTTTTTCTGGATTACAAATACATAAATTTGGATTTAAACATATACATTTTCCCGAATATTTTTTAAATAGATTTTTTACAATCCTATCCTCTAAGCTATGAAAAGAAACAATTAATAGTTTTCCACCCCCTTTTAAAACTTCTATAGCATTGGGAATAAAATTTTTTAAATTTTCCAATTCCTTATTTACAGCAATTCTTAAAGCCATAAAGGTCTGGGTAGCAGGATGAATATTTTTGTAGGGATTCCTTCTTTTAACTTTTAAAATAATACCAACCAAATCAAAGGTATTTTCAATTTTCTTTTTCTTCCTTTCTTCTATAATCTTTTCAGAAATTTTCTTTGCTTTTGGCTCTTCACCATATTCTTTTAGTATTTTTTCTATTTCCCTTTTTGTAGAATAATTTAAAAAATCCTTTGCCTTTTTCCCTCTTCCAGAAAGGTTCATATTTAATTCTTCATTTTTTTTAAAAGAAAAACCCAAACCACTTTCCTCCAATTCATAAGAAGAGATACCAAGATCCGCAAGAATTCCATCAAGTCCATTCCAACCTATTTCTTTTAATACTTTTTTTAAGTTGATAAAGTTTTCATTTCTTAAAATCACCCTCTCTTTAAATTTATTTAAATTTCTTTCAGCTATTCTTAAAGAAGGTAAATGTATATCTAAACCAAGAACAAAGGCATCTTTATTTATTTCAAGAATTCCTAAGGTATGACCTCCAGTACCTATGGTAACATCTGAAAAGTATTTGCCATCTCTAAAAAACTCCAAAATTTCTTCCTTTAAAACACTTTTATGCATAATTTAAAAGGAACCTCCAATCCTTATCCTTTGAAAACACTCGTGAGATACCGTTTTTTCATCCAAAAGCTTAGAAAAAGCATCCATTGTATAAACTACTAAGTGATCAATTACTGCTACAACCATTACATTTCCTTGAAGGGAAGGATTTTTCATTCTCATATATTCCGGAATTAAAACCTTACCTTGTGAATCTATCTTAGAAGACCTTCCCAAAGCATTTAAATAGGGCATAATTTCTGCCAGGTTTGGATTTTTCTTTGCTTCATTTTCCACTTCAATCCATACTTTAATTGGAAAAACCAAAAGATTTTCCTTATCTGTTGTAGTTATAAAAAAATTTTCTCCATACAATGGTATTAAATATTCCCTAAACTCCTGGGGAATTTTAAGCCGCCATTTAGAGTCAATAGATGAGCCACGGTGTCCTCTAAATTCCAAAAATACCTCCTATGCACAGATCGACACAGAACAGCACAAAAAAATTCTAAATCATTTTTAAACCCTTGTCAAGGGGTATTTTTTAAAATCTCAACTAAAATTTAAAAGGGGACAAATTCTTAAAGATTTAAAGTTGATAAGTTGACTAATTATATTTCCTCTTAGAAAATAAAAATTGCCTGTGGAAAATGGGGGAAAGCTTGAAAAGCTTTTTCAAAGGCAACTTAAGGAAAGAAGTGGGAAATTAGATTTAATAATATAGAATTAGAGATAAGGATAGCATCAAAGGAAGAGGGGATAGGAGACATAAGTTTCTGGTTTGAAAATAGATTTGTTGAAAGGAAAAAAGTCCAAATATGTGATTTGTCTTTGTCCCCTTTTGATATTTAAAGGCCAAAAGAAAACTCAAAAGGGGATTTTAAGAGTCCCCTTTTCAACTTTAATAAGTCTACTTTTCAATTTTAGCTAACATAAAATTATCCTTTTTCCAGCATTAAAAAATTAAGGCAAAAGTCCAAAAAAAAAATTTGAAAAACCTTTTATTAAATGCTAAAATCTATGATATTTTTAAAGGAGAAGATATGGAAAATTTAGGTTCTATTTTGCCCCTATGGACAGTTTTGCCTTTTGTATTTATGCTTCTGACAATTGCAATTGCTCCTCTTGTCAAGGAACATTTTTGGGAAAAAAATCAAAATAAGGCAATATTTTCTATAATTTATTCAATTCCAATTTTAATACTTTTTTACCATTATCAGGATTTTCATCCGCTCTTGCATGAAATCAAGGAATACTTTTCTTTTATTGTCTTGCTTAGCTCACTGTTTATTGTAAGTGGGGGGATATTTTTATCTGGAGATATTTTGGGAACACCAAAAAATAATACATTATTTTTAGCAATTGGTGGAGTAATTGCAAATATCTTTGGAACAACTGGGGCTTCAATGCTCCTCATAAGACCAGTTTTAAGAATTAACCGGGAGCGATTATACATTTCACACATACCAATCTTTTTCATTTTTATTGTCTCAAATATAGGAGGATGCTTAACGCCTATAGGAGACCCTCCACTTTTTATGGGATATTTAAGGGGTGTTCCTTTTTTTTGGTCTTTGCGGTTATTTCCTGAATGGATTTTTATGATGGGAATAATACTTTCAATTTTTTATTTTCTTGACAGACATTACTATAAAAAAGAGCCAGAATCCATAAAAAAATTGGAGAAAATCTTTTATGAACCCATAAGATTACATGGCAAAATGAATATGGTATTAATCTTTGGAATCCTTGCTTCAGTTATATTTTTAAAGACACCATACAGGGAATTTATAATGATATTGATTTCAATAATTTCTTTAAAATATACAAAAAAGGAGATTAGGGAAAAAAATGAATTTAATTTTGCACCCATTGTAGAAGTGGCTGTCCTATTTGCAGGCATCTTTATAACAATGGTTCCTGCTCTACTAATCCTAGAAGCAAGGGGTGGTGAAATGGGGATTACAAAGCCTTGGCACTTCTTCTGGATAACTGGCTCCCTTTCTTCTTTTTTAGACAACACTCCCACATACTTGACTTACCTTTCCCTTGCCCAAGGTTTAGCAAAATCAGCAAGACTTCCCAATGAAGTGGCAGGGATTCCCCATTCAATTCTTGCTGCAATTTCCTTGGGTGCTGTCTTTATGGGTGCAAATACTTATATTGGAAATGGTCCAAACTTTATGGTAAAGGTCATCTGCGAACACCAAAAAGTTAAAATGCCTTCCTTCTTTGGCTACTTTTTAAAGGCAATAATCTTCCTCTTCCCCTGCTTTATTTTGGTTACATTATTATTTCTCATCTAAAAAACTATTACTGCTTTACAAATTTAAAATTCACTTCAATTTCTTCTTTGTCTAAGTTAACTTCTAATATTTGTGCATCTTCCTTCCAATAAGCAGCAACAATTTTATACTTTCCATAAGGAATATTTTCAAAAATAGCTATACCTTCTAAGTTAGTCCTTTTTAACTCCTTAGCTTGTCCATTTAAATACATCCAGCCCCTCCTTACAGGCAAAAGAATAACAGGTCTTACCTCTCTTATATCACTTTTACTTAAAGAAATATTCTCTCCAATAAATATTCTACATTCATTTATAGGTCCTTCTAATTTTCCATGTTGTAATAAAACTTTTACCTTTATTACGCCAAATTTGTTTTTATTTCCTCTATCAACCTGCTTTTGTTTAACTTCTTGAGAAAATAAAAAACTTAAAAGAGTTAAAAAAAACACTAGATTCTTCATCTTCCCTCCTAAAATGTCTTTTTGATCTTAACAAATTTTACCAAAATAAAACATTTTATTCAATATTTTGTAGAATTCCATAGTATATTGGACTTATAAAGGGGGATAAGGTTGATAAGGGGGAAGGGGGAAAAAGAAGATATTTTATAGGGGGTAAATTATTCAATGAGGAATAGGGTTTTTGGATATTTATCCAAAGAAGGTAATTCATCATATCACAATTAAAATCATCCATTTTGCTCTTAAAATCAATTGCACTTATTATATATCTCTTTATGCCATCTTTAAATATTTTTATTGAATCCATTTGAACGAGGCCTCCTTCCCTCTCTGGTTCGTATCCCTTCCTCCTTAATTTTTCCCTCTTCTTTCTTTTGACTTTATGAAAATTCCCACTCCTTGCATTTATCCTTAATTTTATCCTTAAATCATCTATTACCCCTATTCTTGATTATAAAATTTTATCATTTTTTACCTTAAAAGAGTCCAATATATCTCTCAAGATTTTGCAAATTTTATCCTTGCAACTTTTTGAGGTCTTTGATTGTAAATTACCTCCTTATAAGGAGGATAAAATTGCATTTATTTTAGAAAATAAAATTTTTCTTTATAAATTTAATTTATTTTCCCTTTATTAAATTCAAAAAATTTTTTGAAATCTCCTTTATTTCCTTATGTTTTGAACTTTGTAAAACTTTTGAAAATACCTCTTCTAAGACCTCCTCTTCTCCATCTAATAAAAATAGTAAAATTCCCTTATATAGTAGTATTTCATCTAAAAATATGAAATCTCCTTCCCTTTCAACTTTATCTATCCCTTCTAATATCTCTTCTAAAAATTTTATATCTTGAGGATTGTTATGCTTTTTTATACCCCCCTTTGCTTCCTTTGGCAAAT
>FWPU01006088.1_pt1 | contig 24880 bp, 26 predicted proteins | sample 2228361 | NCBI WGS metagenome assembly FWPU01 (sample SAMEA103939777, study PRJEB20133) | metagenome | reverse complement strand
TCCGGCCCTTTAAAATCACAGGACATTCCAGATATTCCAGGTCTTTTGGCGGCAACTAATTTGGAGATGACTCAAAAATTATAGTTTAATCTCCTCGTTTACTTCTTTTAACGTTTCCTTGAGGATAGCTACCATTTGATCGATTTGCTCTTCAGTGATGATGAATGGAGGAGCCAGAAGGAGATGATCTCCTTTGATGCCGTCTGCGCCCCCGCCTCCAGGATAAGTAATCAATCCCTTCGCCCAAGCTTTATTGGCTATTAAAATATTTAATTTCATTTGCGGAGGAAAAGGGTCTTTTGTCTTTTTATCACGGACAAATTCGAGGCCCGCGAAAAGGCCTTTTCCCCGCACGTCGCCGACTATTTCGTGATCGGCTAAAGAAGCTAACGCCAGCAAAAAATAAGTTCCCATTTTGGCTGCCCGAGAGATGAGGTCATGCTGCTCAAGATAATCTAATACGGCGCAAGCAATGGCGCAAGAAAGTGGATTTTGACTATAGGTATGGCCGTGCACGAAAGCTCCGGAGCCCTCTTTTATAGCGCGATGAATTTCTTCTTTAACAATCACAGCGGCAATGGGAGTATAACCGCTACTCAGCCCTTTGCCCACCACAATCATATCCGGCGTAACTTGCCAATGATCAATCCCAAAATTTTTACCCGTTCTGCCGATGCCGGTCATAACTTCATCAACTATTAAGAGGAGGTCATACTGATCACAGATTTCCCGAATTTTTTGGAAATAACCGTCAGGAGGAACAAGAGCCCCTGCTGTAGCGCCGACAATCGGTTCGGCAATGAAGGCAGATACGGATTCTGGTCCTTCATAAAGAATGGTTTTTTCTAAGTCATCGGCACATTCCAGCGCGCAACTTTCTGGCTTAAGACCGAAGGGACACCGATAGCAATAGACTGGTTGAATGTGCGGAGTATGCTGGATGAGGGGTAGATAAAAATTCCTGCGGCCGGTATGTCCAGAAAGGGCGAGCGCACCGAGGGTATTGCCGTGATAACTTGTCCACCGTGAAATTATTTTATATCTTTGGGGCTGGCCACGTTCCACTTGGTATTGCCGAGCCATTTTTATGGCGGTCTCGACTGCTTCCGAACCTCCCGAAAGGAAATAAACCCGGGAGAGACCTGCCGGGGCAAGGCGGGTTAATTTTTCCGCTAAATCAATAGCAGCCTGACTTGCAAATTGGGAACTATGGGCGAAAGCAACTTTTTGTGCTTGCCTAACCATGGCTTCTGTTATTTCTTTTACGCCGTGTCCAATTCCCACCACAGCTGCTCCACCAGAACCATCAATGTATTTCTTGCCACTTTGGTCAATGAGGTAGATCCCTTCTCCTCGTTCTACAAGAAGATATTCTTTCTTTAAATTGCGGTGAAAAATGTGATCGGCAGCTTTTTTCATTTGCGATCTCCTTTCCTTCTCCTCCATTGACTTATTAGAGCCAGTCCTCCACATAAAAAGCCCAATAGGTCTGTTTCTAAACCTGGCTTAATGAGCAAAAGCGCTCCGGCCATGAATAAGAGCACTTCAAACCATTTAGCCGCCAAGAACAGACATCGTTGAACAGCAGCTGCCAAGAAGACTATACCTAAAAACGATGTAATAAGCGCCCCCAAAATGCGCCAAAGCGAGCCAATTAAAAGGAGTTCTGGGCCGTAGATGAACATGAAGGGAATTATGTAACTGGCCATGCCTAACCAAAAAGCTGTAGACCCAGTTTTAGTAGGATTAGCTTCGGCTATACCAGCTCCCGCATAAGCTGCTAAAGCAACGGGTGGAGTTACATCGGCCCGTGTCGCATAGTAAAAGATAAATAAATGCGCGGCAATGGCTATTACCCCGTAGTGGATCAAGGCCGGAACGGCCAGAGAAGAAATGATAATATAAGAAGCTGTGGTAGGCACTCCCATGCCTAAAGCGAGACAAGCCAGGGCGGTTAAGGGAAGGGCCAATATTAAGTAGCCCATGGATAGGTCCATGATTAGGGAAGAGAATTTTAGACCTAAGCCGGTGACTGTAATAGTGCCGATTATAATTCCGGCCACAGCGCAGGCAGCCGCCACTTCCACAGTTCCTAAGGCTCCTTCTTTAAAGCCGGCCAAGAGTTCCCTCATAGACATGCGACTATGTTTGCGACAAAAGCTACAAAAAATAGCTGCCCCCATAGCCCAAAAGACTGCTCTCTCTGGAGAATAATCGCGCGCCAAGAGAAAAATTAAAAGAAAAAGAGAAAAAAGATGGTGAAATCCATTCTTTAAAGTTTCCTTGAAGGAAGGAAGTTCGGATTTAGGAATGCCTTTTATACCTAAGAGAACAGCCCGATAATGGACTTGCATAAAGATTGCGAAGAAGGAGAGCGTTGCAGGAATAGCGGCCGCCAGGCATACTTTGAAATAAGGAATTCCTAAAAATTCAGCCATAATAAACGCCCCCGCGCCCATAATAGGTGGCATTATTTGGCCCATAGTAGAAGCTGAGGCCTCTACGGCTCCAGCAAAATAAGGAGGGTAGCCCGTTTTTTTCATAAGGGGAATGGTAAAGGTGCCGGTAGTGACCGTATTAGCCACCGAACTTCCGGAGATCATGCCAAAGAAACAACTGGAAATAATGGCGGCCTTTGCCGGCCCGCCCCGTGCCCAACCAGTTAGGGCAAAAGCTAAATCAGTAAAAAATTTTCCTGCTCCAGATTTGCGCAAGATAGCGCCGTAAAGGATAAAGAGAAAAATAAATTGCGCTGAAACTCCCAAAGGGATGCTAAAGATTCCGTCTGTAGAAAGAGAAAGATAAGTGGCCAGTCTTTTTAAACTATAGCCCTTGTGAGCCAAAATTTCCGGAAGATATGGTCCGGCAAAAGCGTATAGAAGAAAGATAATGGCTATCAGTGGGACTGACCAACCCACCGACCTTCTCCCGGCTTCTAAAACCAAGACTAAAAATGCCGAACCAATAAGTACGTCATCGGTTTGGTAGCTCCCGGCTCTCTTCATTATTTCGTGGGATTCGCGAAAAACCCAAATACAGAGGCCCAGACTCAAAGCGAAAAGGGATAGATCTATTAAAGATGGCCTTTTCTGTGGAGAATTTCTGGTGGCGGGATAAATTAAAAAAAGGATAGAAGACATAAAAGCCCAGTGTAGAACGCGATGGTCCAACGCGAAGAAAGGGTGGAAATAGGCATAAAATAAGTGATACCCAGAAGAAGCTAAGGCTATTAAAGTAAGAAGATTTGCCCAAACACTGCCAACATCAAAATCACGCCGCTTGGTCTTAAATTTATCGATAATTTCTTTAGCGCCTTGCTCAGGAGGCGGAAGATCTCTTACAGATGTTTCAGCCATTATTCTCCTTAAGAGCTAAATAAAGGTTCAAACAGTCTCCTGGTTTCCCTAATTCACTAAAGGGATAAACTTGATTATTAATGATTAATACCTGCTGAGTGCTTTTACCAATGCGCAGGGATAAGTGATAAAAAATTCGTTCTAATTTCACCTTGGTCCATAATCCATCATACACAATTCCTCCTGGATGCTGCGCGTGAAACTCTAATCCCGCTCCGGGCCAAAGATAAGCTTCTTCAACCAGCGTCATCTTCCCGTCCTTATCTACGCGGAAAATGTCTTTTATGGGAGTATGGTCAGAGGAGTGAATATAATCATAGAAAAAAATATCCCCGGGATTAACTTTAATTTCTATAAGTACTTTTTTTGTTCTCTGATTTTCTATACGTAGATAGAGGGAATTTCCACTCTGAATTTCAGGAGGAGTAAATAAAAAACAAGCTATCATCACAGCTAAGATAAAGGGCTTAAGCATAAAATTATTTTCCCCCACTCTTTCCTCTTTTGGAAGGGGAGGAGAGTGGGGGGCGAACTTTATTTAATTGCTCCTACTTCTTTAAAGTATTTTATGGCGCCTGGATGCAGGGGAATTGGGCTGTTAACTGCATTTTGCGGAGTCAGCTGGGCGGCAATTGGATGGATGTTAATCAATGCCCATTTCCCCTTATGCACGTTTTCGAAAATAGCTTTTACTACCTTGAAAGCTACTTCTGTTTCCATCTGGGGATGGGCGATCAGGACATTAGAGTCCCCCAGGCAAAGAACATCATAATCAACTTTGGGATAAGTCTTAGCGGGGATAGTAATTTTAAGATAATAAGGGTATTTTTTGGTAATTTTATCGGCCATATCTGGTTCTATAGGGATTAGAATAATATCGCGGGTAGCGGCTAAATCTAATACTGCCGCGCCAGGATAGGCAAAGTTAAAGAATACCGCATCAACCACGCCATCCTTCAGCGCCTGTACGGATTCTGATTGAGATAGGTGAGCAATGGTTAAATCTTTCTCAAGGTTGAAACCATATTCCTCTAAAATTGCTTTAGCCATGACGGCGCAACCACTTCCGGGCACATCAATAGAGACTTTTTTGCCGCGTAAGTCTTTTATTGTTTTAATTCCTTTTCCAGAGACTGTAACTATATGCTCGGGTGCAGGATACATTTGGAAGAGAGCCACCAGCTCTAACTTCTTTTTAAAAGGTTCAAAGCCTTGGGTAGCTTTATAAGCTATACTGCCCATGACCATCCCCATATCACTTTCTCGGGCACCCACCAAGCGAGAATTTTCCACGGATGCTCCTGTAGATTCAGCTGCACAACGGAGGTCAGTAGTCTTTTGGATTACTACCGCCATGCCTCCACCTAGGGGGTAATAAACTCCTCCAGGGCTTCCTGACGCCAAGGTCAAGAATTTTCTTTGCGCTAATGATTCATCAAAACAAATAAAGTTCGCCATTAAGAAAACAGCCAACGCCAAGGTTATTAATTTTTTCATAAAGCACCTCCTTCGAAATTATATTAGATCTACCTCTTTTTTATCTCCTGGGAAGGAGAAATGTAGGGTTAAACGAATTTTAAGTTTTGTAATAGATCTGTTGTTCTTTCCAAATTTTTTCAGATTCTTTTAAATATTTAAGAGTGTCCTCTTTTTTGCTTACCGCCAAGCACGTAACTAAAGCATTAATTAGACTAAGAGGTGCGGTAAAAGATTCAATAAAGGAATCAGTTTGATAGCGAGCAATTAATACATAATGCGCATATTGGGCAAGGGGAGAGATCAAAGAATCCGTAATAGCCAGTGTCTTAACTCCCTTTTGCTTAGCTAATTTAAGTACTTCGACAGTTTCTCTTGTGTAGCGGGGGAAGCTTATGGCGAGGACCACATCCCCTCTACGCAAACCCAAGAGGCGATCCCACATGTCGCCAATTTCTGGACGAATAATCGAGACCTCTTTGCGCAAAAATTGGAGAGCGACAGCCAAAAATATGGCTAGGGAATGAGCACTTCTTAAACCAACAATAAAAATTCTTTGTCCTGCAGATAATATGGCGACAAATTTTTTAAACTCATCCATATCCAACTCCTGCAGTGTTTCAGCAATATTCTGGATATCTCTTTGGAGAACTTTGGTGGCAATATTTTCATGGCCCACTATTTTTTGCATTGTTTTCTGCAAACGAAAGGTGGTGGTTAATTTATCACGAAAGAGTTGCCTTAATTCATTTTGAAAATCAGGGAATCCCTTAAATCCCAATGAATGAGCAAGACGAACAACAGTGGCCTCGCTGACTCTTCCTCTTTTGGCCAATTTGCGAACGTTAAGGAAGATAGACTCATCATCATTATTGAGGATGTATTGCAGCATTTTCCGTTGTGCGCGCGGCAGATTAATTGCTTGGGCTCTTAATTTTTGGCGGAAGCTAGGCATCAAATTTATTGAAACATTTGTTTCTTTTCTGCTGAATATTGAAACAAATATATACTCTATTAATTGACCTGTCAATAGAAAATATGCCTTGCCCACCTTCACTTTGGAGTCCAAATCTTGGGCCGCATAAGAGGCCAAAGCTTATTGGGGAAGTGTTGCTTCCTCCTTTATCCCTGGTTCACCCCCTGGTCTCTTATCAAGTTCCTGACAATTAATCTTTATTGTTTTTGAAAAGTGCAGGTAAGCAAGAAAATAGGCCTAACCGTCGATCAATTTTAATTATTTTCCTAAGCATCACCGAGCCTTTTTCGCGTGCGCCTGCATTAGCCATAGATTGCAAAAAAGATTGACGGTCAGGGTGTCAAGGGTATTGCAAATTATAGGCTAAAAATCTATACTCAAACAAAAATCAATGGATTATGGAGGGATTCGATGCGTAAACCTATTATTGGCTTCGTTGGCTTGGGAACCATGGGCAAATGGATGGGCCTCAATATAATAAAAGCTGAGTTCCCGCTTCAATTTTACGCGCGGCGCCAAGAAGTAATCACCGAGATGATGAATCATGGAGCTAAAGCATGTTCCTCAGTCCAAGATTTAGCCAAGTCTGCCGAATGGATAATCTTATGTTTACCTGATACTACAACCGTAGGCGAGATACTATTCGGCAAAGAAGGGATGGCAGAAGTTCTCCAGGCGGGGCAGATAGTCATCGATTGTGGAACTATTCATCCTTTAAAGACGCGCGAATTCGCTCACGACCTGAAGAAAAAGGGCGTAATTTTTTTAGACGCTCCTGTATCGGGAATGGAAGCGCGGGCGAAAGCAGGCACCCTAACGATAATGGTGGGGGGAGAGGAGGCTGCTTTCCAGCAAATAAAGCCGGTCTTAGAGGCCATGGGTAATATTATCATTTATGCCGGTCCTACGGGAAATGGGCAGATGATGAAATTGATCAATCAAATCATGTTCAACGTTCACTGTGCCGCCATAGCCGAACTTTTACCACTGGCCGTTAAAATGGGCTTGGATCCAGCCCAGACCATAACTGTGGCACGCACGGGCACCGGGCAGTGTTTTGCTTTGGATAATTTTGGCCCCTTAATATTGAAGCGAGATTTTGGCCCCGGGTATCCTTTAGCTGACGCTTACAAAGATATGGTGCATATCGCTGAAATAAGCAGCCTCAACCGCATTCCTCTTCCCGTGACTGCTGCCGCCACGCTTACTTATCAAATGGCCTTGGATCAGGAATTAGGCAGAGAAAATAAAGGAGCCATGATCAAAGTTTGGGAGAAACTCTTAGGAGTAGAAGTAAGAGAGACCGCTAAGCAAAAATAATGGCTACTTTCCCATGCTGCGCTTCCATAGCGATCTGGAAAGCCTCGGCGAATTTTTCGAGTGGCAATTTATGCGTGATAACTTTTTCCAGATTTGCTTTGCCCGATTGGATTAGGTCGATTACCTGATACCAGGTGCCATACATTTCTCGGCCAGTTATGCCGAAGAGTTTGGCTTCTTTATACATGATATTTGTGGGCACTTCCAGTTGAATAGGTTTAGCCGCCACGCCGATAATGACAAAAGTGCCGCCCTTTCTTAAAATGCGCAATCCTTGATCATAAGCTTTCTGTTGCCCGGAAATCTCCAAGACCATATCAACGCCTAAGCCATTCGTTTCTTCTAAAATAATTTCTTCCACAGGATCCTTGTCGGCATGAAAAATTTGTGTAGCGCCAAATGTCTTGGCCATCTGCAGGCGATTTTCGCTAATATCCACGGCGTAGATGCAGGAAGCGCCATAAGCAACAGCAGCTTGGATGGCAAATAGCCCAATTGGTCCGCAGCCAAAGATAGTTAATTTTTTCCCAGAGACAATTCCCTGGGAAAGTCCATGAACAGCCACCCCACAAGGTTCCATCATGGTCGCCACCGGAATAGGAATCTCCGGGGGAATCTTCACCGCACAGGGTTCGGGTAAAACGGCATACTCAGAGAAGATTCCTTGGCTATGAACTCCGTAAACTTTCATATGCTGACAGATATGGCGTTGCCCAGTATGGCAAAGGTAACAGTTATCACAAGGGATGTGCGTTTCACCGGCTACATGATCTCCAGGTTTTAAATTCCGCACCTCCTTACCAACCTCGACTATTTCTCCCGCAAACTCATGGCCCAAAATGTGCGGCAAGGAAGGGACAACGGCTTGGGCCCATTCAGTCCAGTTATAAATATGAACGTCTGATCCGCAGATCGCGCCCATCTGTACTTTAATTAGAACCTCTTTTGGACCTGGTTGGGGTATGGATATATCTTTGAGAACCGCTCCTTTGCCCGTCCTTTCTTTTATAATAGCCTTCATGCCCATTCTCCTTAATTATGGAAATTTTATGTTTGGTATTTTTAACATTTTTTCTTTGGCTAGTCAAACAAACCCAATCTGGAAAACCTGCCCCTCGATCAATTTGGCAATTCAAGGCAAGTTCAGTCAGAAGAGAAAGAGGCTCACCTTTTCCCCCTCCTCCTGGATTATGGTGGAAAACTTCTTGAAATATCTTTCTATATCTCTTAAAATGACGACGGTGAAAGAATCAGGGGAGGAATAGTATGCAGGAACGAGTTGGCATTGTTGGTATTTACCAGACAAAATACGAGCCGCGCAAAATTTTCGAAAGTTATCCCGAGATGGTATTTGAAGCGTGTAGCAAAGTTTTGGAGGAGAACGGGCTTACGATTGAAGATATGGATCAGATTATCACCAATTCCCAGGATTTTTGGGATGGGCGGACTATTTCCAGCCGCACCATCAGTGAAGCCTGTGGGTCAGTCCTCCGGTCAGAATCAAAAGTGGCCATGGATGGCGCCTTCGCTGTTTTCTATGCCGCTTTGCGCATCCTCTCCGGATGCTATGATTCTTGCCTCCTTGTGTCCCATTGCAAGATGTCTGAAGGGGAGCCGCATATAATAAATAATGCAATGTTTGACCCCCTCTACCAGAGGATCATGGGCTTTGACGAAGTGTCTACCTGTGCTTTACAAGCCAGACGCTATATGCATAAATACGGGATTACGGAGGAACAGTGTGCCCAAGTGGTCGTAAAAAATTTGGCTAATGGCCAGAAGAACCCCAAGGTTCACCGCCCAGGAAAAATTTCCGTTGCCGAGGTTCTTCAATCAAAAATGCTGGCTGATCCGATAAGGGAGCTTGACGCTTATTCTATAACCGATGGCGCTTGTGCGATGATTTTAGCCAAGGAAGAGAAGGCACGAAAGTGGTCGCCCACTCCTGTTTGGATTACCGGTATGGCCAGTTGCCTGGACGCTTATTATTTAGGGGATCGGGACTTAGCTGAGGCTGTTTCTTTGCGCAAGGCTGCTCAGAAAGCTTATCAGATGGCGGGAATTATTAATCCGCGAAAAGAAATAGATATAGTTGAGCTTAGCGAATTTTATTCTTATCAAGAACTACTATGGTTAGAGGAGATGGGATTTTGTGCTCGAGGTGAGGCTGGGAAAATGCTGGAAAGAGGGATTACGCAACTCCATGGGGAGCTCCCTGTAAACCCTTCCGGAGGTGTACTTTCTGGAAATCCGGTAACCGTTGCGGGAGCAATTCGCGTTGCCGAAGCAGCTTGGCAGCTTATGGGGAAGGCCGGCGAACATCAGATTGAAGGAGCTCGGCGAGCTTTGGCTCAGGGACATTGCGGCCCCTGTGGACAAGCCCAGTGTGTTTTTATCTTAGAGAAAGGAGTTTAAAGAATGGCCCGCAGATCTAAAAGAAATGTAGCTATTATAGCCACTGGCCAAACCGATCATCGTTCACGTCGCCCTGAGGTCAATATTGTGGAAATGATCAATGAAGCCGTCCGCCGTTGTTTAGAAGACGCGCAGATGACCATTGAAGAGATAGATGCTGTCATTATTGGCAACATGGAGCATTTTGAAGGAATATTTTTCACCGAGATGTGGTCCGTGGATGGGGCAGGATCATTTTTAAAGCATGGGATGAAAATTACTACCGGGGGGACAACAGGGAGTTCTTTGGCTTTAGCAGGTTATTATCACGTGGCTTCAGGCCTTTTTGATACGGTAATGACCATAGGCTGGGAAAAACAATCTGAAGGGGAGACCACAGCTGGTTTGATCTTCCAGGCTGACCCCCTTTGGGAGAGAGCAACTATGTCAGGAGCAATCGGTTCTTTTGCCGCTTCGGCCACCGCCTATATGCATAAGTATGGCATAACAGAAGAGCAGGCGGCCAAGGTAGCCGTTAAGAATCGGAAAAATGCTTTTAACAATCCGCATGCGCATTTGAAGATGGAACTTACCGTGGAACAAGTTTTAAATTCGAAGATGCTGGCTTATCCGATTAAGATGCTTGATATGTGTCCCACCTCGGATGGAGCATGTGCCATGATTTTCGCTAACGAGGAGAAAGCCAAAAAAATTTCCCCGAAGCCAGCTTGGGTAATCGCCGGCGTGACGCGGCATGACCAGCCTTTTGGCGGAGATTTAGAGATGGTTGTGAATTTGCGGACCTTGCGCTCAGCCACTGAAGAGGCTTATAAGATTGCGGGCATAAAAGATCCATTGCGCGATCTTGATGTGGCGGAACTGTATGAGCCCTGTACTTTTGCAGAACTTTCTTGGTATGAGGCGGCTGGCTTCTGTGGGCCAGGTGAAGGGGGAAAACTTATCGATGCCGGAGTAACTTATATGGAAGGAGAACTGCCTGTCAATCCCTCGGGGGGTGTTCTTTCTACTAATTGCATTGGCGCAACAGCTATGATTCGCGTTGCAGAGGCGGCAATTCAAGTTATGGGCAAAGGAGGAAAACGGCAGGTACCTAATGTTAAAAAAGCATTGGCCACCGGGTTTGGGGGAAGCTGGTGGTCTGACGTAGTAATTCTCGCCGATACCCCATAAGGAGAGTTAAAAATGGAAAATAAAAGTACCGAATTATTAGTAGCCGAGTTCAATGCCCAATTTACCTATGCTTATTCTGCTGGACGTTATGCGAGTTATTTTTTTAAAGAACTCAAAGAACAAAAGCGAATAATGGGCATTAAATGCCCCAAATGCCAAAGAGTGTTTATGCCCCCCCGTCCAGCATGTGGCTATTGTTTTGTGCGCAACGAAGAGTGGGTTGATCTGGGGGATGAAGGTCTTCTCTGGGGATATACTATTGTCCAATTTCCTTTCCTTGATCCCCTTACCGGAGAAGAACGGCCTATCCCCTATGGGTATGGGTTTATTGAATTGTATGGGGCTTCGACGCGGCTGCAACATTTTGTTACTGCCTCCGATCTGCGCCAGCTAAAAATTGGTCTACGCATGAAGGCCGTATTTCGGGAAGAACGTAAAGGAAATCTGGCAGATATTCTTTATTTCAAGGCTGTCGAAGAACCATGATAAAATTTCTATTGACGAAAAATTCTTTTGCGGGAGGTCCTCCATGGAAAATTGGTTAGAAGGTTTAGAACCCGTGGTGGAAAAACAAGTGATCAAAGTGCCTTACCGTTATAGCTTGGGCAAGGTAGCCAGCAAGTTTTTCATAGAAATCCGCGATCATAAAAAAATTTTCGGAATCAGATGCTCTAAATGCAATATAACTTATGTTCCTCCAAAGTCAATTTGTGGCCGATGTTTTAGCCTTCTTCAAGACTGGGTAGAGGTAAGCGATCAAGGGACTTTAGAGACTTATACGGTAGTTCATTATTCCACAGCTGTCCACCCTGGGCCTGCCCCTTTAATTTATGGGATTATTAAGCTTGATGGAGCCGATACTGCCTTGGCTCATTTCATTGGCGAGACGACTCCGGCTAATTTGCGGATTGGCATGCGCTTAAAAGCGGTGTTTAAAAATGAGCGAAAAGGGAACATGCTTGATATTTCATATTTTAAACCAATATAGCTGGAACTTCTGCTATACTTAACAAAGGAGAAGTGACCCCTTGCGCTTCGCGTTTTCCATCCTTCCCACTTCCGAAATGCTTTTGCACTTCGGAAGTGAAAATCATTTTATGGATACTCAACATTCAACACTCAACACTGAACACTTAACACTCAACACTCAACACTGCAGCACTTCTTTGTATTATTCCCTCTGCGCTTAGCGCTAGGCGCTTGGCGCCTTACCTTCTGCCTCCTGCCCCTTGCTTTTTTATCACATTTCCTTCATATAATCCCTATTCAATTCTTCTTCGAGAATTTGCCGATGCCTTAATTCTTCCTGAGCTAAAGCTTCAAACATCTGCTTCGTTCCTGGATACTTGGCGATTTTGGCTGCCTTAAGATAGAATTCATATGAGGACTTTTCTCGCTCCATAGCTAACCGAATGGCTTCTTGGGGGGTGGTCTTTTCGTCAATCATCCTTATCCTCCATTTATAGTTATTCAGAAATAGCGGCGATAGTATAACCCTTTTCTTTGAGGGCTGCTATAATCGGTTCTAATGGCCTTTTTTCGATGCGGAAATAGTAAATGCGTTTTTTACGGTCTTGATGACCGGACATTCCCACGCTGATTATTTCTGCTTGATTTTCTTTAAATATCCGTGATACTTCTTCAAAAGCATTAGGGTTTTCTCCCAGAATTAAATCGATGCGGGAGCTTGATTTTAAGATACCCATTAGTTCAATGAAGGCTAATAGAATATCCAAAATAGTTATAATGCCAACTAATTTCTTTCCTTCCACTACCGGTAGACCGCCGATCTTATGATGATAGATGAGGCGCGCGGCTTCTTCTAAATTGGCTTCAGGAGAAATGGTCACCGGATTTTTGATCATTACGTCTTCAATAGAAATCTGGTCGATCATAGCGAGGAGAGAGGCTTGGCGTAGATCTCCTTCAGTGACCAAGCCTACCAAATTATCACCCTCAACAACAGGCAGATGACGAATGGAGTTCTTGCGCATTATTTCGATAGCTCGATGGATAGTGGTCTGGGGTGGGATGGTGACCAGCTTTCGGGCCATGCGTTTTTTAACTAACATACAACCCTCCTCCCATAATTTGCCCTGAATTTAACAAGCTTTGGCAGCATTGTCAATATTGAAGAAATCTTGCCTACTTTTACCTTACCTGGCCTCTATTGCGGCCCAAGATTTGAAGGCCAAAGTGGAGGAGGGCAGGGCTTGAACTTTATTTGACAGTCATGATCATTCATGTTAAAAAAAATCAGTCTTGTCCAAATTACTGTTTTCAGAAGGGTACTGATTCGTCATTCCCGCGCAGGCGGGAATCCAGAAGGTCAATTAAAAAATCTGGATTCCTGCTTCCGCAGGAATAACGACCGAGTTGATAACTTGCCCTATGCCGCCCAAATTGGACAACGGATAACGGGTAACCTGATCATGAAGAAAGCAAAACCATTAGCGAAAGGGCAACAAATTCAAGAAGCAACGAGCAATTTCCCTTTTAATTTGGACAGCACTGAGAAAAAATAAAATAAAATTCGCAAAAAAGGGAGTTAATTCATGTTTTGGCAAAAAGAAATAGAAACGCTGGCCCGCGAGGGCTTGCAAAAAATGCAATTGCGCAGATTGCGCAAGACTTTAAGGCAAGCGGCTAAATCACCTTTTTACCGGCAAGTCTTTAAGGAGCATGGTATAGCAGCTGAAAAAATAAAATCTCTATCCGATATAAAAAATCTACCTTTTACTACCAAGGAGGACTTGCGGGCCCATTTCCCTTTTGGTTTTCTCTCTGTCCCGCAAGAAGAGATTGTCCGAGTCCACTCCTCTTCAGGGACAACGGGTAGGGCTACGGCAGTTTTTCATACGCGCAAGGATTTAGAGGCCTGGGCTAATTTAATAGCACGTTGCATGTACATGGCAGGAGTGCGCAAAAATGATGTTTTTCAGAATATAGTTGGCTACGGGCTCTTCACCGGAGGGTTGGGTTTTCAATATGGAGCCGAACGTCTTGGAGCTCTAACTATTCCTTCCGGATCAGGAAATAGTAAGCGCCAAATAAATCTAATGCGTGATTTCGGAACAACCGTCATCCATATCATTCCCAGCTATGCTTTGCATCTGCGCAAAGTTTTTGAGGAGATGGGTTTGGATCCTAAAAAAGATACTAAACTACGCATTGCCTTGATTGGAGCTGAGCCACATAGTGAGGCCACCAGACAAAGGATCGAAGAGATGTACGGAGTCAATGCCTATAACTCTTATGGTCTCTCTGAAATGAATGGTCCTGGAGTTGCTTTTGAATGTACTTATAAATCAGGCATGCATTTCTGGGAGGATGACTTTTTAGTTGAAGTCATTGACCCCAAGACGTTAGAAGTTATGCCAGATGGGGAAGAGGGAGAGTTAGTATTCACTACTTTAAACCGAGAGGGCATGCCCTTAATCCGCTTTCGTTCTAAGGATTTAGCTACAATTTACCCTGAGCCATGCGCGTGCGGAAGAACTCATCGGCGCATAAGTCGGATAAAAGGCCGAAGTGACGATATGGTTATCCTCAAAGGAGTTAATATTTTTCCCTTACAGATTGATACCACCCTCATGAATATTCCCGAGGTAGGCACAAATTATTTAGTAATATTGGAAAGGGAAAATTTTGAAGACCGGATGATTGTACGCGTGGAAGTTCGGCCGGAGTTCTTTAAAGGCGATCTCTGGCAATTAGAAAAACTGCGCAAAGAAATAACCGAAGCCCTTCGGTCCGAACTTTTAGTTACTCCTAAAGTGGAGTTGGTTGAACCAGATACTCTGCCGAAGAGTGAAGGGAAAGCGGTGCGGGTCATAGATCGGCGGGAAATGTAAATAAGACGAAAAGAAAAATTGGGGAGGAAAAGATGGCTCATCAAATTTCAGTTTTTGTGGAAAATAAACCTGGCCGCATAGAGCGGGTAGCTGAAATTATGGCCAAAGCTAATGTAAATATTCGCGCTATAACCGTTTCGGGGACCTACGAATATGGCGTAATGAAGCTCTTAGTAGATAACCCTGATGTGGCCTTAGAAGCTCTACGGGCTCAGGGAATTTCCGCGAATAAGAGAGAAATAATTGCTGTACTTATGGATGACCGACCTGGAGGCTTATATCGAGTAGCCAAAGTTTTTGGGCAACGGAAAATTAACATTGAAGATGCCTATGGTTTTGTTATCGAAGATAAAAAGCGAGCAGTGTTAGTTGTAGATGTGGAAAAAATTAAGGAAGCGGAAAAGATCCTTCGGGAGGAAGGCTTGATCACTCTGAGTGACGAAGAAATATACTCCCTTTAAATTGATTTTTCCGCCCTGGCTTTGCGCTCTGGCTCAGACATTTTTAAGTCAATGTTTTGACACTTCGCTCATAATTTGACAAAATTTCTTTCCCGCGAAATTCCTTTCTTTTTTAAAAACTGAGCAATATCAATATAATATCATGATTTTGAATTTCTATTCCTCTGGCATTACAGTTGCTGAATGATTATTAATTCCCTTTATCTTTTTCTGTTGTTTGGGCAAAAAGGGAAGGGTCAGAGGAATAGATGCTTTTTAAAGAAAAACTCCTTCTTGTCCCAGCCATATTTTTATTTTTGCTTAAACAAGTATGGGCAGAGTATCAAGAAGCTTCCTCAACCCCTTTTTTTTAAAATTTTCTGCTGGGATTATTACTGGTGCTTTAATTCACGAAGGCGCTCATGCCTTGGTTGGCGTAATTACTGATACTAAGATGAGCTGGAAGGCTGGTACTTATAACCAACCGATCGCCTTCACCGAAGAAGCTAAGAGCAAGGATAAGGGCATAGCTGTTTACTCGGCCGGGTTATTATCGCAGATAATAAGCGCCGAGGTTATCCTGCAAAGCGACAAGATTGATAAGAATGATTCTTTTATTCGCGGCCTGATGACCTGGAATATATTGAATGCCCTATTTTATTCACTTGATTATTGGTTCTTCAAGATTACCAATAAAGCAAACGGAGATAACTATCAAGGAGATTTAAAGGGCATAGAACATTATGGCAATGAAGCTTTAGCGCAAAGCTTAGCCATTTCCTTGGCCGCGTTAGCAACTTATCAGGGATATAGATTCATTAAAACTCAAACCTGGGCTCCCGATTGGCTCAAAAACAATACCCATAAATTTTCTATGAGCCCACTGCCAGGCGCGGGGTTCTTCTTTTATGAATTAAAATTTTAATCATCCTGCTCTGCTTAGATAGTCATGCCACCATCAATAACAATTGTAGCCCCGTTCATAAAAGCGGCTTCCTCCGAGGCGGCATAAAGGATGGCGGCAGCAATCTCTTCATCCTTTCCTAACCGAGCCATAGGCTGGCGAGCAATAAAATCTGCCCGCGCTTTTTCTGGATCCGGAAAAGCCTGGATTCTTCTTTCTAAAGATGGAGTGTAGGTCGTCCCTGGACAAACACAATTAACGCGAATATGGTCAGCTAAATAATCAGCGGCCATAGCTTTAGTTAAAGCCCAGACGCCACCTTTGGAAGCCGTATAGGCTCCCCTATCTTTAACTCCTTTTAATGCGACCACAGAAGCATTATGGATAATCACTCCTCCACCATTTTGGCGCATTACGGGTATGGTATATTTGGAGACCAAAAAGACGCCTTTTAAATTAACCGCTATCGTCCGATCCCAGTCTTCTTCAGCCATATTATCTACTCGCCCAGGGATGACAATTCCGGCATTATTTACTAAGATATCTATCTTGCCAAAAGCCTTTACCGTTTCTTCAACCATGCGCTGCGCATCGGCAGCTATGGATACGTCACCCTGAATATAGATTCCTTCACCCCCAGCTTCTTTGAGCAAAAACAAAGTTTCCAACCCATGTTCCGGAGTGAGGGAATTGATCGCTACTTTCGCTCCTTCTTTGCCGAAGCGAATTGCAGCTGCTCTACCTATGCCGACTCCAGCGCCAGTTATTAAAACAACTTTTCCTTGAAAACGCATTATAACCTCCTAAGTTAAATGGTTATCGTTGGGCCTTTATAATTTTATCTCTTGATCATTTTTATCCATTTTCTACTTTTCTTGCTCTTCGTTTTCAATACGCATTAAAGCTTGTAGGCCGGTAGCTAAAGTAGGGGCGCCACCTGGTAGCATGGCTGTTTGAAAAACTTCCAGTAATTCTTCCTTGGAGGCTCCTAAACGCAAAGCTCTTTTGGCATGTTCGTAAACTGCTTCCGTACGGCCTTTATATGCAAGAATAGCTATGGCCACAAACTCTCGAATTTTAGCCGGAAGTGCCTTTCCATCATTAAGCGCTTTTTGATAAAGAGAATTATATGAATCCAAAAATTCCGCATCTTTCTCAGCAAGAAAAATCCAGGTGGGAAACATATATCCCCGGTCTCTTCTCATTTTTTTTATGAGTTCATCTTTCTTCTTAATATTTTTTTTGGCCATATTTATCTGTCCTCAAGTTTTTTATTGTGAATCTACCTGTTGAAAGATTTCGCGAGCATGAAAAGAACTTCTAACTAAAGGGCCGGCAAAGACTGTTTTGAAGCCCATTTTTTCTCCCGCAATTTTGTATTCCATAAATTCTTCGGGAGGAATATAGCGCACCACTGGATGATGTTTGCCAGATGGCTGAAGATATTGACCCAGGGTAAGAAGATCACAGGAAACTTCCCGCAAATCCCTCATTACTGCTAAAATTTCTTCTCTCTTTTCTCCTAAACCAAGCATGATCCCAGATTTAGTTATTTTGGTCGGATCTTCCTCTTTTATTATTCGTAAAAGGTTTAGTGACCTCTGATAATCAGCTTGAGGGCGCACTTCTGGATAGAGACGAGGAACGGTTTCTAAATTATGGTTTATAATATCTGGGCCACTCTTCAGGACTTTTTTCAAAGAGGTTAAAGAACCCTGAAAATCTGGAATTAATACCTCCACTTTAATCTCCGGGATTTTTTCTTTCAAACTGACTACAGTTTGAGCAAAATGAGCAGCGCCTCCATCTTCTAAGTCATCTCGGGTTACGGAAGTTATCACGATATATTTCAATCCTAATTCCTGCACGGCCTGGGCCAGGCGTCGTGGTTCATCGGGATCAGGAGGCGGAAGATGCGCCGCAGAAGGAATAGCGCAGAAAGTACAGTTTCGGGAACAAGTATGGCCCAAGATGAGAAAAGTCGCCGTGCCTGCGGCAAAACATTCCCCTTGATTTGGGCAAAGAGCCCCCTGGCAAACGGTGTGCAGTTGATACCGTGCCAGCAGATCTTGCATATTTTGTAAGATTTTCGGATCAGATGGTTTCCGTCTTAGCCAAGTTAGTTTCAAGGTAAGGCTCCCATCTCCTCAGAGATCCCTCCATCAATTCCATATTAAAAACTTCGGCAAAATATTTTATAGTTAAATTTTCTATTGCTTCCATGGCTATTTCTTTTCCTAAGACTTTTGCTATAGAAGTAGCTCTTCGGCCTGTACCACAGGGGTTGATAAAGTTAAAATAATCCAAATCCGTATGGACATTCAGAGCCAAACCATGCTTGCTTACCCAGCGAGAAAGATGGATACCCAAAGAAGCAATCTTCTCTCCTTTTACCCATACTCCGCGCCATTTGCCCATTCGTTCACCTCTAATTCCCAAACGGCTAAGGAGACGGATGACTACCTCTTCCAGGTGCCATACATAATCAGGAACGCTCAGCCCGAAATGACGCAGATTTAATATGGGATAGATGATTAATTGACCGGGGCCATGAAAAGTAACATCTCCCCCTCGATCAGTAGCCAAGACTTTAATTCCTTTTTCCTGAAGCAAATTTGAGGGAGCAAATATATTTTCTATTTTCCCCGATTTGCCTATGGTAATTACGGGTGGATGCTGCAGTAAAAGAACTACATCATCTATCTTGCCTTCTAGACGAGCTTGGACAAGACAATTCTGCAAATTAAAAGCCTCTTGGTAATCAATAAGTCCTAAAGGTATATAATAACCCTTGCACCTGCAAGCCATGGGCATAAAATATCATTCTCCGAAAATAATAATCAAGAAATTATTGATTATATTATAATTCGAATTTTTATTTTTGCCTTTTTAAAACCCACTTGCAAAAAATAATTAGAAAATTTATAAAGTGGGGAGGGTCACATCTTCAATTGTCAATTTCCGCTGCCCTTTCGGCAATGATTTTGCTTTTTTTCAGGGGCTGGTTTCCCACTACCTATTGTCTAATTTAGGCGGCAGAGGGCGAGTTATCAATTCGGTCGTTATTCTTGCGGAAGCAGGAAACTAAATTTTTTTATGATCTTCTGGATTCCCGCCTTTGCGAGAATGACGAATCAACACCCTTTAATGACTTTCTGGATTCTCGGCGGCGCGGGAATGACGGATCAACAAGCTTCTAAAAACAGTAATTTAGACAAGACTGCTTAGAGAAAGGAGGGAAAGATGAAAAGGATTTTATTTTTTAGTTTCTTAGATTTTTTTATGGCATTTGCCTAACTTTTCTTCAGCCAAGGATAAAGTTAATTTCTCAGATTTTGAATACTATGTGGCCCCAGATGGGGCTTTTGGGCTTTATAAACCTAAGGGATGGAAAGTGGGGACTCAAAAGTATCCAGACGGTCGCCTGATTTTCGTCACAGATAAGGAGGAGTCATCCTGTGCTTATTTAATCTACTTGGAACGTATTGACCAAGCCCATGATTCGGTTAGCTTTGCCAAAGCCACTTTGCAAAATGTAAAAAGGCAAATTCCGGATTTAAAAGTAGCAGAAGCTCGTACCAGTCGGGATCGAATGAAAACAGTAGTAATGATGGAAAGAACAGGTCCTGGCCAAATTCTTATTAAAAGCAAATACACTTTTAATATTACTCGCCCCCAAGCGCTTATTATTGGCTACGAAGCCCCGGCTAGGCATTTTAATGAGATGGTTCCCACGCTCATGACTATTATAGCCAATATAATGGTTTTTGATGAACAGACCTATAAAAAAGTAAGTAGGCAAAGAGGAGCTTCGACGGGGCTTCCTCCTCGGCAATTGCGCCGGGCCGCTGATGGAACATGTCAACTGCTCGTTCCCCAGGGTTGGAAACTTGAAGCAGCTCAGGGTCGTGCTCTTTGCAGCACGCCTGATGGAGATACAGGGTATGTTTTTACAGTTATCGATTTTGTGGGGCAATCGCAGATCCCTTATTTCAGTAGCGCGCAGATTCCTGGGTTAAAATACAATTACATGCCTCCACCTGAAGCTGCTAGTGTGGCCTTGGGGCATTATGGCTGGAAGAACCAGAAGATTCTGGAAAGACATTTCAATCCACGAATGGCTCAGCAAGCTACCAAATTCTTAAAAAGACAAGCGGATGCGGAAATTTCCCTTTTATCCTCTACCAGCAAGAATGGTACCTCTTGCATTATTTATTTTGATATTTTGGGGTTCCATCCAAACTATGCCGGCCAATGGGGAATCATTGTTAATGGCTTCTGGGCTCCCCAGAATAAATTTGGCCAGTATCTTCCCTCTCTCATTGAAATTTTTAAGAGCTTTAAGATTAATGAACAATGGGCTGAAGAATATGTCCGCCAGGGCTTAGAAAATTTAAAAAGAGCTGATGAAAAAGACTTCCTCTTTAATGGCCCGATACGCCGAAGAAATGCGCCAGAGCAGCCTAGCTGCCCATGAGAATCGCATGAGAAGCAGCGATTTCATCAATTATAAATTTTCCACATATATGCGGGGTCAACAGGAATGGGTTGCTGCCCTCGAAGGAGGTAGAATTTATACTTCAGATCATTGGGGTTTGAGCAAAGAAGGCCAAATGATAATCGAAGGACAACCTTTTAACTATTACAACTATAAAGGCGATTACCAATTAGGACATATTCCAGTTGATATTTCCCGCGAAGTCTTTGAAGCCGTAAAAGGGCAGCGTTGATTTTTCTCGAAGTTCGCTTCGACTTTTGCCTGTTCGTAAAAGGGAGAGATAAGGGAAAGACGTCGGCAAGCCGCAGGGGCTTGCCCTACAAATTTAGAGGAATATTTTTTAATTGACAACCAACAAAAATTATAGATATATTTGCTTTTGTGCTTCTCCCTCTCCCGAGTGGGGATTTGTGCTTCTCCCTCTCCCCAGAGGGGTTTTGTGCTTTTCCCTAGAGGGGAGGGAAGGGTGAGGGGGATAGAAAGAATGCCGGAAAATAACCCCTTTGGAAAAAACTTAACTATTACTTGTTTATTATGATGCTCATCATTTACGCATGAGCGGGTAAAAAATATAATAAATAAATAAGGGAGGTGAAGAAGGAAAACTATGTATCAGGTAACCGTAGATAAGGAAAAATGCGACGGCAAAGGGGAATGCGTGGATACTTGTCCAGCTAACGTCTTTGAAATTAAAGACGGTAAGTCAGAGCCGGTGAATATGGACGAATGTTTAGGATGTGAAAGCTGTGTGGAGGTATGTCCTACTGGCGCTATCACCGTAAAAGAAGTTTAATTTTTCAATTTTCCCGGAAATCTGCCCAAGAAATATAAAAGCGATGGGAGGCACATAGCTTTTCATCGCTTTTATATTTATAGATCATTATCCTCCTTGTTCCTCACTTTTGTTCATGAAGTGGTAAAGGAGTTGGGTATGCAAAGGTGATCTTGAAGAAGAGAAGGAAAAGCTAATTAGCTAAATATATTATATATTAATTTTGTGTTCACTATTTCTGGAGAGTGCCCAGAAAAGATGAATGACCAGGCCTGGCAAAAAGCAATTGAAAGAATTTCAACAATTCCATTTTTTACTGGAAATTCGGTGCAGGTATTAAAAGATGGTGTCCAAGCTTTTGGCGCTGTTTTTGATTCCATAATCTCGCCAGCCAGGCAGATTTGCGTGGAGTTTTATATTTTCCGTGATGATGAGACAGGTTGGGAATTAGCTGAGTTACTCAATAAGAAGAGCCGAGAAGGAGTAAAAGTTTACTTGATTTATGACCATTTTGGCTCCCTTTCTACCTCCGATAAATTCTGGAATTATTTGAAATCGGCAGGGGTCCAGGTTAAAACTTTTCATCCCCCTAATATTTTCCATCCCAACCTCTATTTTCACCGTGATCATCGCAAATTAGTTGTCATAGACGGAGAAATGGCCTTTACAGGGGGCTTAAATGTTGGTGATGAGTATCATGGATTCCGTAAGCGAAAATTAGCAGGCTGGCGAGATACGGGTGTGCAGATCAAGGGTCCTGCGGTGCTGCCTATGCTGGAATCTTTCTGGGGGGTTTGGAAAGAATGCGCCGCATCGAAAGGAGAGATGGACGAAATTCTATTGAGGCCGAAGACGCAGGAAGAAGATGTTAAAGTTTTACCCTTTTTTTCTTCGTCGCGAAAAAGTATGCAAGCCTTAAACAAATTATTGCAATTTAGTGTTCACTCAGCCAAGAAGTCCATCCATCTCACCATGGCCTATTTTATTCCTACGCGAAAATTTCTTTATGCCCTCTTGCGAGCCGCCCGCCGGGGGGTAGATGTAAAGATCATTCTGCCGGGCAAGAGCGATTTACGTTTAATAGCATATGTGGGCCGGACATACTATAAAACATTAATTAGGGAAGGGGTGCAAATTTTTCATTATCAGCCGCGTATTCTCCACGCGAAGACGATGATCTTTGACGAAGCTTGGACTATTGTGGGGTCAGCCAATTTAGATGCCCGTTCACTTAATTATAATTATGAGTGTGGGGTTGGTATTTTAGATGGCAATTTAGGTCGAGAAATGGAAGAACTATTTCACCAGGACTTATTGGAATCGATTCCAGTTAATGAAGAAGAACAATCCCTTTGGCCTTTGCATGAAAGAGCCTTAGGAACTTTTTTCTCCTGGTTTAGATCTTATCTTTAATATCCTCAAGCCCGCTTCGCTCGCGGGCGCAGAGAACGTAGAGAAAATCCATTGTGTCCTCTGCGTTCTCAGCGGAAGATATTTTTCTTCACGCCTGATGATAATTTGTTAAAAAAGCTTTTTGGCTGTTCTGCTATTGATACTTGAGCACCTTCGCTTTTCAAAAAAATAGTGATTTTAAAAGATTAATTGATCGAATATATGAAGCGTAGGGCAAGGGTTTATCCCACAAAGTTTAAAACGTAGGGCAAGGGCTTGTCCCTTGCCGCCTTTGGCAAGCCACAAGGGCTTGCCCTACGAATTTCCTCATTTAACCCCCGGCCTCTTATACGCTCTAAGATTCGAACCCCAAAGTGAAGGTGGCAAGGCCGTAGATAGTATTGCACTCCGTAAATGTTAAATGCTAAGATGGTTTTTAAAAATGGTTTAGAAAGGAATGGCGATGGGTATAATAGAAATTTTAAAAAAAGGACGGATTGTGGAGTTAAATAAAATACTGGAACCTGGGAAAGAGGGCAGAAGGTTAGAGCTTCGGCGATTTCGGATTTTCGCGGGGGAATTTATGCATGATATTGATACCATGTCGCATATTGGCACCCATGCCGAGGCCCCCGCTCATTTTTTGCCCGCCATAGAAGACTGGAGAGAAGCCAAAGATATAGCTGATTTTCCACCTGATGCTTGGTGGGGAGAAGCAATTTTTATTAATTTAGCCAAACTTGCTGCGCGCGCCCGCATTACTCCTGAATACCTAAAAGAAAAAGGAGTACGTTCGGGAGACATAGTGGTTATGGGAAATTGTCCATATAAGGACGATGATCGAATTACGATGACCGATGCCGCCGCGGTATGGCTAGCCGAAATAGGCATTAAACTCTTGGCAATGGATTTCTCCTATAAAATAGAAGAAGATTTTTCGCAATTGCGCAAGATGAAGGTACATGTGGAGCTGTTGAGTCGCAGCATTCCTTTAATTGAGGGGCTGGCTAACCTTGAGCAATTAAAAGAAGAGAGATTCTTCTTTATGGGACTTCCAGTGCGTGTTAAAGGATGTGATGCCTGGCCGATTAGGGCAATTGCCATAGAAGGGGTTTTGTAAAACAAAGTACGCGGGGCAAGGGGTAAAGAAAGTGTTGGGTGTTGGGTGTTAAGTGTTGAGTAAAAAAGACTGTAAGGCGTGAGAGTGGAAAAAGGCAAAGGAAAATTGGAATAATGGAGAAAAGAAAGTGCTAAATGTGTAGTGTTATTAATGAGAGCATTAAATGTTTTAATTTTTTTATCAATCATTTTGTAATTGTAAGCTCGAAAGTTGTGGGGCCCATGGGCTTTTTTCCCACGTATCAATTGGAGGGACCTCGCTATGAATTTAACTTAGGATCATGTCTCCGCCCAGCCCCTCTCCCCAGTGGGAGAGCGGGGTAGAGTGAGGGGGCGAAAAATTTTATTTGGCGTTAAGAACCGAACTTTAAACCATTTCAATATATTTCAGAGAAGATACAATACGAAGTAAAATATAATTTGCTCTCATTAATAAGTTCTAAATAAGAAGGAGCGTAAGAGCGTAAGACAAGAGGTGGGCGGGGACAATAAAAGAAAAGGGCAAAAGCGCAGAGTACACAGAGAAAATAAATTTAAAATAAAAATAAAAAACTAATTGCGTCGAGTAATAAAAGATGCAAAAACGAAATGCAAAAAATAAAAAAACAAGTGAGGTGGAGAAAGAAGAATTGAAAAAGGCTCCCAAGGTCGCACTTATTTCCAGCACCAAAGCTGTATTGGGGCCGATGGAGGCCGCGTTTGCCGAGATCTTTCCTGAAGCTCAAATCATGCATATTCTCGATGAGACCCTCTTAGAAGATTTCCGCCGCGAGGGCGGTCTTTCCCCTCATTCCCGTGCTAAAGCCCTGCAGATGGCTTTGACTGCCCAAAAAGCAGGAGTTGATGGCATTCTCTTTACTTGCTCTACTCTTTCGCCAGCGATTGACGATCTGCAGCCCTTCATTTCTGTGCCGATGGTTAAAATTGATGAACCGGTCATTTCTCATCTGGTGCAAAATTTTAAAGAGATTGGGCTCTTAGCTACGGCGGAAACAGTTTTGAAATCTGTGGAGAATCAATTTAAGAAAATCGCCGAGAGATTTAAACGGCAGATTTCTGTACACCCCTTCGTGAAGGGCGATGCCTGGCCGCTGTTAGGTAAAAGTCCAAAAGATTTTTATAAAGTTATGGCTGAGTATGCCTCGCAGCTGGTAGAGAAACATGAAGTTCTCCTTTTGACTCAAGTTT
>FWPU01006020.1_pt1 | contig 24882 bp, 21 predicted proteins | sample 2228361 | NCBI WGS metagenome assembly FWPU01 (sample SAMEA103939777, study PRJEB20133) | metagenome | reverse complement strand
GTGAGGGTGAGGTCTCCCCCGCCCGAAGGGCAGGTGGAGAGGGGGAACAAAGGGGGGTGAGGGGGCAAAAAAACGGCCCATTTTGTGGCCGCCGGGGCGATAGCCATCCGGTATCCGTCGTTCCGGCGGCCTTTCCGGGGGATACGGCCGCCATATTGCATTTATAACTTAAAATTTGCCGTTGCCAATTTAGTTATCGTACAGGAACAAAAAAAGGAGCTGGGCGAACATCGGGGGTTCACCCAACCCCTCCGATGGTTGTCCGCGCCATTCCATCCGCTACGCCACCAGCCCCTTCTCCCGCAACACCGGCCGGGGATCCACCATGTTCTTGTCCAGTTCCGCCTTCTTCTCCTCCATCCCGAAAGCCAGGACCATCAACTGGGTGATGTAGAGGACGGGCAATCGGAAGTCCAGTTTCATCTGCACCTGCCGCGCCTCCACGTTCACCTGACAGAGAGGGCAGGCGGTAACCATCAACTCGGCCCCACACTCATAAGCGTTCCGCAAAACCTTTGCCGAAAGTTCCAGTGCGATATCGGTCTGGGTGATCCCCAGGCTACCACCACAACAGTCGGTCTTGTAGGACCACTCCACCGGCTCCCCGCCCAGTGCCCGGATCACGTCGTCCATACAGGTGGGATTTTCGGGGTTCTCCGCGCCCGTGTATTTGGGCGGGCGGGTGGTCGCGCAGCCGTAGTATGAGGCGACGCGCAGGCCCTGCAGGGGCTTTTTGACCTGCGCCCGGATCGCCTCCAGCCCCGCCCGTTCCAGGAGCGTCTCCACCGCGTGGAGCGTCTCCACCGTCCCCTGATACCGATACCCGACCCGCTCCGCCACCTGGTCGGCCAGTTCCGGCCGGTGGGCCATCTCGTAGGCAGCGGCGCGGAACCGCTGATAACAGCCCAGGCACGGCGCCACCACCTGCCGGAGCCCCATCTGCTCCACCAGAGAGAGGTTGACCCCTGCGTAGTACCCGGCCAGCACCGGGTCGGTGGTATGGGCCGGGGTGGAGCCGCAGCAAACCCATCCCGGCGGCTCTATCAGTTCAATCCCCAGCGCCTCGCAGACGGCACGGAAGGTATGGTCGTACTCCGTGGCGGTGGACTCCAGGGAACAGCCAGGGTAGTAGGCGATGACGTTCCCTTTTGCCTCCACCCGCTTCACCTTGCGGGGCGGCCGGACGAACTCCGGAAGCAGGCGAATTTTGCGCTTGAGGATCATCGGCACGCCCAGGTCCATGTCCTTCATCGGCTGTCCGGTCAGGACGTTCATCATCCCCATCAGGCCGGCCTCGTAGAGACGGCCAGCCACCCCGATGGTCTTGAGGAAGACCTGGGTGAAGAGTTCCACCTCCCGCACCGGGGGCTTGATCCCCTGCCTTCGGGCCTCAATGCGCAGGACGTCCATCACCCCAGCGACGTCTATCCCTTGGGGGCAGCGGGTGGAGCAGGTGACGCAGGCCGCGCAGACCCAGGGAGTTTTCGCCTCCAGCACCCGCTCGTCGTTGAACTGAATGGCCCGCATCACCTGATTGGGCAGCAGGTCCATGTGCTCCGCCACGGGGCAACCGCTGGAGCAGCGGACGCACTGGTAGCAGAGATACGGATTGGAGCCGGTATGCTCCTCCACGATTTCGGCCAGGGTTTGGGTTTGAACTCGCGTTCTGACGGCCATCGGCACTCCTTGTATGGGATAGCGGGTAGCAGGAAGCAGGTAGCCAGTAATTCGCTGCCCGCTGCTGGCGGTCTGCTACCGGCTATTCAGAGATCTGCGGCCTGGGGAGCAGCCCGGCGCCCTCCACGATGGGCCGCACGGCCTCCTCCCACTCAATCGCCATAATGTGCACGCCGGCCACACCGGGGATTTCGCGGAGTTCCTGAATCTGCTCAATGGCGATGCGGATGCCTTCCCTCTCCCAGGCCTCCTTGCGGGCCTTCTTGTCCTCCTTGGGGATCCCGGCAACCGCCGCCTCCATCCGCTCCACGTACTCATCCCGCACGCGCATCCCCGGCACTTTGTCCCGCATATACCGGGCAGCGCCGGCGGACTTCAACGGGCCGATCCCTGCCAGGATGTAGACCTTCTCGTGCAGGCCCATATCCACCACCCGCTTCATGAATTCCCGGAAGCGGGGGATATCCAGGATAATCTGAGTCTGGATGAAGTCCACTCCGGCGGCGATTTTCTTCATCAGGCGGTACGGGCGGAAGTCAAAAGGATCACCGAAGGGGTTCTCCGCCGCGCCGATGAAGAACGCCGGACGGATGCCCTTAATCTCCTCCCCGCACTGGAACCGCCCTTCGTCCCGCATATCCTTCACCATCCGGATGAACTGGATAGAGTCCAGGTCGTGGACATTCTTGGCCGTGGGATGATTGCCGAAACTCTGATGGTCGCCGGTCAGACACAGCAGGTTGCGCGCGCCCAGCGCGTAGGCGCCCAGCAGGTCGGATTGCATCGCCAGCCGATTGCGGTCGCGGCAGGTCATCTGCACGATCGGCTCCACCCCTTCCTGGAGGGCCAGCACGGCCGAAGCGATGCTGGACATGCGGACGATGGCGGTCTGGTTATCGGTGATATTGGCGGCATCCACCACCCCTTTGAGCAGGCGCGCCTTGCGGCGGATCACCTCCGGGTCGGCGCTCTGGGGCGGGCCGATCTCCGCCGTTACCACAAAATGCCCCGCACGCAGCAACTTCTCCAGATTGCTGCCCGCTTTGTATCCGTTCTCGCTCATGTTCACCTCCTTACTCCCCTACTCCTTACTCCTTACTCCCTACTCCCTACTCCCTACTCCCTACTCCCTACTCCCCCTCAGGCAACCGCAGGTCCTCCCGCACAATCTTGCGAGGGCCACCGTCGCGGCTGCGGGACCAGTTCTTGGGCGGCTGGACTTCCAGCAACCGCTCCACCTGGTTGAACCGGATCGCCCGTTCCCAGATCAACTGCCAGGCGCAGGGGATTTCTTTGTTCACTTCGCAAACGCCGTTTTGGGAGCCACCACATGGGCCGTTGAGCAGTTGCTTGGAGCAACGGGCGATAGGGCAGATGCCGAAGGTGATGCCCAGGATGCAGTCGCCGCAGGCCTGGCAGCGCTCCTCCCAGACGCCATGCTCCTCCGGCAGGCCCAGGAAGGTGGTGTTCAATCCGGGCAGGGTGATCACATCGGGGAAGCGCTCGTTCATCGCCTGGACACCGATGCCGCAGGCCAGACTGAGCACCACGTCGTAGTTCCCCAGTCGCTCTTTGAGGGGGTCTATGTACTCCCACTCACACTGCCGCTGGACGGTGACCTCGTCCACCTCCATCGGATGGCCCTCCAGTTTACTCTTCATCCGGAGAGCCGAGGCCAGAATAGCGGCCTCCTTCTCCCCACCGGCGAAGCAGACGGTCACACAGGTGCCGCAACCGGCAACCAGCACCCGGCGGGCATCCCCCAGCAGACTCATGATTTCCTCCAGGGGCTTCTGTTCACCGATTATCATCGCGTCCTCCGTCTTGAGAATTCCGCAAAGGATTCGGTCCCAACCGACGGATTTTCTCCGTCATCTCGCGGACGACCTCGGCGAAGGGGACCGCCATCGCCGAGGAAAGGTTTACCATGCGCACCCGCTCCCCGCCCAGGCCGATCTGGTCCAGGAGCCGGGCCGCGTAGGCGACTCTTCGTTTGGCGTTGACATTACCTTCCAGGTAATGACACTCGCCTTCCAGTCAACCGGCCACCATCACGCCGTCGGCACCGTGTTCAAAGGCACGGAGGATTTCGCCCACCTCCACCCGACCGGAGCAGGGAATCTCCACAATGCGGATGCTGGTCGGGTAGTTCAGGCGCATTACCCCCGCCAGGTCGGCCGCCGCGTAGGCGCAGTAGTGGCAGCAAAATGCCAGAATTCTGGGTTCAAACGACTCGGTCATACTCCCTCCTCCGTTATCCGTTTAAGAGGCTGAGCAACGTTACCGCGAAAAATGCCATCAGGGAGACCACGCTGGGTCGTAATTCACATCGGTAGACCTTTCCTATCAACTGTTCGTCCCCCAGGACCCGTTCCAGGAAGCGCCGGGTCAGATACTGCGTCCAGCGTTTCATCGCCTGATCGCGGCTCGTGTGGCTGTAGTAGCGGTCGGAGAAGTAACCGTATCGCTGGCGCTCCTCCCAGATCGCCAGGCGGCCTTCTCGCAGGTACAGGTCCATCAGTTCCGTATCCGTGAACTGAGCGAAGGAAACGCCCGGATACAGCGCAGAGAGCAACGATTCCACCACAGACCTTGGACGGTGAATGTAAAACGCCGCGATCTGTCGAGCGGTTCGCAGGCAATATTGTAAATAGTGGCGATAATGCGCCACACCGTCTATCAGAAATCGGTACCCCTCGCACCAGTGGGTGAAACAGTCCTGAATCTGATGGAGCGTCGCGCCGAAAATGTACGGGTCTCCCACCCGGATGGCCCGCTCCACGAAATGGCGCGCCGTCTTCCAATCGGCAAAGTGCAGGAACGGGTAAAACGTGAAGCTGAAAATAGAGTACCCGTCCGCAAACAGGTTACCCGAAGCAATCAGTTCGGCCACATACGCCCCTGCACTTCCCAGGCGGTTGCCGATGACTTCTGATATCCAGGATTTGGTCAGGTAGTAATGAACATCTCGTTGGGCCATTGCTTCGTTGTGACTTCAGAGATGAGATCGGTGTTTTGCCGATGAACAGGCCCTGAAGGTCGGGGTTTTCGGGCGGCGGCGAAGCCGCCGCCCGAAAACCCTCATCTCCCAACGGCGATCACCTCTTGCAGCGCCGCAATCTTCGCCTGAATCTGGGCATCCCGATAGTGGAGCAACTGGATGGCCTTCGCCGGGCACTCGCCGACGCAAATCCCGCAGCCGTGGCACTGGGCGGGCTCAATATAGGCTGCGCCCACAATCCGGCCGACACCGGTCAGGTCGGCGCGGATTTTCGGCACCCGGTAGGGGCAAATCCGCACACAGGTCAGGCACCCCACACACTTTTCCGCCTCCACCCATGCGACCACGCCGCCCACTTCCAGGTAGTCCCGACTCAGGACCGTCGCCGCGCGGGCCGCCGCCGCCTGGGCCTGGGCAATCGCCTCCCCCAGGAACTTCGGATAATGGGCCATCCCGGCCAGGAAGAAGCCATCGGTGGCGAAATCCACCGGGCGCAGTTTGACATGCGCCTCCAGGAAGAAGCCGTCCAGGTCCACCGGAACTTTCAGCCGCGCCGCCAGGTCCCGTGCCCCCGGCGACGGCACCACCGGCATGCTCAGCACCAGCAGGTCCGGCCGCAGGATCAGGTCCTCCCCCAGCATCGGTTCCCAAACCCGAATCTGCAATCCGGAATCCGTAACCTGGACCTCCGGCTTGCGGTCAAAATCGTAGCGGACAAAGAGCACCCCGGCCCGACGCGCCTCCTGGTAGATGCGTTCCTTGAACCCGAAGGTGCGGATGTCCCGATAGATGACGGTCACCCGGGCCTGGGGCTTGTGCCGCTTCAGCATCAGGGCGTTCTTCAGGGCAGTGGTGCAGCAAATCCGCGAGCAGTACCGCTCCGCCGGCCCGACGCACTGAATCATCACCACTGAATCGGGCAAGTTCTTCCCCTCCCCCAGACACGCCTCAAACTCCTGCTGGGTGATGATGCGGGGGTCGGTCCCGTAACCGTACTCCGGCCCGCGGTACTCCACCCCGCCGACGGCCAGAATGGTCACCCCATGCCGGACTTCCTTCTCCCCGTCCGGCCCGCGCAGGCGGGTGACGTACTGGCCGACGAACCCGCTCGTCTCCAGAACTTCGGCGTTCAGGTGGACGGTGATCAAGGGCTCCGCCTGAATCCGTCCGATCAGGGCCCGGGCATACCCCTGGGGGTCCAGCCACATCCGTTCGCCGTCGCCCGTTGCCTCCTGAAGGGAATAGCGCAGATGGAGCAGGTTGCCGCCCAGCCGATCCTCCCGCTCCACCAGATGGACAGGGAAGCCCTGCCGGGCCAGCGTCAGGGCGGCGTTCATCCCCGCGGCGCCGCCGCCGATGACCAGTGCGGCCTTCTCCACCGGCACGCGCGTCCGGTGGAGCGGCTCCAGCCGGGCCGCCCGCGCCACTGCCATCCGCACCAGTTCCTGCGCCTTCTCCGTTGCCCCCTCCCAATCGTTCTGATGGACCCAGGAGCACTGGTTGCGGATGTTGGCCATCTCAAAAAGGTACGGGTTCAGCCCGGCATGCCGGATGGCGTCCTGGAAAAGCGGTTCGTGGGTGAGTGGGGTGCAGGCCGCCACCACCACCCGGTTCAGGTTCAGTTCCTGCACCCGCTCAATGATGCGCCGGATGGAGTCCTGGGAGCAGGTGTAGAGGTTATATTCGGCGTGGACGACGCCCGGTAGCGTTGCCGCATACTCCGCCACCGCCGGAACGTCCAGGTATCCGGCGATGTTGGAACCGCACTTGCAGACGAAGACACCGATGCGGGGCTCCTCCCGCGAGACGTCCCGTTCCGGCGGATAGGCCTCCGACCGGGTCTCCGTCCAGCGGGCCGGGGCCAGAAGCGCCCCTGCCAGCCCGGCCGCGGCGCTGGCCTCCACCACCGACTCGGGAATGTCCTTGGGCTCGCGGAAAGGCCCGATGGCGAAGACCCCCGGCTTGCTGGTCTGGAGCGGCGCGAAGGGGATGGTGCGACAGAAACCGTACTCGTCCACCGCCACCCCGACCCGCCGGGCCAGGTCGCGGACGCTCTCGGGGACCTCCATTCCCACCGAGAGCACCACCATATCAAATTCTTCCTCCCGCATCTCCATCCGGCCGTTTCCATCATCCACGTACCGGATGAGCAGGTTGCGGGTCTTCGGGTCTTCCTTCACCGCCGAGACCCGACAGGGGACGAAGCGGATACCATAGCGGTCCCGGGCGCGGTAATAGAAATCCAGGTATCCCTTGCTGAAAGCCCGCATGTCCATCAGGAAGATGGAGATCTCCGTATCCGGTTCGTGCTCTATCGCCATCATTGCCTCCTTGATGGCGTAGACGCAACAAACCGAGGAGCAGTAATCGTGCTTCTGGTCGCGCGAGCCGACGCACTGGATAAAGGCGATCCGCTTCGGCGTCCTGCCGTCGGACGGGCGGCGGACATGGCCCAGGGTGGGGCCAGACGCGTTCAGCAGCCGCTCAAACTGGAGCGAGGTGACCACGTTGGGATAGCGGCCCCAACCGTATTCCCCCGCCTTTTCGGCGTCAAAGGTCTCAAATCCGGGGGCCAGCAGGATGGCGCCGACATTCAGTTCCAGACGCTGCTCCACCATATCGTGGTTGACGGCGCCCGCCTGGCAGACGATTTCACACCCTCGGCATTCGGAGCAGATGCCACAATTCAGGCAGCGTTCTGCCTCCGCGATCGCCTGCTCTTCCGTAAAACCCAAGTCTATTTCCACAAACCGCTCTTTACGGGCGGGAACCGGCAAAAGAACGCGCGGCTGTCGGGGGCGAGGGGTAATAATGTTTTGCGCTACCAGTTCTTGAACCTCTTCCTTGGAAAGGGGGGAAACGGGTACAGGCCGGGAAGGGAAGGAGGTGGGAGGCTCACCCTGAAGGTAGCGGTGAATGGAAAGGGCTGCCTTATGCCCTTGGGCAATGGCATTGATGATGAATCCCGCACCCTCTATCTTTCCCGGTCCGGCAAAGATTCCCGGGACCTTGGTCATCAGCGTATTGGGGTCTCCTTCCCATTCTTCCAACGGGATCTCTAAATACTGGAGATCGGAAGATTGCCCCAGGGCACGTATCACCGTCTCTACCGGTATAACCTGTTCCGTTCCGGGAACCGGGATAACCGTAGGACGGCCGTCCGGCCCTTTTGGGCCGGGTTGCCCCGCAGCGTATTCCAGCGCCGTCACCCGGCCATTTTCTCCGAGAATCCGGGTGACAACAACCTGCTGGATCAGGCGAACACCCTCCGCCTCCGCCTCCTCCAACTCCCATTTATAAGCAGGGAGTTCGTCCCAGGTGCGCCGGTAAAGGAGGGAAACTTCCTGGGCACCCAGCCGAAGAGCGGTCGTTGCAGCATCAACGGCCGTAATTCCCCCTCCGACGACCGCTACCCGTTTCCCCACCTGGGGAAAACGGCCCAGGTTCACATCCCGCAGGAACTGGATCGCCGAAAAACACCCCTCCAGCTCTTCTCCTTCCACTCCCAACCGGGGCTCCCCAAAGGTACCCACGGCCAGATAGACAGCATGAAATCCCTGCTCCAGCAGCGCTCTGGGGTCGTGAATGGGGGAATTGACCTTTAACTCCACCCCCAGGGCGAGGATATCAGCGATGTCTCGCCGAAGAACGTCTTTGGGCAAGCGGTGTTCCGGGATCCCGAAGCGCATCATCCCCCCTGGCTCCGGCAACGCCTCAAAGACCGTTACTCCGTATCCCATTTTGACCAGGTCCTGAGCGGCGGTCAGGCCGGCAGGGCCAGCACCAACGATGGCAACTCGCTCCGGGCGGGTCCGAGGTAGCGGTTCTGGCGGCGGGTAATAGGTGCGATAGACGATATCAGCGACGAACCGCTTCAGGGCCTGGATCGCGACCGGCTCGTCCACGTACCTGCGCCTGCATTTCCCTTCACAGGGATGATGGCAAGTACGCCCACAAACGCTGGGGAAGGGGATGCGCTCCTTAATCAGTTGCAAAGCCTCCACATACCGTCGCTGGTGAATCAGGGCGATATATCCCTGGGCACTCACCCCTGCTGGACATGCATCCTGGCATGGAGCGATTCCCCGCTTTTCTATGGCGTAGGCGTTGGGCACCGCCTGGGGATAGAGTTTGTACGCCGCCCGCTGGTGGCCCAGCCCGGCATTGAACCGGTCGGGGATGATGACCGGGCAGACGCGATGGCATTCCCCGCAGCCGGTGCACTTATCCAGGTCAATGTAGCGGGGCTTACGCCGCAGGCGGACGGTGAAGTGTCCGGCATCCCCCTCTACGCCGACCACTTCCGTATCCACCAGCAACTCTATATTGCGATGGCGGCCGGCCTCCACCAGTTTGGGGCTGAGGATGCACATGGCGCAGTCGTTGGTGGGGAAGGTCTTATCCAGTTGCGCCATGTGCCCGCCGATGGCCGATTTCTGCTCCGCGAGATAGACCTTGAAGCCGGCCTCGGCCAGGTCCAGCGCGGCCTGCACCCCGGCAATCCCCCCACCGACGACCATCGCGGCGCCGACAACTCGTTGGTGACTGTGCTCATTCATGGCCACCCTCCCAGGGCGAAAAATGCGTAATGCAGAGCGCTCAAATGCATAATGCAGAATGCTTAATGCATAAAATCAGTTCAGTCGCCATCGGGATTCATCCCGCGAGTTGCGTTTCGGACAATGGCATGCAGGATGCGGACCAGTTCTTCGCTCTCCTGAATGAGAGCCTGAAGTTCCACACGATTTATCGGGCTATCTCCATCCAGCACAGCCCCCTGAAGGATGCCTAACCAGTAACGAGTTTCCCTCCCTTCCTTCAAAGCAATACGCATTTTGTGGATGAAATCCCGCCGCGACTCCGCTACATCGGCCTCTTCCACGTTGGCGCCGATAGAAGTGGCCGACCGTACCAGTTGCCGCCCAATCTCCAAACCGGCGACAGTTCGCGGCATCTGGTCCACCAGCCGGACCACTCGTATCGCAAAACGGTACGTCCGATCCTAATATCCGCTCCTTTTCTCAACCGATGCCCTTGAGCCTCTTCTTCATCGCCCCTCTGGCCCGGCTTGTCACCGCCCCTCCGAGACCCCCTTTCGGTCATCCCGCCCCCCACTGCACTATTGTGATTTCTGCATTTTGCATTATACTTGCATTATGCATTTTTACATTATGCATTTTTACATTATGCATTTTTGCATTATGCATTCTTTACAGGGCTTGGCCCCAACTCCTTCACCCTCTCCGTCATCCTTCGGGCGGCCTCGGCGAAGGTAGCGCCCATTCCGCCGGAGACGAAGACGATCTCCAGTCGCTCCCCTCCGACTCCGACCTGATCCAGCAACTGTTTAGCGTATTTCACCCGCGCCAGCGCGCGATGGTTACCGTGGACGTGGTGGCAGTTCCCCAGCGAGCACGCCACGATGTAGACACCGTCAGCCCCTTCCTCAAAGGCCTTCAGGATGTAGCGGATATCCGCCTTGCCCGTGCAGGGCAGCCGTACCAGCCGGACGTTAGCGGGGTACTTCAGGCGCAGCGCCCCCGCCGTATCCGCGGCCATATAGCCACAGTAGATGCAAGTGAACGCCACAATTTCCGGCACAAACTCTTCGTGACCGTTTCCTCTGTCGCTCACAGGTTCCTCCGGTAAAGGTATCTATTGAGCCAAAAGGGCCGGGGTCCGCCCCGCAGCCGCATGGGAATTAACGCTCACTTAGAGGCCCAGTAACTGGCAGTAGACGCACCCGAATGGACCTCAATGGCTTTTTCTACGATCGCTTCATCGCTCAATCGCTGAAGCCCCTCATCCCGCAAATGAAGGGTGCTTAAAAATTCGGATTTTCAACCAGCAGTGGGGGCCGCCCACGGGGAGATCGGTGACACCCCCCCTTACCTCCCTCCCCGTGGGCTGCCCCCACGGGAAGGGGGGATTTTTGTAAGCGGCGAAGCCGCCGCTCCCAAAAACCCCTCACCCCTGAGGGCCTCCTCTCTCACCCAATCTGCGCCACCACCTGTTCATCCCGGTAGGCCAGCAACTGGATGGCCCGCGCCGGGCACTCCGCCGTGCAGGTGCCACAGCCCTGACAGAGCGCCGGCTCAATGTACGCCGCGCCTTTGATGCCCCCTACCCCGATGTCGGTGTAGCGCACTTTCGGCACCCCAAACGGGCAGGCCCGCACACAGGTCAGGCAGCCTACACATCTGGACTGGTCCACCTGGGCGACGACGCCGCCGATATAGAACCGATCCTTGGTCAGGATGGTCAGCGCCCGCCCCGCCACCGCCTCCGCATTGGCGATGCACTCCTCTATGAATTTGGGGTAGTGTGCCATCCCGCAAACAAAAATCCCCTCCGGGATGAAGTCCATCGGGCGCATCTTCAAGTGCGCCTCCATGAAGAACCCCTCCGACGAAAGCGGCACATCCAGGATGCGGGCCAGTCGCTCCGTCCCCTCCGAGGGCTCAATCGCCATGCTCAGGGCGACCAGGTTCGGATAGAAGGGAACCGTTCGCCGCAGCGAGGGGTCCCACGCCGTCAGTTCCAGTTGCGGCCCCACGCTGCGGATGTCGGGCATATGCTCTTCGTCGTACCGCATAAAGATGACCCCGCGCCGTCGGGCCTCGGTGTAGAGTTCCTCCCGGAAGCCGTAGGTGACGATGTCCCGATAGAGCACCACCACCTGGCAATCGGGGTTGAGCATCTTGATACGGATAGCGTTCTTCATCGTGTTTGTACAGCAGATACGACTGCAGTACCCGACCTTGTCCTCCGGCCAAACGCACTGGATGAAGACCACCTGATTCAGGTCGGCGATGCGCTGGGGCCGGTGGACGATCATCTCCTCCAACTCTTTGGACGTCACCACCCGCGGGTCCCGGCCGTACATGTATGCCGACCCGCGCCATTCCTGCCCGCCAGTGGCGACGATGGTCACCCCATGCGTGATCTCCGTCTCCACCGTCTCCCCGGTACGGGTGACGGTGCGCAGAACGGAACGGTACTCTCCCACCCTGCCGGTGTGGGATACCACTTCGGTGCGGGTCAGAACACGAATCCGCTCATGCCCGATCACGCGGTTGACCAGGTCGCGCAGCAGCCGCTGGGGGTCTTCGCCCTCGGCGACGTAATAGACATAGCGCAGCTGGCCGCCCAGTTCCCCCTCCCGCTCCACCAGCACAACCTCGTACCCGGCGTCGGCGATGGTCAGCGCGGCAGTCATCCCGGAGACGCCCCCGCCGATGACCAGCGCCCGGGGCTCGGGGCGGACGGCCTGCTTGTAGAGAGGCTCGGCCCGCCGCACGCGCGCCACGGCCGTCCGTAGCAATTCTTTCGCCTTCTGCGTCGCTCCGTCGGGGTCGTCCACATGCGCCCAGGCGCAGTGCTCCCGCAGGTTGACCATCTCCATCAGGTACGGGTTCAGGCCGGCCTCCCGCGTGACCCGCTGGAAGAGCGGCTCGTGGGTCCGGTGGCTGCACGCCCCAACGACCACCCGGTTCAGACCCTGCTCCTGGATAGCGGCCCGGATCGCCGCCTGGCCCGCCGCGAAACAGCCATAGTCCACCAACTGGACGTGAACAACACCGGGCAGGGAGCGGGCGTATCCAGCTACCTCCTCCACCCGGATCACCCCCTCCAGCGTCGGCGTGCAGCGACACAGAAAGAGGCCGACCCGCGGGGGTTCGCCCCGAACATCCCGCTCCGGCACCAGATCATTGGGCTTCCAGAGAAAGGGGTACTCCCGGCTGGACGGCGACCGGTTCAGGTGTTCCCGTAGCAGCCGCATTGCGTTGCCCGCCGCACCCGCCGCGTCTATGATGGTCTCGGCGATCTCCTTGGGTGACTGGAAAGTCCCGCAGACGTAGATGCCGGGCTTGCTGGTTTCCAGAGGGTTGAATTTGTCGGTCTCACAGAAACCGTAGGGATTCAGGTCAATGCCCAGGACGCGCGCCAGGTCGCGGGCGCCGTCGGGGGGGCGGGAGCCCAGGGAGAGCACCACCAGATCAAACCGGTCCTCCCGCATCCGGCCCTCCTCGTCCGGGTAGCGCAGGATCAGGTCGTGGGTCTGCGGGTCCTCCTTGACCGCGGAGATACGGCAACGGGTGTACTCCACCTGGTACTTCTTCCAGGCCTCTTCATAGTAGGCGTTGAACTCCTTGTTGAAGGCCCGCTCGTCCATAATGAAAATCTGGCAGTGGACGCCGGGGATGCGCTCTTTGGCGATCATCGCCTCCTTGGTAGCATACATGCAACAGATGGACGAGCAGTAGGGATACTTCTGGTCGCGCGAGCCGACGCACTGGAGCCAGGCGATGCGTTTCGGCACCCGGGCGTCGGACGGGCGCAGGACGACGCCCTCGGTGGGACCGGAACGGCTGGCCAGCCGTTCGTACTCCATAGAATGGATGACGTTCGGATAGCGCCCGTAGCCCAGTTCGGCATACTCGTTCGGGTCGGAGAGGGCGTAGCCCAGGGAGAGGATGATGGCGCCGACCGGGAGGTCCCGCTCGTAGGGCTCTTCCTCCAGGTTGACCGCTCCGGTGGGGCAAATCGCCTCGCACCGTCGGCAGGTCTCGCAGCGGGGGACTTTGTCCACCACGTAGGTATCGGGCAGGGCGCGCGGGGCCATCTTGTAGATCGCCTTGCGTGTGGTCAGTTCCTCCTCAAAGAAACTGGGCAGGTCCACCGGGCAGACCGCGGTACAGAGGCTGCAGTTGATGCATTTCTCCGGGTCCACATACGTGGGCCGGTGCCGAACGGTGACGGTGAAATCGCCAGCCCGCCCGGCGACGCGGATCAGGTCGGTGTTGGTGAGAATTTCAATGTTGGGATGGCGGTTGAAATCCAGGAAGGCCGGTGAGATGGACGGACGGGTACAGCCGTAGCCATGGTCCGAGGTGCCCCGGCAGAGGACGCAGTCGTGGGTGGGGAACATGTAGCCCAGTTGGGCCACCCGCCCGCCCAGCCAGGGCAGGCTCTCCACCAGGTAGACTTTCAGGCCGGCCTCGGCCAGGTCTATGGCCGCGCGCATCCCGCCGACGCCGCCACCGACGACCAGGACGGATCCGGTTGTGGGGTGGTGAGTTGGCATATTCATCCTCACGGTCTCAAGGTTTTCAGGATACAAGTAGCAAGGATACAAGTAGCAAGGATACAAGTAGCAAGGATACAAGTAGCAAGGATACAAGTCAAGTAGACAGGGGCGGGGAGGGGTTAGCGTTCCGGAACGTAGCGGTCACCAAAGAGTTCCCGCCCGGTTTTCAATCGGCAAACGTAGCCGATGTAGCCATTCAGCGTGCGCTCCGTTTCACGCCCCAGATCATACAACTCCTGAAAGCGGATTTCGCTGATATAACCCAGGTCATACGCGGTGATGACGTGGTTAATAGTCTCATTGAGCGAGCCGCGAGCGATGTAGTAAAACCGCAGACTGTCCAGGTAATGGTAGCGTCCGTACCCCTCTGCGATGTTCGCCATCACGCTTTTAGAAGAGCGCCGAATCTGAGCCGCCAGGTCGTAACGTTCACAGGGTGGCAGTGACTCCGCCAACTTATGGCACTCAATCATCAACTGTCGTGCCAGTTGCCAGGCTTTCAGGTCTTCAAACCCCTTTTCGGCCACCTCCCCGGCCCGGCTCTCTCGCTTCATTCCATCCCCCCTTGCTGCTCGCCTTGCTACTCGCCTTGCTACTCGCCTTGCTACTCGCCTTGCCGCTCGCCTTGCTGCTCGCCTTGCTACTCGCCTTGCTACTCGCCTTGCCGCTCGCCTTGCCGCTCGCCTTGCTACTTACTACTTGTTTACTTGTCTACTTTCTCGTATAGTCCGGCAGCAGGATAGGGGAGACCACACCTGTCTCTACCCCTGCCTCCTTCAGTTCCCGGTTCCATTTCTCCAGATGGGCCAGGGTGGGGTTGCCGGGCTTCACCTGATGGGCCCAGAGCGCGGCGCTGCGGCCCGACCGTCGGCCAAAAACGAGGATTTCCAGGAGAGAGTTGCCCATCAGCCGGTTGTGGCCGTGGACGCCCGCGCTCACCTCGCCAGCGATGAACAGGCCCGGGATCTCGGTAGAGCCGTCGGCGCGCAACCGCACTCCGCCGTTCTGATAGTGCAGGGTCGGGTAGACCAGGATCGGCTCCTTCATCATATCAATCCCGAAGCGGGCGAACTGCCGCACCATCGCCGGGAGCGCCCGCTGGATGGTGCCCGGGCCGTGGATAATGTCTATCATCGGCGAATCCAGCCACACCCCCACCTGCCCGGTGGGAGTGACGACGCCGTTGCCCCGCGCGCACTCCCGAAGAAACGCCGCCGACTCCACATCGCGCGGTTCCAGAGGATAGACGAACTGCTCACCGTATTTGTTGACGACCTGCGCCCCCAGCCCGCGCACTTTCTCGGTGACCAGTTGCCCCAGAATCTGCTCGGGAAACGCCGCACCGGTGGGATGGTACTGCATGGACTCCAGATACCCCAGCGGCGCGCCGACCCGATAGGCCAGCACAACCCCGTCGGCGGTGGCGCCGTAGTGGTTGGTGGTGGGGAAGCCCTGGTAGTGGAGCCGTCCGCCGCCGCCCGTCGCCAGGACGACGGCCTTCGCCTGGATGTAGCCTTTGGCCCCCGTCTCCAGGTTCATCACCACCGCGCCGGCGATCTGGCCCTTGTCGTCCAGCACCAGTTCAATCGCCGGGGAGAACTCTATCACCATGATATCGGGCTCCCGGTTGCGCACTTCGTCCCGAAGAACCCGCATAATCTCCGCACCGGTGTAGTCCCGCGCCGAATGCATCCGCTTGCGGCTGGTACCACCCCCATGGGCCTCTATCATCGTCCCATCGGGCTCTTTGTCAAACATCATCCCCAACTCTTCCAGCCACTGGATGACGAAGGGGGCGTCCATCACCAGCGCCTCCACCAGTTCCGAGACGTTGGTGAAGTGCCCACCGCCGATGACGTCCAGATAGTGGATGGCCGGGCTGTCGTTGGGGCGGTCGGCGGCCTGGATACCGCCCTGGGCCATCATCGTGTTGGCGTCGCCGAAGCGGAGTTTGGTGACCAGGATGACTTTCGCTCCGTTCTCCTGGGCCAGGAGCGCCGCCGATGCCCCTGCCCCACCCCCGCCGATCACCAGCACGTCGGTTTCAGCAATGGGGGTCAGGTCAAAATCGGGCCCGATATGGGGCCGTCCCTCCACCACGTCGGCCAGTTCGTGGGGCATACGCTGCCCCTTACTGACCCCAACGCGGATAGTGCGAAAAGTCTCTTCCTTGTAGTCCGGATGATAGGCTTTCAGGATTGCCTCCCGCTCCTCCAGCGACATGGTTGGGAAGGTCTCTTTCAGCCGCCGCGGGCGGGTCGCTTCCACCATTCGGATAGATTCCTGCATTTCCGGCGGATAACCGCTCATATCTTCCTCCCAAGGCATGGATAAACCACAAAGGACACGAAGGAAGCACAAAGGGCACAAAGGCCCTAAAAATATCCCTCTGCGCTCTCTACGTCTCCGCGGTGAAATCTACTCCGGCTCAATGTCTCGCGCCTTGTAGCGGGCCTTCAATTCGTCCACACTCATGTTCTTGAGCGCCTGGATCTCGGCATCAAACTTGCCCTCGCGGATTTCGTTCAATCGCTCCTCCAGGTGCCAGGAGCGCGGGGCCAGATACCGCCCGTAGAGGCGCCGGGCCAGCAGGGCAATGTTGTACTGGGGCTCTTCCGCCGGGCAGCGCGCGGCGCACAGGCCACACATAATACAGTCAAAGGAGAGGTCGGCCAGCCGGGCGATATCGCCGCGCATCCCGGCGGCCATATACGCGCGGACGTCTATCTGCTGTGGGCAGGCCTTGGTACAGGTGCCACACCCCAGGCAGCGCAGGACTTCCGGGTACAGGCTGAAAAGCGTGGTCGGCGTGGGCTCCAGTTGGGTGATATCGTACGTCGCCCGACGGGCCGGGAAGAAGGGCAACTGGGCCAGGTACATGTTCGGCTGCACCACCGTCTGGCAGGCAAGGCCGAAATAGAGTTTCGGGTCGCCCTGAATGCGGTAAGCGGTGGCACAGGCCCCGCAGAAGCCTCCCCGACACCCCACGCCGCGCACCAGTTTGTAGCCCGCCCACTCCATCGCCTTCATAATCGTTAGGCCGGCGGGGACCATATACTGCTTGCCCATAATGAAGACCGGAATCAGGTTCTCCTGTTCGGCCATTGCGCCCTCCGCATTGCGCTTTACGTTTTACTTTTTACGCCGTAAAACGTAAAACGTAAAAGTTATCGCTCCTCCCCCACCTGCGACCACTCGTCCTCGCGGAAGGTGATCAGGGGCAGGGGCTCCTCCACGCTGCGGCCGGGGACGTAGTCAAAGACGGCCTGGACCTGCTGGCCGACGGCGCGGAAAACCCGTCCCACGGGCAGGTCGGCCGGGCAGGCATCGGTACAGAGTCCACAGCCAATGCAGGCGAGGACCATATGGTTCAACCGGGTCAGGTGGAAGAGCATTGTGTCCGCCGGTAACCGGTACGCCCCCTTGCGCCGTGCCCAGTTCATGTACTGGATGGGTTCGTGGTCCATCACCGGGCTCTTGAAGAGACAGGTCTTGCAGTAGCAGATGGGGCAGACGGTCATGCAGTTGTGGCAGCGGACACAGGCGGCGAAGACCCCCTCTATGCCCTCCTTCTCCATCCGGCTGCGGATTTCGGCGAACCAGGCGTCGCGGGTCTGGGTGCGGGCCCGGACGACTTTATCCACCACCTCGGCCCGCCGACCGTCCTCCGGCGCCGCGGTCAGGCCCAGTTTGCCCGCCAGTTCGTCGGAGAGGACGACCGGGATGCCCGCCCCCAGGTCGGCGCCAAAGAGTTCCAGCCGGATGTCGCCGCCCTCGGCGTGGGGCTTTTCGCACATCTGGCAGGCATCGCGGAAGGCGTAACCCGTCTGCGGAGCGAGGTCGCCCGTCCGCATCCCGGCCAGAAGCGCCGCCAGGTCCACCCCGCCGTTGGCCCGCATCGTCTGGTAGACAGGGACGGTGTAGGTGCCGGGGCAGTCCAGAACCACCGTCACCAGGTCTTCCAGGTTGGCCTGCTGGAGTTTGACCAGTTCCACCAGGGCGCGGTACTCGCAGGGGCGCAGGACGGCAGCGATCCGCCCACGCGGGGTGCGCACGGTGACCGGGCCAACCACCCGCGCGGCGTTCAGCCCCAGAACCGGCGCCAGCGGAACCGCCGCGTTCAGCAGCGCCGGGTCGGCCACCAGCGCCGGGGTAACGCTGCCGGCCGGGGTCTCCAGCGGCACCAGCACCGCCTCCACTACCCCCCCCTCCAGCAGTTGCCGGAAAAAGTTGCGCAGAGTCGCTGTAGGGTCCTGGTTTTCTACGGGAATCCACGCTTTCATATCGTCTCCTTGGCAGATTGCGGATTGCAGATTGCAAATTGCAGATTGCAAATTGCAGATTGCAAATTGCAGATTGCAGATTGCAGATTCAGATGTTGCGCAGGCGACGGTATTCGGCGACAAGGGTGGAATCGTCCAGGGCCTGCTCAAATTGACGCAGCCAGTTCAGGACGTAGGCGTCATCCAGGGTGTCCCCCTGCCGCCGGATGATGCTCACCGCATCCTCGTGATCTCGTGAGCGGGTGGAGATCAGTTTGTAAATTAACAGGTCCTCGGCACTGCAGACGTCCACGGAAAGCCCTGGCATCAGTTCCACGGATCGGGCACGCTGAACCCCCTCGGCGTCAAAATCGGTATCGGAGAGCAGAAGGTCCAGACGCGTGCCCCACCGGTCCTCCACAAAGAGAAACCCGAAGTGTATCAGGGTCTGCAGCGGGTCGTCCGACAGCGCCACATACTCCGTCCCCAGAACCTCCAGCAGACGGGCTGCTTCTTTGCGCCTCAACAGCACTCTCACATCCACATCGCGCGTGGCGCGGGGCTCACCCCACACGCTCAGAGCGATCCCGCCAACAGCCGCCGACGGGATACCCGCCTCCCGCAAGCGCTTCTGGAGATGGGCAAGGGACTCCAGAAGTTTCCCCCCATCGCCTCTTTCTCCGCTCCGCCAGGCGATAGGACCACCGCTGGAGCTCTGCCCGGCAGGCCATCCGCTCCGGTCGGAAGATCGCTCCGATGGGGCGGACTTCCACTCCTCCAGCCGGGCGAGCCGCCGCTGGAGTTCGGCCAGGTAGGCCATCCGCTCTGGCCGGAAAAGGACCTCGGTCTGGCGGAACTGGGGCTCCAGCGCCCGCTGCAATTCCAGGTACTGCACCACGCTCTCCTGAACGGTCATCCGGCGCAGCAGGCGCGCCTTCTCCGCCTCCAGCGCGTCCCATCCTTCCCGAAGACATTTCAGAGAATCCATCCCTGCCGAATCCACACGGACTACACCGCCCACTCCCGTTTCATGGGGTTGGGCCCCTTCTCTCTCAGGTACTGGGTCATCTGGGTAACGGTGTCGGCGAAGCGCTGGCCCTCCGAGGCGGAAATCCAGCGCAGCCAGACCCGGTCCTCGTCTATGCCGGCCTGCTTGAGGATCTCCTTGAGGGCAATGATCCGCCGCCGGGCCTTGTAGTTGCCGGACTGGTAGTGGCAGTCGCCCGGATGGCAGCCGCCGATGAGGACGCCATCCGCTCCGTCCAGCAACGCCTTCAGGACGTAGGTGGGGTCCACCGAGCCGGAGCACATCAGGCGGATAATGCGCACGTTGGGTGGATACTGGATGCGGGACGTGCCCGCCAGGTCGGCACCGGTGTAGGTACACCAGTTGCAGAGAAAGGCAACGATTTTGGGTTCAAAGCCGTTGTCGGTCATTGGTCCTCCTGGAGTATGGAGTATGGAGTATGGAGTATGGGTGTTACTCCAACCCGAGTTTCTGCCGTACAAAGGCGCGCACAGCATTCGGGCTCTGCGTCACACGCACTTCCCGCTCTGCGGTCCGGTAATCCCCTTCCGCCTTTTCAATCCATTCCGTTACGATTTTGCTCCCGTTCATAGAGCACTTTCCCCCGGCGCATCACTTCCTGCAGAAACGGATCGCCGGATGCCAACCGTTCCTCAACCTGTCGGGGCGTGTATACGATGATGTCCAGCGGAAAAGGACGAGGAGATAACGCCCGGGAAATTTCCAGCCGTTGTTGACGGAAGCGCAAAGACGTCTCCATTATCACCAGCAAATCCACGTCGCTCTCTGGCCGCGGCCGTCCGTACGCATAGGAGCCGAAAAGCACAATTTTCTCTGGCCGAAACTGTTCCGCGATGCGCTTCGCCACGTGGCGGATTTCCCGCATCGGGATTCGTTTGAACGGGCCGGGCAAGGGCGCGCTCATTCCGGGTTACCCCCAAATGTCATTCCCAGAACACCAGCGCCTCCACCTGGGCCAGAATCTGGTCCGGGGTGAAGTGCTGGAGACGGATCGCTTTGGACGGGCAGGTGACGGCACAAGCGCCACAGCCCTTGCAGAGCACCGCGTTGACCCGGGAGACGCCCCAAAGCGGGTCCAGCGCCGGTGCCCCGTACGGGCAGATTTCCACGCACATCCCGCAACCGGCACAGAGTTCGGGGTCCACAATCGCCGTGGCGGCCTCCATCGGGACAACGCCCCGCATCAGCGGGATCAGCGCTGAGGCCGCCGCGGCCTTCGCCTGGGCGACCGTGTCGGGAATGTCCTTGGGGCCCTGGCAGCAGCCCGCCAGGAAGACGCCGTCCACCGCCGTATCCACCGGGCGCAGTTTGGGATGGGCCTCCAGGAAGAAGCCGTCGGCGGAACGGGGGAGTTTCAGGAGCGAGGCAATTTCCGCGGCGTCCTCCCGCGGCTCCATCCCCACCGCCAGGACGACCAGGTCCGCCTCGTGCTCCAGGGTGCGGCCCAGCAACGTGTCCTCCACCCGCACCACCACCCGGTCGCCGCGGCGGTAGATTTCGGAGACGTTGCCCCGCCGGTAGCGCACCCCCGCCCGACGGGCCTCGTCGTAGAACTCCTCGCCGCGCTTGCCAAAAGTGCGCACGTCCATGTAGAAGACGGTCACCCGGCTATCGGGCAGGGCCTGGCGCACCAACTGGGCCTGCTTGGCGCTGACCATACAGCAGACCCGCGAGCAGTAAGGCCGCCCCAGTTGCACGTCCCGCGAACCGACGCACTTGATGAATACGACATCTTTTGGAGTCTTACCGTTCACCGTCAGGTCGCCTTCGGCCAGCCGCCGTTCCAGTTCCAGGGTGGTGATGACCTGAGGATAGCGGCCGTAGCCGAACTCCGGCTTGAGGGTCGGGTCAAAGACGTTGTAGCCGGTGGCGATGACGATGGCTCCGGCCTTGACGGGCCCGGCGGGGGCCTCCGGTCCCTCCACCGTCACCTCAAAGTTGCCCACGAAGCCCGCGATACCGGTGATCCGGGCGTTCCGGTAGACGGTGATGTTCGGGTGGCCCTGGACCCGTTCCACCAGGTCGGGCAACCACGCGGCGACGGGCTCCAGGTCGGGGAAGGTGCGGTTCAGTTCGGCCACCCGTCCGCCGAGGCGGTCGCTCTTCTCCACCAGATAGACGGGGAATCCGGCGTCGGCGATATCCAGCGCGGCCACCAATCCCGCCACCCCGCCGCCGATGACCACCGCCGCGGGGGTGACAGGGGCCTCCTGCTCCTCCAGGGGCTCCAGACGCGCCGCCCTGGCCACGGCGGCGAAGACCAGCGCTTTGGCCTTCTCCGTCGCCTCGTCCCGGTCGTGGTGGACCCAGGAGCACTGCTCGCGGATGTTGGCCATCTCAAACCGGTAGGGGTTGACCCCGCCCTCCTGCGAGGCAGCGCGGAAGGTCGGCTCGTGCATCCGGGGCGAACAGGACGCAACAACGATACGGTTCAGTCCGAGGTTGCGGGCGTCCTCCTTGATGAGAGCCTGCCCCGGTTCGGAGCACATATAGGTGTATTGGCGGGCGACGACGACGTTAGGCAACGTCGCGGCGAACCCGGTCACCGCCTCCACGTCCACGGTGGCGGCGATGTTCGTGCCACAGTGACAGATGTAGACCCCGATGCGCGGTTTGGGTTCCATAGGCCTCCTGTTGACAAGGGTTTCGCTCTGAGCCGCAGGGTTCCGCCTGCGGCCGGTTTCGCCCGACGCTAAACCGTCGGGCTCACAGCCCAACCCCCTGCGGGGCTCAAATCAGCCTGCGCAGCAGGGTTTCGCTTTGAGCCGCAGGGTTCAGCCTGCGGCGCTCTACAGCGCCATCGCCACCAGTTCGGCGATATCCATCACCTTCAGTTGCTCGGAGAGCCCCTTCACTTTGACGGCGTCCTCCAGCATCGCCATGCAGAATGGGCAGGCGACGGCAAGAATCTCGGCGCCGGTCTCGGCGGCCTCCTGCACCCGCTGGAAGGCCAGCCGGGCCTCGGTGTTGGTGCCCTCAAACCACATCCGGCCGCCCCCACCTTCGCAGCAGAGGCTGCGCTCCCGGATACGGTCCATCTCCACAAATTTCACGCCGGGGATGGCCCGCAACACCTCCCGCGGCTCGTCAAAAATCCTGTTCTGCTTGCCCAGGAAACAGGGATCATGATACGTAACCGTCTTCTCCAAACGACCGGTCAGTTTCAATTGTCCGCTCTCCAGGAGACGGAGCAGGTACTGGGTGTAGTGAAGCACGTCCATCCCCAGTTTGTACTCGTGGCGGAAGGTGTTCATACAATGGGGGGACGTGGTGACCATCTCGCGGGCGCCCGTCCCCTCCAGAAGCGGCTTTCCTTCCTCCACCAGCATCTCAAAGAGGCCCATCTCCCCCAGACGGCGTACCTCGTTACCGCAACAGGTCTCCTCCGTGCCCAGATGGCCGAAGTCCACCCCCGCGGCCTCCAGTACCCGTACCAGCGCCTTCGCCGCCGACTGGGCGCGCATATCGTAGGCGGAACTGCAGCAGGTGAAGAGGAGGGTCTCACATCCTTCCTGGGCGGGCTTGATGTTCAGGCCGTCCGCCCAGGCCATCCGATCGTCCCGCGCGTAGCCCAGAGGGTTGCCCTGGCGGAAAATGCCCATCAGCGCGGTGCCGATGGTGCTGGGGACCTTGCCCTCCTCCACCAGCAGACTGCGCAGGGCGATAATGACCTCCGCTGGACGCACGTCCTTGGGACAGCGCTCCACACAGGTGAAGCAACAGGTACAGTCCCACAGTTCCTCGCGGTGCACCGGCCCGGCGATGTCGCCCACCAGCGCGCCATAGACCAGGGAGCGGACGTTCAGCGCCGTAGTGATGGATACCGGGCACCCGCCCGTGCACTTGCCGCACTGAATGCAACTGAAGAGGTCCAGGCCGAGTCCGAGTTCGGTTGCCAGTTGCTGGATGTCGGTTTGCATCTATGCCTCCTGATCCGAAGGTCCAACCCACAGGGCCAGCGCCCTATCCTTGTTCCGCGCGTCGCAGGAGCCCGAGGGCCGATGCCGCCGCGGCCTTGGCCTGGGCGACGGTATCGGGGATGTCCTTGGGCCCCTGGCAGCAGCCCGCCAGGAAGACGCCGGGCCGGGTGCTATCCACCGGCCGGTACTTGGGATGTGCCTCCTGGAAGAAGCCGTCGGGGGAGCGCTCCAGGCCCAGCAGTTCTGCCACCGCCGGGGTGTCGGCGCGGGGGACAACGGCGGTCGCCAGCACCACCATGTCGGCTTCCACCTCCACGGTTCGGCCCAGCAGCGAGTCCTCCGCCCGCACTACCAGCCGCTCCCCCCGTTTGTAGACCTCCGACGGCTCCCCCCGCCGGTAGATGACTCGCTCCTCCTTTACCCGGTCGTAAAACTCCTCATACCCCTTCCCAAAGGCGCGCATGTCAATGTAAAAGACGGTGATCCGGGCATTGGGCAGTTTATCCCGTACCAGGTGGGCGTGCTTGGCGGTGTACATACAGCAGATACGGGAGCAGTAGGGCACGCCCGTGTGCGGATCACGGGAGCCGACGCAATGAATGAAGACGACGTCCTTCGGCTCCTTGCCGTCCAGCAGAATCTTCCCGCCGGTCGGCCCCGACGCCGAGGAGAGCCGCTCAAACTCCAGGCCGGTCAGGACGTTGGGATAGACCCCGTAGCCGAACTCCGGCTTGGTGCGCGGGTCTATCAGGTCAAAACCGGTGGCGACGATGATCGCGGCGACGTCCACCTCTACCAACCGCTCTTTCTGTTCAAAGTTGATCGCCCCGGTAGGACAGGCGTCCTTGCACAAAAAGGTTTTGCCGCAGACGCCGCGGGTCAGGAAGAGGCAGGCGGTGGGGTCCACGGTGTAGACCAGGGGCACGGCCTGAGGGAAGGGGACGTAGATGGCGGAGCGTTTGCTCAGCCCCTGGTTGAAGGTATCCACCACCCGCCCGCGCATACGGCAGGCCTGGGCACAGAGGCCACAGCCGCGGCAGAGGTCTTCGTCCACGTAGCGGGGCTTCTTCCGGATGGTGACGTGAAACGCGCCCGCCTCCCCTTCCACTGCCACCACTTCCGAATAGGTCATCAGTTCAATGTTCGGGTGCTGCCCCACGCTGACCATCTTGGGAGTGAGGATACAGGACGAGCAGTCCAGCGTGGGAAAGGTCTTATCCAGTTGGGACATCCGGCCACCCACGCTGGGCTCCCGTTCCACCAGATAGACCGGATACCCGGCGTCGGCGATATCCAGCGCGGCCTGGATACCGGCGATGCCGGCCCCGATGACCAGGGCTGCGGGTTTCTGTTGAGATGTCGTCATATTCGGGCTACTCCTCATCCTGAAGGATGGCTTCGTTTCGCACCCGGGCGAGCAACTCGCTCACGCCCAGGTGCTCGGCCCAGCAGTCCAGATAGGCCTCGTCCAGGTCCGGGTACTGGGTCTCGTAAACCTCCACCGCATCCTGGACCTGCTGAAAGTTGCAGCCACCGCGCTCGCTGCGCGAGCACGGGGTCTCGTAGACCTCCACCGCGTCCTGGACCTGCCGTTCCAGCACGGGAGACGCTCTGTACCAGAGCAGTTTGCTCAGAATCGTATCCTCCGGGCTACTGACAAACACATCCCGGTCAAACATTCGCACTTTTCGTCGCCGTTGGAAACTTTCCTGGGCGAAAGGGTCCCCTTTTCGCACCCAGAAATGGGATGGTTCAATTTCCTGGGGAAATTAGTGACCCTTTTGAGAAGAGTTAAAATTACGCGCCTCTGCCTTATTTCGGCAGTCACTCCGATAGGTAGGGATAAACCGGATCGTCCAATTCTATGCCGGTTTCATTTGCCC
>FWPU01006082.1_pt1 | contig 24883 bp, 20 predicted proteins | sample 2228361 | NCBI WGS metagenome assembly FWPU01 (sample SAMEA103939777, study PRJEB20133) | metagenome | reverse complement strand
ATCGTCTTCCAGCGGCGCATCAGCCCAGCTTGTACCCAATGCAGGCAGCACCAGGCCGAAAGCGGCTGCCTGGGGCTCTTCCGTTAGGCGATAGACCCAGAAGCGCAGGTTGGCGCTGACCGCGTTGGCCGGGATGGTCACCTGCTGATAGAAGTCGGAATAGCTGAAGGTATCCGCGCGGGTATAGATGATGCCGGTGCGCATCGAACGCGTTCCCGCCGGCGTGTGGTTGACATAGGTGGTGTACCCTGCGGGATACTTGGTGGGCTGGATGACCCAGGAGCCGTTGAATTCAAAGCCGCTGTTGCCAAAATAGTTCTCACAAAGCTGGGTGGGCATCAGGGGGACAAACTGATTGGTTGTGTTGCACAGCTCCAAGGCTACGTCATCCGCATAGGCCGCGGTCACGCCCCCCTGTCCATCGTTGTACACCCCGATTTCCAGCTTGATCGTCCGGCCGGCGTACTTGCTCAAGTTGAACTCATAGTAACGCCAGTCCTGTTCATTGCTGCGCATCCACAAGAGCGTTTCCAGCAAGTCATCGTTGCTGTCGCGCACCAGGGCGTATTGCGCATCGTCACTGGCGGCTACGTTATCAATATCGGGCATAAACTCCTGCTCGATCCACCCGGCGGCTTCCGCGTCCTGGCTGAACGGATACAACCACAGGCGCAACACTGCGCTGGTTGCCCCTGCCGGCACAGCAACCTCCTGCACGGCAAAGGAGTAACCCTGGCGATTCTCCGCTCCGGTCGTTGTCCCAACCAACAAGGAACGCGCTCCGGAGTGCGCCACGGCAGCGGTGAAGCTGGCGCCAGAGAGCTGCCAGGCTTCGGAGCTCTCAAAGCCGCCGTTGACGACTGCCTGTGGGCAGGCGGGATAGCCGTAGAAATCCAGAGAGCCGTTAGCGCTGGTCAGTTCAACCTGATTGACCGCCGGGGAGAACACAAACCCGGATTTGGCTGGTGCCAGAGCGTAGCTGCCGGCGCTCAGACCATTCAGCGCATAATATCCATTCTGATCCGTGCTGGCGGAGTGCCCATACTGGTCGCTGATAGTCACCGCGGCAATTGGCTGACCTTGCACGTCGGTTACGCGCCCGGTTATGGCAAAACCGAGCTTTGCCATAATGGGCAGGTACAGTTTGCGCGGTGGCATGCTCTGTCCTGAAGGCGCTTCGAGTTGTTTGCCCTGCGCAACCAGCGTTCCAGGGATAACGAGCACAACAATCAGGAAGATTTGCAATAAGCGTTTCATCCTAAACCTCCTGGGGAAAATGGTCTGAGAATTTATTCCACAAAACCCATTCAGTGGGCGGACAAATCCAAGCGCCAGGCTAATGATAGCTCGTGGCTGAAGGGGCACTAATAGGGTATACAATTCGACGGAAAAAGTCAACAGGCATTGCTGACAGTTATGCGAGGAAAATTGGAACCATCCGGACAATTGTACGTATGTATATCCAGGTGCTGTTGAACACCTGGGATGCAGCGCCTTAGATCGCACTGCAACAAAGACCTGATTGATGCGAGATTGGAGAGGAGACAGGAGATGAGATTGCTTCTTCGATGGCTGATCACAACCGTGGCTGTTGCCGCAGCCGCCTGGATATTACCAGGGATTAATGTTGAACCAGAGGCAAAGGCGATCGTGGTATTTGCGATCTTTGCGTTAATCCTGGCATTCGTCAATGCTGTTATCCGCCCGATCCTGGCGCTGCTGTCATGCGGCTGCATCGTCGCCACACTGGGTCTGTTTATGCTGGTCATCAATGCGGTGTCTTTATTGCTGGCATCCTGGATTGCCCAACAACTTGGCGTGGGATTCGTGGTAGAGGGATTCTGGCCCGCTTTTTGGGGCTCGATCATCATCAGCATAGTCTCGTTTACATTGTCCGTGCTGCTCCCCGACCCGGAGAAAAAGTCCTGAGGCTATCGCGCTGTAAGGCACACTTGTTGCACCCAACCAGTTACCATGCTGGTTGGGTGATTCACCTCGCCAGAGCCTTAGATAACGACTGCTTTCAGGCAGGTCACCTGGATGCGCTTTGCTGCGGGAAGCAGCCGCTAGGCAGCTATCTGTCGTATAATGAATATAATCGAAAAGGAAGAGAGCAGTTTGCGCTCCGGGAGGATACCCATGGACACCATCCGCCAATACCTGAACAGACCGCTGGTGGCTTTTTTGACCGCTTTGCTGGTGGGCTTGATCATCGGGATCTTCATCCTGGGATATTGGTTATGGCCGGTGGATTGGTACGACTCTGCAGTCAGCCAACTGCGACCTGACCTGAAGGAAGAATGGCTGCGCCTGGCAATCGACTCTTACTCAGCCAACCTAGATGCCCGCCTGGCTATATCTCGCTACACTCAACTGGGAGCAGACGCCCCGGAAATCCTAGCCACTGTCCAGGCGGGTGCAGGTGCGCAAGATGCAGCTCAAATCCAGGCTTTCTCCGCTATCGTCCAGGCGCAAACCGGCACATCTGCTCCCCCCTCTCGGGGCGGTTTCCTCTCCGGCTTGCTAATCGCTTTCATTGTGCTCGCCATCCTGATTTTCATCGGTTTGGTGGCGTTCCTGGCAATACGGCTGCGCAGCAAGATGCTGCCCGCCGAAGAACCTGCGCCTGTAGCCGACCTGTTTGCTGCGCCAGAACCAGCGGGTGAAGAAGTGGCTCTCACAGCCGCGGTCGCCGAAGAAGACCTCCTCCCCTACCCGCCGGCAGTCTCGGCTGAAGAAACCTTGCCATAAGAAGCCTTCGCCGAGGCTGCCGAGCCGGAAACCTACCAGGTTGCAGAGTATCCACCGGAGGCAGAAATTACCCCAGCTACAGCCCTCGACGAAGAGGCGGCAGAAGAAGCGCCAACTCCGCCGGCAGAGCAGGAGCTGGCCAAGTTTTACTATGACCTTGCCTACATCGAAGGGATCGGACCGGTTTACGCCGAAAAACTGAGAGCCGAAGGCATTGATACCCCCCGGGCGTTGCTGGAGAGATGTGCCTCCGCCAAAGGTCGGATGGAGGTGGCAACCGCCACAGGCATCAGCGAAAAGTTGATCTTGAGATGGGTGAATCACGTCGATTTGTTCCGCGTGAAAGGTGTCGGGGCAGACTACGCCAATCTGCTCGAAGCAGCCGGCGTGGACACAATCAAGGAACTGGCCACGCGCAATCCCTCCAATCTGTACCAGCGCCTGGTTTCAATCAACATGGACAAGCGCCTGGTGCGTAAGCTGCCGTTTCCATCCCAGGTGGAAAACTGGATTGAACAAGCCAAACAGTTGCCGCAAGTAGTCACTTACTGATTGCACCTACTCACCTGATTGTCTCCATCATCCACGCAGGAGGCTGCCATGCGCTCCAGGCGGCAGGTTACCATCCTGATCATCCTGCTGGGCGTCGCCGCAGTTTTGGCTGCCCTGTTGATTGCCTATTTCTCCAGGCGGCCAGAAACTCTGCCCGCAGACCAGTTGCAGCAGCAAGCCTTCGAAGAGGCCCGCCAAACCATGGTGGACACCGCTATCGTCGCTCGCGGCGTACAACAACCCGACGTGGTGCGCGCCATGCGAGATGTGCCACGCCACGCCTTCGTCCCCGCAGAGTACCTCGACCAGGCGTACGACGATCACCCCCTACCCATTGGCTACGGTCAGACAATCTCCCAACCTTATATTGTGGCCTGGATGACCGAATTGCTGGAATTGAAACCTGGGGAAAAAGTGCTCGAAATCGGCACCGGTTCGGGCTATCAGGCGGCTGTCCTGGCAGAGCTGGGTTATGTCGAAGTCTATTCGATTGAGATTGTGCCGGAGCTGGCTGCCAGCGCAGCCGAACGTTTGGAGAAGCTCGGCTACTCCGAAGTGAATGTCCGCCAGGGTGATGGCTACTACGGATGGGAGGAACACGCCCCCTTCGACGCCATCGTCGTCACGGCTGCACCCGATCACCTGCCAGCACCCCTGGTGGCTCAGCTCAAGGACGGCGGACGCCTGGTAATCCCGATCGGGCCACCAGGCGGCTTCCAATCATTGTGGAAATTCGTGAAAACTGGAGAAGACCTCAAGGCGTATAACCTGGGAGGCGTGGCATTTGTACCGTTCACCGGCGAGGGGGTCAAACAGGGGCCGAAGGTGCCTCTGCCACTACCATGATCCAGGCGCCGGCGTAGCAGAGCGCGCCAGCAAGCAGCACCCAACAGTAACCAAAGGTGAGCGCCAGAAGAGCCGCCAGCACTGAGGCGACCACCGAAGCTGTGCCATTGGCTGCCCACACCCAGGGGACGAGAGCCTGAGAATTCAGCGTTTGCTGGTCGTAACGCCGGGTCAGCCAGCGGATTCCCGCTGGAAAGGGGATGCCCATCAAGAACCCCAGCGGCGCCAGGCTCAAGATGGATATCGCCAGGCGCAGGCTGAAGGGAAGACCGAGTGTGAGGGAGAACAGGCGTGGCAACAACCAGGGAATGCAAATCGCAAAGAAGACCAGCAATCCAAGCGCCAAACGGGCAGGGAGGGCGTTGCTCAGACGGCTCCCCAGGCCGGAGAAAAGCAGCAGCGAGAACAGCACGGCGGTCATGGCATAGGCAGGTTGCCCCAGGTAGAGAATGAACCGTTGAATCAGGGGGATTTCCACAAGCAAGAAAGCCAGGCCGATTAAGGCGAAATACAACAGGGGCTGCCAGGCAGGGCGCGCAGCAGGGGCATCTTTCTGATGAGCATGCCGCTCTCGCCGATGGGCGATGGCAACCGGCAACAGGATGAGCCCTGCCCCCAGAACCACAGACACCGCCAACAAAGCCAGCAAAACGAAATATCCGGCGCCGCCAAATGGCTGCCAGATTTTACCGAATTCTGCCAATACCTGGGGCGCCTGCGTCCATTTAAAGTAATGACCGAAGAACGGCCGGTCATCGGTAGGGGGAGAGATATCGTAGGTGTAGCTTCGATAAAAGCTCTGGCGCGGGCGCGCTTGAAGCAAGTTCATGAACGTCTGATAATAAACCGGTTCGGACAGGATATTGAACCGATTGACTTCTTCTGGAGAGACATCGGGCGCGTAAATAAGATCAAAGGCGCGCGCGGCGGCAAATTCCCGCACCAACTTAAGCTCCCAGGAACGAAACGGTTGTCTTTTGATTAAAAATGTCGCTGTGTTATACCCGCGCAGGGCAACAATCTGTTGCTCAGGGCTATCTCCGAAACGTTCCAGGGCAGCCACTACCAGGGCAAAGGTGCGCAGAGACTCGCTGGGCGGGGTTTGTAGCCAGCGGTCAACAACCAGGATGCCATCCGGAGCAAGCCGCGCCAGGGCGTCTTGAAACGCCTCAAGGGTATAGCGGTAGTCTTCGGTCAGGCTGTATGCACCCGAGCGCACCGGGTGGTAAGAGTTTGCCAATGAGCGGACGATCACGTCAAACTGTTCATTGGCGGCGCGCAAATAGCTGCGTTCGGCAACGATCACCGTTATTACCCGGGGATGATGATAGATATGCGCGGCAGCCGTGACAATGAGCGGGTTGACTTCCACCGCAGTGACGGATTTAGCCCCCAACGTCAGAGCGACGAAAATATCCAACCCGCCGCGGGGTTCCAGAATCAACGTTCGGGCGTCAGGGCGCAGGCGGTAGGCGACAGCAGAGGCCAGGTAATCGGCAAACGCGCCATCTGCCCCAGGCTGAAGCAACGGGCTGAGATCGTCCCCGTCGATCAAGATTCCGTCCTGAGCCGGCAAGGGCTGTAAAAAACGGTAACTCAAGCCAGGATAGGAGTGAATGCTGGAACTGCGCACCACGTCAATGCGCGAGAAGGCGTTCCACTGCCTGGAGAGCACCTGCGCCCCCGGGCTTTGCAGGGCATAGGAGAGAGCCTTGTAGGGAGATAGCTTTAGCTCAAACCAGCCCATGGTGGGGCGCCCGCGCGCTTGTAAACCAGCCTGAAAGGCTGCCAGCGTCGCCAGGCTGGCTGCCAGGATAAAGCTCAACCAACCGAGGGATAGCCTGCTCACCTGCCGGTTGCGATCCAGATGAGCGATTACCGCCGCCAGGGCGGCCAACCCGCTGCTGAGCGCCACCATTCCCTCGCCGCTCAACAGCTCCGGCCCCCAAAGGGCAAGCGCACAGCCGTAGGCAGAGCCAAACAGGTTTAGCGCGTAGGTGCGCCCGGCAACTTGCGGAGCAACCGCCAGCAAATGGCCAACCACCAAACCGCAACAGAAGAACGGCAAAGCAAGAGCGAGGTAATCCAGGATTAAGATGTATACCTGCCGCCGATCCCAGGCTATAGAAAAGGAATCGAACGGCACTGCATTGATCAGCAGGTAAGCTATAAGCATGCTCCAGCCCGTCGCCAGGCTGAGCCAGCGCAGGGTGCTTCGCGGTTGCGCTCGAGCCAGTCGAGGCAGGAGCGAGAGCGCGGTACCACTGGCGCCAAAGCCTAACAGGGCAATGCTGACAATCATAAAGGCGAAATGATAAAACTGCGCTACGGAGAACAATCTTGAGAGATTGATCTCATAGGCAAGCGTGGCAGCCGAAAGCAGGAAAAGCGCCGCGCTCAGGGCAACACCTGGTTTAGCCGGTGATTTTGTCGTCAATCCGTTATCTCGCCAGCAGCTCGACCGCTACCATTGCATTATAGTGAGGAAACAGGGAGGCGGCAATGCCAGCCAGATTGAACCAGCCCACCCGAAGCCCGTTCCTCTGCCGAATACCGGCTAATCCCGCAGACTGCCATGGCATGTGGTAGGAGCAGGGGTTGGTGAAAAATGGATGTGGATATACAATATCAACAGGCTGAAGAATCAGGTACATCTGACAAGGAAGGATGCGATGAGCGGAAAATGGGCGACCTTCGTCTATGCGGTGTTGTTCTTGTTTTTCTTGCAGCTATTGACCGACTTTGTCGGCGCCGTTTACGCTTTTGGTTTGATGGGCACAGGCATCCCAACGGAGATCCTGTTTGTCATCCTGTTATTCTCGCCCGTGGTAATCATCTTTGCCAGGCGAGGGTTGCCACGCGGCGTGCTGTTACTGCTGGCTGAGCTGGTGCTGCTCGCCAGGTTGGTGGAGGTATTGCTGGACACCCGCAGCCGCATGATCGTCTCCGGCCTGGGCGTGGCGCTGTTCCTGATCCTCTTTCCGGCATGGTTGCAGCGTCTTGGACAGGAAGGTAAGACCGCCGATGCGCCCCTTGGTGCTGGCCTGGCGCTGGGTTTAGGGCTGGCGATCTTCTTCCGCGCCTTCAATTCCGGCGTTGACCTCTCGACGTATGGCTGGCATCAGGCAGCCGCCTGGCTTTTAGCGCTTCCTGCTGGCGGATTGTTGCTCGCGCAACCTGAAAGACGCGGTCAGCCCGATCCGGTTGAAAGCCGCCCCCAAACCGCCAGGTTTGGTCGCATCCTGGTTCTGAGCCTGGGGTTGGTGGCGGCATTGATATTGCTTTATTTCGCTTTTGCCGCTCCCAACGTGATTGCCCGCTGGACGGGCGCCAGCTTCCTGCTGGTCGTTGGCGTGCTTGTTGCCTCCTTACTTTGTTTCAGCTTCCTGTTGATAAAAAAGCCTTCCTTTTTCCATCGCCTGTCGTCCGCGGCGCTGCTCGCCTGGAATCTGCTCTTCGTCCTGGCGATGGTTCTGACCATCCTGCTGCACCAGGTACGCTTTCCGGATGAACAAAACGCTTACCCCCTATATGAGCCAGAGGTCGGTAGCGTAGCACTGATCCCCCTGTTCCTGATGCTAATACTCTCGCCGGTTATTTTGGTCAACTTCATGCGCGCAGCGCAGGAGTTGATTGCCTCCGCCCCAACCAGAGCTTCGATAGGCGGCAGCTTTACCCTGGCAGGGCTGTTCCTGCTGCTGAGCATCTTTGCTCACGTCTTCACTACGGTGTACGACTATATCCCGCTGGTAGGCCCCTTCTTCCGCGACAAATTCTGGCTGGTCTACCTGAGTGTTGGCATCGTCATGCTCATTCCCATATTGCCAGCGCGTAAACGGGCTGAGGCATTTCAACCTTTACCGGCTCCCTGGATTTTGATGGCAGGCATCATCGCGACCAGCCTGGCAGCCATCATCGGCGTTTTAGCAACCGCATCCACGCCTGCGCTGGTGGAGCCAGGCGCTAAAAGCCTGCGCATCCTGACATACAACATTCAGCAAGGGTACAACCGAGCCGGACAATTGGATTTCGGTGGACAACTCGATTTGATGCGTCAGGTGAACGCCGATATCATTGGCCTGCAGGAGAGCGACACCAACCGCATCTCCGGCAGCAATAACGACCTGGTGCGCTACTTTGCCGATCGGCTGGAGCTGTACTCCTACTACGGCCCAAAGACGGTCACTGGAACGTTTGGCATCGCATTGCTATCGAGATATCCGCTGCAAAACCCCCGCACGTTTTATATGTACAGCGAAGGCGAACAAACCGCCACCATCACCGCTCAAGTTACCATTTCCGGGCGTACGTTCAACCTGGTAGTGACCCATTTGGGCAACGGCGGCCCGCTCATCCAGCAAGTTCAACTCTTGCAGGCGGTGGCAGACAGGCAGGACGTGATCGCCATGGGCGACTTCAACTTCAGGCCCGATACCGAGCAATATCGGCGGACAACCCAAATCCTGCAGGACGCCTGGTTGCTCAAATGGCCATCAGGGGTGGACGATCAGGGCTTGAACCCCACCAAGCGCATTGATCATGTCTTTTTATCGCCAGGATACACCGTCACACAAGCGCGTTACCTGGACAGCCCCGCTTCCGACCACCCAGCGCTATGGGTCGAAATTTCCTGGGAATGAGCCAAGCCAAATGTCTGCGACGCCTCTGACCCCGGCTCAACTCGAACTGATCCAGCGTCCGCTGGATCGGCGTATCTTCCTGGAAGGGCCGGCTGGCTGTGGCAAGACCACTGCAGCCGTAGAACGCCTGTTATACCTGATGGCGCAGGGGGTGCCAGGCAGCACGATCTTACTGATCCTGCCGCAGCGCACCCTGGCTGCGCCGTATCTGCAGGCGCTCAGTGCACCTGGGGTTGTTGCCGGAGGCATGGTAACGGTGCTGACAATAGGTGGTCTAGCCCAGCGCATGCTGGCGCTTTTCTGGCCGCTGGTGGCTGCCGAAGCAGGTTTTGCTCACCCCGAACGACCTCCCATCTTCCTGACGCTGGAAACGGCTCAATATTATATGGCGCATCTGGTGCGCCCTCTCCTGGATCAGGGTTACTTTGATTCGGTAACCATTGACCGCAACCGCCTGTACAGCCAGATCATTGACAACCTGAACAAAGCAGCAGTGGTTGGCTTTCCACTCAGCGAGATTGGAGAGCGCCTGAAATCCGCCTGGGCGGGTGATGCGGGCCAGGCACATATCTACGAGGATGCCGGCGAATGCGCCCTGCGCTTCCGTAAGTATTGCCTGGAACATAACCTGTTGGACTTTTCCCTGCAAATCGAACTCTTCCACCAGCGCCTGTGGCGCGAACCCATCTGCCGGCAGTATTTGCAGCAAACTTACCGCCACCTGCTGACAGACAACCTGGAAGAGGATACGCCAGTGGCGCACGATTTGCTACGGGACTGGCTGCCACAGGTGGATTCTGCCTTGCTGGTTTATGACCAGGCGGGCGGGTTGCGACGCTTTTTGGGTGCAGACCCGCAAAGCGCTGAGACGCTGCGCACCGCCTGCGACGAACAGGTCGTCCTCGCTCACTCTTTTGTCACCTCGCCGCCGGTCAGTTCGCTGGCTTACCACCTGAGCAAGGCCATCTCCCTGGCAGACAAACCACCGCCGGTCTCGCCAGGGGAAATTGCAGCCGCAAACATCAAGCCCACCGCGGCGCTGGAGTTTCGCAACCACCGATTCCTTCCCCAAATGTTGGACTGGGTGGTCGAAGAGATCGCCCGGCTCGTTCATGAACAAGGTGTACCCCCAAGCGAGATCGTCGTGTTGGCCCCTTACCTGTCGGATGCGTTGCGATTTTCGCTGGACATTCGGTTGAAGGAACGCGGCGTGCCAGCCCGTTCCCACCGCCCATCCCGAGCACTGCGCGAAGAGGCGGCAGCCCGCTGCCTGTTGACGCTGGCGTGCATCGCCCATCCAGATTGGGGCATCCACCCGGCGCGCTACGACCTGGCATATGCCCTGGTGCAGGCTATCCAGGAGCTGGATCTGGTGCGCGCCCAACTGCTGACGGAGATTGTGTACCGCAAGCGAGATGGTCTGCCGGTGCTGACTCCTTTTGAGCAGATTCAAGCCAGCGTCCAGGAACGGATCACCTATCGCCTGGGCAGTTATTATGAAGGATTGCGGCTGTGGCTGGAAGAGTATCAACAAGGACCGCCAGCCGAGCTGGATCAATTCTTGAGCCGACTGTTCGGCGAGGTGCTCTCCCAACCGGGTTACGGCTTTCACGCCAGCTTCATCGCTGGAGAGGTGGCTGCAAATCTGATTGAGTCCATCCAGAAGTACCGCTGGGCGGTGGGAGAAGTGCTGGCGCAAGAGGGGATACCGCTGGGCAAAGAGTACATCCAGATGGTGCAGGATGGCGTTATTGCCGCGCAATATGTCCGTAGCTGGCAAGCTCTGCCAGGCGAAGATTGGCAGGCTCACTCACCGGAAGCAGTATTGCTGGCACCTGCCTATACATTTGTGATGAACAATCGCCCAGTGCGTTACCAGTTCTGGCTGGATGTGGGTAGTCGCGGCTGGTTCGAGCGCCTGTATCAGCCGCTAACCCATCCCTATGTTCTCAGCCGTTGGTGGGTGAAGGGAAAACCCTGGACTGACGCCCAAGAATATGAGACCAGCGTAGAAGGGATGCTCCACCTGGTGTTGGGTCTGCTGCGTCGCTGCCGCGAACGCGTATATCTGGGATTGACTGAGCTGGGCGAGCAAGGCTATGAACAGCGTGGCCTGCTGCTGAGGGCGCTGCAACGCCTGCTGCGGGAGGCGGTTACATGACCTTCAGCCCCCGACCAAAACAGCAAGAGGTGCTGGCCTATCGCGGCGGCTGGATGGGCGTGGCTGCCGTGCCCGGGAGCGGCAAGACCTGGACGCTCTCGCGCCTGGCGGCTGACATCATCCTGAGCGGCGTCCTGGCGGATGACCAGGAAGTGCTGGTGGTAACCCTGGTCAACTCAGCAGTGGACAATTTCTACCAAAGAGTTTCCACCTTCATTCAGCAAGCTGGCCTTTTGCCCACCCTCAACTATCGCGTTCGTACCCTGCACGGTTTAGCGCATGATATTGTGCGCGAACGACCCGACCTGGTCGGTCTGGCGGATAATTTCCAGATCGTTGACGATAACGAAACCGAAGATATCCTGGAACAATCCGCTCGCGCCTGGCTGCGCAGCCATCCCGACGCCCTGGATAGCTATCTGAAAGACGACCTCGACGCCAATGCCCTCGCCCAGGTGCAGCGCGAAGGGCTTTTAGAGCTGGTGAAGAGCATCGGCAAGAGTTTCGTCCGCTCTGCCAAAGATAACCGCCTGACGCCCGAACGACTGCATGAGCGGATGTCCGCCGTGCCCCTGCCCCTGCCGCTGGCAGAGCTTGGCCTGGAGTTGTACGCCGACTATCAACGCGCTCTGGCCTACCGCGGGGCAGTGGATTTCGATGATCTGATCCGCCTGGCACTGGAAGCACTCGAATTGGACGACCACCTGCTGGAGCGATTGCGTTATCGCTGGCCGTACATTCTGGAGGATGAGGCGCAGGACAGCAGCCGATTGCAGGAGGAGATTCTCAAGCTGCTCTGCGGTCCTCGTGGGAACTGGGTGCGGGTGGGTGATCCCAACCAGGCAATCTACGAGACATTCACCACCGCCAATCCCAAATACCTGCGCGCATTCATCACCCGCCGCGGCGTGATCCGGCGCGAGTTACCCAATTCGGGCCGCTCGACCCTCAGCATCATCACCCTGGCAAACTACCTCGTGCGGTGGACGATGCACGAGCATCCCCGCCCCCAGGTGCGCGATGCCCTCCAGGCGCCGCCATTCATCGAACCCACCCCGCCTGGCGATCCGCAACCCAACCCCGCCGATGACCCCAGCCAAGTGCATTTGATTTTGCGCAACTTCACCCCCGAAGGAGAAATTCGGGCTGTGGTGGACTCGCTGGCGCGCTGGTTGCCCGATCACCCAGACGACACAGTGGCGGTCTTGGCGCCGCGCAACGAGCGCGCCGATCAGGTGGTGGACGCCCTGAAGAAGCGCGGCATCGAGGTGGTGGAGAATCTGCTGCGAAGCACCAGCTCGACGCGCGCATCGGCAGGGGTGCTGCAGCATATTCTCAAATACCTGGCAGATCCCGGAAATTCCCGGAAGCTGGCTGAAGCCTATCAAGCCTGGCGCCGGGATGGCAGAGAAGCCCGAAGTGACCCTAACGTCGAGCTGCTGCGCAAATGCCCGCGCGTCGAAGATTATCTCTGGCCTCAGTGGGGAACTGACTGGCTGGACGAGACCGCCCTGGCGGAGCAGGATCCACTGGCTTACGAACGTTTACTGCATTTCCGCCAGTTGGTCCAGCGCTGGCAGGCTTCCGTGCTGCTACCGGTTGATCAGGCGTTGCTGTCGATCGCCCAGGACGTATTCCGCGAAAGCACAGACCTGGCGCTTTCACACAAGCTGGCTTCCCTGCTCCGCCGGGTGAACGAGGTTCATCCAAACTGGCATCTGCCCGAATTGAGCAACGAACTGGCGCTGATTGCCAGCAATGAACGCCGTTTCCTTGGGTTTGACCAGGATGATACCGGCTTCGATCCGGACCGTTATCCAGGCAAGGTGGTCGTCGCTACCATGCACAAGGCTAAAGGCCTGGAGTGGGATCGAGTTTACTTGATGTCGGTGAACAGCTACGATTTCCCTTCCGGCGAGGATACAGATCAGTACATCGCCGAGAAATGGTTTATTCGCGATCAACTCAACCTGGAAGCAGAGGCGCTGGCGCAACTGGAAGCCGCGTTGCAAACCGATGAACATCAATGGTATCAGGAAGGCAGAGCCAGCCGGCAAGCGCGGCTCGACTATGTGCGCGAGCGCCTGCGTTTGCTCTACGTGGGAATCACCCGGGCAAGAAAAGAGCTGATCATCACCTACAACACCGGCAGAAATGGCGACCTGAGCCCGGCAAAGGCGCTGGCAGCGCTTGCTCGCTGGTGGGAAGGGAGGACGAAGTGAGTCTGCCGGTAGGATTTCCGTTCAGCCAGAGCAGCCTGCAGGATTTCCTGGATTGCCCGCGCCGCTTTCAACTTCGCCATCTGCTCCGCGTGGCCTGGCCGGCAGTCAGGTCCGAGCCGGTATTGGAGCTAGAACGCTATCAACGGCAGGGCGAGCAATTCCACCGCATGGTTCAACAACATCTGCTCGGCGTGCCAGTGGAGCGCCTCTCCCCCATGGCAGAAGAGGCGGAACTCGCCCGTTGGTGGGAAAATTATCTGCGCTTCAGCCGGGAGAAAACCGGATTGGCGGGGCTGGTCAGCGAAGGCGCACGCTGCTTCCCAGAAGTCAGCTTTAGCGTTGCCCTCGCCGATTGCCGACTGTTTGCCAAGATGGATCTGGTGGTCGTTTCACCCGCTGGCCAGGCGTTAGTGATCGACTGGAAGACGAGCCGCAACCGGCCTCGCCGCGCCTGGCTGGCAGAACGCGTGCAAACCCGAGTTTATCCTTATCTGTTGGTAAAAGGAGGAGCTTTTCTCAACAATCAGATCGAAATACAGCCAGAGCAAGTGGAGATGCTCTACTGGTTTGCCGCCTTCCCCGATCAACCCGAGCGGTTCCGATACAACCCGACCGCCTTCCAGGCTGACCAGGAATTCCTCGAGGAAACCATTGCAGCGATCAAGGGAATGGCGGCGAACGCTTTTCCCTTGACGGTGGACACCCGCCTATGCGCTTTCTGCGTTTACCGCTCGCTGTGCGATCGCGGCATACGAGCGGGCGACTTCTCAGAGTTAGAGACCAGCCCCGAAGACGAACAGGGCTTCAACCTGCCGGAAGATTTTGAGCAGATCGCCGAGATTGAGTATTGACCGGAATCATTGAGGTCAGCCGATGAAAACGTGGATCGAGCCGCAAGAGATCGCCGTTCCAGCTCAGTTACAAGCGGCGGTTGGCGGACATCCCCTGGTTGCATATACCCTGGCGCGGCGAGGTATTCGGGAGGCAGGCGCCGCGCGAGCTTTTCTGGATGCCCGCGAGTATCAGCCAGCCGCGCCAACGGAGTTGCCCGGTATGCGGCTGGCTGTCGACAGGCTGGCGGAAGCGCTGAGCCAAGGGGAAACCATTTGCGTCTGGGGCGATTTCGACGTGGATGGCCAAACCGCCACCACGCTGCTGGTATCGGCTCTGCGCCGGCTGGGGGGCAAGGTGATCTATCATATCCCGGTGCGGGCAAGCGAATCTCATGGGATTAATCTCGATGTTCTGCGGCAGTTACTGGAAACCGGACAACTCTCCAGTCGAGGTGTGTTGCTCACCTGCGACACAGGGATCAGCGCCAATGCGGCGGTGGAATACGCCCAGGTTCAGGGCGTGGATGTGGTGATTACCGATCACCACGATTTGCCTCCAAATCTGCCGCCGGCATTGGCGGTGGTCAATCCGAAATTGCTGCCGTCAACGCATCCGCTGGCTGGCTTGCCCGGAGTGGGCGTGGCGTACAAACTGGCAGAGGCGCTTTATCAACGCTTTGGACTGGAGCGTGAATGCGAGTCTTTTCTTGACCTGGCAGCGTTGGGTATCGTCGCCGATCTGGCGACTCAAACCGGCGAGGTGCGCTACCTGCTGCAACGTGGCCTGCAGACATTGCGCCGTGCGCAGCGGATGGGCTTGCGCCTGATCATGGAGCTGGCAGAGCTAGACCCAGCCTGGCTCACAGAGGAACACATCAGTTATATCCTGGCACCCCGCTTGAACGCGCTTGGTCGCCTGGCAGACGCCAACCCGGTCGTCGAGTTCCTGTCCACCAGCGATGAAGCGCAGGCGCGTCCGCTGGCGCTGGAGATGGAGGCGCTGAATCCCCGGCGCCGTCTGCTCACCGAGCAGGTCTTTCACGCCGCTTTGAGCCAGATCGAGCAAGACGCCTCCTTGCTCGAACAACCGGTGTTGGTGTTGGCACACGCCATGTGGCCTGCGGGGGTGATCGGCATTGTCGCCAGTCAGTTGGTAGAGCGGTTCGGCAAGCCGACGGTGCTGCTATCTTCGCCTCCAGGAGAGCTGGCACGCGGGTCGGCGCGCTCGGTAGAGGGGATTAACATCACTGCAGCGATTGCCGCCCAGGCGGACATCCTGGCTGGTTTTGGCGGTCACCCCATGGCAGCGGGGCTGGCTATCTCGCCAGAACACATCCCGGATTTCCGTCGCCGCCTGGCGCGCACGATCCGTGAAATGGTGGGAGAAGCCAGGCTGGAAACCACCCTACAAATTGACGGTTACCTGCCCCTGTCGGCTCTTTCGCTGGAGCTGGTATGTGACCTGGAGCGCCTGGCGCCATTTGGACCGGGCAATCCACGGCTGGTGCTGGCTGCGCCAAGATTAAGACTGACCGGCTACGCCAGCGTTGGGCGCAATGAGGAGCACCTGCTTTTGAAAGTAGAAGATGAAAACGAGCAAGCCCAGCGGGTCATCTGGTGGCAAGGAGCAAATTGGCCGCTGCCGGATGGGCTGTTCGACCTTGCATACAGTGTGCGCTCCAGCAATTATCGTGGCCAGCGCGATGTTCAGGTGGAATGGGTGGATGCCCGCCCCGTCGGTGGCGAAGCCATTGAACTGCGTCGCCCGGCGTTCGAGGTGGTGGACTACCGTCGCCATCCAGATGCTGCCCAATTGCTGCAGCAATTCCAGGCTATGCCGGATGTCCAGATCTGGGGAGAAACGCAACCTGGGTGCCTGGATCGGCGGGCGCTTCGCACCGGGAAGACGCTGGTGATTTGGACGGCTCCCCCAGGCCGGGCTGAACTCAGCCAGGTGTTGGAGCAGGTTCAGCCGGAGAAGATCTATCTAGTCGGCGTTGATCCGGCGATGGATCAACCGGAAACTTTCTTGAGGCAACTCGTCGGCATGCTGAAACACGCACTAAAGAGAGAACAAGGAGTGGCGGATATCCAAAGACTGGCTGCAGCCACAGCGCAACGACCGGCAGCCGTGCGCGCCGGCATCAACTGGCTGCAAGCGCGCGGATATATCCGCGTGGTTGAGCAAGCCGGAGACTTCCTGCGTCTGGCGCAAGGAGATGGAACGCCTACAGCCGAGCTGGCGCAAGCCCGCCAGGTTCTCAAGCGAACCCTGGAAGAAAGCGCCGCCTTTAGGACATTTTTCCGCAAAGCCGACCCCAAAGCCTTATTGGAGATGCCAGATGACGGGTAAAGCACTGCAGACGACCGATACTGGGAGGGTACAGCGCCGTCCAATGGCGGAAGCCAACTGGAAAATGGCTATGACCGTCGCTGAGAGCCTGGCTTTTTTGCAGCATTTTCAGCGCCAGGCTGCCGAACTCCTGGATGTGGTGGACGTATTACTCTGCCCACCGTATACAGCGATCTGGCCCATGGCGCAGGCGCTGCGCGGCAGCAGCATCCAACTGGGGGCGCAAAATCTATCGGCAGCCGACGACCCCGCTCATACTGGCCAGATTTCCGCCGCTCTGGCGGCCGAGGCTGGTTGTCGCTGGGCGGTGCTGGGGCATTGGGAGACGCGCCGCGACCTGGGCGACGACGATGAGCGCGTACATCGGAAGATCAACCTGGCACTCGCTGCAGGGCTGCGCCCTTGCCTGATGATTGGCGAGCATAAGCAGGACGCTGCAACCCTTGCCGGGACGATTGCCACTCAGCTTGCCCTTTTGCTCGCCGGCTATTCAGCGCAGCAGGTGAGTCAGATGGCGTTTATTTATGAACCGGTTTGGGCTATTGGCGCAGCCGAGCCGGCCACGCCAGAATATGCTGCGTTGGGCTGCAAATCTATCCGTGACTGGCTGCGCCAAAACCTCGGCGAGAGCGCTGCCGATTCCGCGCGCATCCTCTACGGCGGCAGCGTTTCCCCCGAATACGCCGAAGCGCTGCTTTCCAGCCCGGATATCGACGGCCTGGGTGTGGGACGTAAGGGTCGCGATGCGGCAAGCTTCGCCGAGATCGTACGCCTGGTTGCCCAGGTCAAAGGGCGGTCCAACGGTCATACCGTCGGGGGGTGACCAGGCGCCAGAGAACCCCGGAATCTGCCTCTGCCTTGCCAATAGAGCCTTACCCGCCCGCCACAGAAACGGGATGTGCCCTCTGGGAGCAGCCGCGCTCTACAATGTATCCACGATCTCGAAATCGCTGGATAATTCAATCACTGGCTTGAGGGTGGCGTGAATGGAACAGTATTTATCCTCGCTGAGCGCAATGGCACGTTGGACCTTCAGGCGATCCAGGCCATGCCCAGCAATGCGATAGTGGACATGAATCTTGCGAAAGCGCCAAGGAGGCTGAAAATCGCGCTCGCTCTCTGCAGTGACCTGCAAGCCAGTTATTGGCTGCCGCTGTTTTGTCAGAATGGCGATCAGGTCCCAGGAGGCGCAACCGATCAAGCTCAAGGGTAGCAGGTCGGCGCCGTTCACTCCCATCGGCTGCGCCATTACCACCGGGAAGCCAGCCCGATCGCGCAACAGGAACACTTGCTCGCCTTTCCAATCCAGGCGCACGGTCTCCGTTGTCAATTTGTGTCCCTCCGGGTTCACATCTGGGTCAGCTCAAGGCTGACATCCCATAAACGGCGGGCGATCTGCTCATCATACGATAATGGGGCAGATGGTACAGCCTGCTCCCGGACGAAGTACTTGCCCGAGACACCTTCCACCTCCGGGGAACTCGCCAGGTAGATGCTGGTGCGGGCGCCTTCTTCTGGAGAGAGGGCACCGAGCTGGGCAAGCGGCATGAACAGCCGGAAGAGAAAGCCGTTGTTCTTGGCAAAATTGGTGGCAACGAAGCCGGGATGCAATGCATTACAGGTCACATCACTGCCTTTCAACCGGCGCGCCAGCTCATAGGTGAAGAGCACGTTCGCCAGCTTCGACTGAGCGTATACGCGAAAGCCGGCATAGCGTCGGCGGCTTTGCAGATCATCGAAGTTAATGCTCCCGCCGCGGTGGGCGTCTGAAGAGACATTGATGATGCGCGCCGGGGCGCTGGCTTTTATCACATCCAGCAGCAAGTTGGTCAGCAAAAAGTAGCTCAAGTGATTGAGGGCTAGCGTCATCTCGATCCCATCCACGCTTTCCTGGCGCTTCCAGAAGAACGCCCCAGCATTGTTCACCAGTACATCCAGGCGGGGGTAACGCGCAACGAATTCGCTGGCTGCACGGCGAATTTGCTCCAACGAGGACAGATCAGCGACAATATAGTCCACCTGGTCATTGCCTGTCTGACGGCGAATGTCATCAACTGCCACCTGACAACGCTGTGGATTACGGCCGATCAGGACGACGCCAGCCCCCTGGCGAGCCAGCTCAGTCGCGGTCACCAGGCCAATCCCGCTTGTGGCGCCAGTGATCAGACAGTTCTTTGCTAGCATCTTTGTATTTTTGGTCGGCATAACAGACTCTCTTCACACGCATAGTTTTCGGTTCAACCGATGGTTTTCATCGGGAACGGAGCGCCTGAAGCACATCTGGCAAAGCCAATCGCGCCCATTCCGCATACATCTTCGCGGAAGGGTGCAAGCCATCCGGTGCAAGCAACGCCTCGTCTTCGATAGCCTGGCGCGAGATGGGGGTTACATCTACATAATGGACACCTCGGCTATCGGCCAGTTCCCGGTTGATGGCGTTGAAGGCATCAATCGCGGCAGCTATGGCGGCTCGGTCTCGCCCGGTGGCAAAAGGTGTCACGCTCCAGTCGGGAATGGAGAGAACAAAAACGCGCCCGGAATCACCGCCGGCAAAAGCAATCGCCTGCTCAAGCAGATTGGCAAACTCGCGCTGATAATCTTCCAGGCTGTAGCCTCGATACTGATTATTGACCCCGATCAATAGCGTGACGATATCGTAGGGCGGCTCCAACTCACCTTCCTGGATTGCAGCAGCCAGATCGCCGGTCGTCCAGCCAGTTTGGGCGATGATGCGCGGCTCGGCGACCGAATAACCCTGTTCACGCAACAATCTGGCCAGTTGAACCGGCCAGCGGTCTGCCGGGGCGACGCTTTCGCCAATTGTATATGAATCACCGAGCGATAGCAGGGTGAGGCTCTCAGGCGGAGTGGGTGTAGACATACGGATCGTTTCTCTCCGATGGATGAGTGGGCTGCAGGCGCTGGTTATTGCAAGCAGGAGCAAGAAGGGAAGCCAGTTGAAGCGCATTGAGTTCTCGTGATGCGGCATAGTTTACAATAGCTCATCCGAAGCGTCAAATCGGGGTTTGGTCTGTATAATGGGGATGTGTTCGCGAAATCTTCGCCTTCCCTTGCTAAAAAACGACTTCAGGCGGACCTGATTCTGTTATTGGTAGCCATTGTCTGGGGCAGCGCATTTGCCGCGCAACGGGTTGCAGCCCAGCACATGGGCGCATATTTGTTCAATGGACTGCGATTCCTGGTCGGGGCGCTGGTGCTGTTGCCGCTGGGCTTGCGCCGGCGATCTATCATCCAGCAGGATGGTGCCAACGCCGCCCTTCCCGATCCCAACGTATTGCCAGGGATGATCCTGGCAGGGTTTTTGCTCTTCGGGGGTACCTCGCTACAACAGCTTGGGCTGAGTTACACAACAGCGGGCAACGCTGGTTTCATTACTGGCCTGTATGTGGTGCTGATACCCTTAATCTTAGCGGTGGGCTGGCGCAAGCCGCCGCGTCCCCCGGTTTGGGCGGCGGCTGGGATGGCTGCAGCAGGCCTGTTCCTGCTCAGCACTGGCGGCAGTTTTTCCCTGGCAATCGGAGACGCCCTCGAGCTGGCGGGAGCCTTCCTATGGGCTTTTCACGTGCTGTTGATCGGCTGGCTGGCGCAGCGGGCGGATATCCTGCGCCTGGCAGTGGTTCAATACACGGTTTGCGGAGCGCTGAGCCTGGGAGTAGCGCTTACGCTGGAGGGCAATGCGCTCATCGGTCTGAGCTCCGCCTGGTGGACGGTGGTTTATACCGGCATGCTTTCGATAGGGCTGGGATATACGCTGCAGGTCGTCGGTCAGCGCGTGGCTCCGCCAGCAGACGCAGCCATCTTGCTCAGTCTCGAAGCAGTCTTCGCTGCGCTGGCAGGCTGGCTTTTTCTGGGTGAACGCTTGAGCGCCGTGCAACTCCTGGGCAGCGGATTGATGCTGGCGGGCATGATGCTCGCCCAGGCGCCGATCATCTTCGGTAGAGCAAGTTCAGAGCGTTGAAAGCCACCTATGCTGAGAGACACACCGCCGCAGTGATTATTTGAGCATTGGCATCTTGATGCCATGTCGCTTGGCGGCTGCGATGGCCAATTCATAGCCGGCATCCGCATGCCGGACGATGCCCAGACCTGGATCAGTGGTCAGAACACGCTCCAGGCGGGCGGCAGCCTCGGCGCTGCCATCGGCGACGATGACCTGGCCAGCGTGCTGGCTGAAACCGATGCCCACGCCCCCGCCGTGATGGAAAGAAACCCAGGTGGCACCGCCCACAGCGTTGATCAAAGCGTTCAGGATTGGCCAGTCGCTCACGGCGTCGGTGCCATCCAGCATACCCTCCGTCTCGCGGTTGGGAGAGGCTACTGAGCCGGCGTCCAGGTGATCGCGCCCGATCACAATCGGGGCTTTGACCACTCCCTCAGCAACCAGGTTGTTGAATAGCAGGCCTGCCTGGGCGCGCTCGCCATAGCCCAGCCAGCAAATGCGCGCTGGCAAGCCCTGGAAGGGCACTTTCTGGCGTGCCATGCGCAACCAGCGGTGTAAGTGCTCATCGCCGGGGAAGAGCTCCATCACCGCTTCGTCGGTGGTGTAAATATCCTGGGGGTCGCCAGAAAGCGCCACCCAGCGAAACGGCCCCTTGCCCTCGCAGAAAAGCGGACGAATGTATGCCGGGACGAAACCGGGGAAGTTGAAGGCGTCTTTCACCCCTTGATCGTAGGCGCGCTGGCGCAGATTGTTGCCATAATCGAACACCTCAGCGCCGCGGCGCTGAAACTCCAGCATCGCCTCCACATGGCGCGCCATAGACTGCAGGGACCGGCGAGCGTACTCCTGCGGGTCATTGCGGCTCAGACGATCTGCCTCAGCCACGCTCAACCCGGCGGGCACGTACATCAGCACGTCGTGCGCAGGGGTCTGGTCGGTGACCACATCGGGGGTCACGCCGCGCAAAGCCAGCTCCGGGTAAATTTCAGCGGCGTTGCCGATCAGGCCGATGGACTTTGGTTGTTGGCGCTGGCAGGCTTCTTCCACCAGCGTCATCGCCTCTTCCAACGTATCCACCACCACATCCACGTAGCCCAGCTCCAGGCGGCGTTCGGCGCGAGCCGGATCAACCTCGACAATCAAGCCCACGCCCTCGTTCATGGTGATTGCCAGCGGCTGCGCCCCACCCATGCCGCCCAAGCCAGCGGTTAGGACGAATTTGCCCCTGAGCGAGCTCCAGCCGCGCTGGCGCGCCAGCGAGCCCAGCGTTTCATACGTGCCTTGCAAGATGCCCTGTGTGCCGATGTAGATCCATGAGCCGGCGGTCATCTGCCCGAACATCATCAGCCCTCTGGCAGCCAGGGCGTCGAAATGTTCCTGGGTTGCCCAGTGTGGCACCAGATTCGAGTTGGCGATCAACACCCGAGGGGCATCGCGATGCGTGCGAAATATTGCCACCGGTTTACCCGATTGCACCAGCAGGGTTTCGTCATCCTCCAGCTCTCGCAGGCTGTTCAATATCGCCTCAAAGGCATCCCAATCGCGGGCAGCCTGGCCGCGCCCACCGTACACCACCAGTTCTTGCGGGCGCTCAGCGACTTCGGGATCCAAATTGTTCTGAAGCATGCGATAAGCCGCCTCCGTAAGCCAGGACTTGCAGCTCAATTGCGTCCCGCGCGGCGCGCGCACAACCCGTGGACCGGTCATCCCATCCTCCTTCTGGAAAGAAAAGCCCTTCCAGCCCGATTATAGCTGCAAGGGCAATTCAGAAAAAGATCAACAGGCAAAAGCGAGCAAAACCGCCAGAACCGCCGTGGTTCCCGCGGTTTCAAGCAGCGCAGACCGAATCAGGAGTGGGAATTGTGCGCAAAGGTGGTATTTCGCAGGCGCTCCACCAGCTCAGCCTGAGCCTGGCACCATACCGGGCGAATGGGGCAGGTTTCGCCGAAGACGCACGAGCTGCCATTATCCCCCACACATTCGTTGAGCATGATCGGTCCGTCGATGGCCTCGACAACCTCGAGCAAAGTGATCTCCTGCGGCGGACGGGCGAGCGAGACGCCCCCGCGCGCCCCGCGTGAAGTCTGCAATAAACCAGCCACCGACAATTGCGAGACAATTTTCGCCAGGAAGGAGGGCGGAATATGTTGCTCCTGGGCTATCTGGCTGGTGGCAGCGCGCTGCTCTGCTCCCAGTTGAGAAAGATAGTGAACCGCGCGCACAGCGTAATCGGCCTGACGAGTGATCTGCATAAGAATACTCCCTTTCCGGTCTTATGGGTAAGAATTATCAATGATATTTTAGACAGCTTTTAGCCAATTATCAAGTGACAGACATCACAGCAATTGGATGACTGTTATCTGATAAATACACCAAATTACCAGGGTGAAAGTTCCCAAATAACATATCTATGGTAAGATAGGCGTTCGAAACAACGCGGAAGGCAACACATGAAACCTGGATTGCGCCGCCAGGAGCCACTCGAAACGCTGGTTATGCGCCAATATCACCATCGGTTTCTGGTCAGCCAAAGGGGTTTTGTAGATTGCGGCGAGCGGAAAAGCGAAAATATATGCTGATAAGCGGAGGCTATTTATCATGAAGCAAATTTGCGTCATCGGCGTGGGCTATGTGGGCATCGTCACCGCTGCCTGTTTTGCCGATCTGGGCAATCGGGTCATTGCGCTGGACATCAATGAGGAAAAAATCGAAGGGTTAAAACGCGGCGAGATGCCCATCTACGAGCCGGGCCTGAAAGAGCTGGTAGAACGCAATGTGCGCGCCGGCAGGCTCAGCTTTACGACATCCTACGCCGAGGGTCTGGATGGAAGCGAGTTTGTCTTCATCGCCGTCGGCACCCCCTCCGGTGTGGACGGCGAGGCTGATCTGCGCTATGTGGCAGCGGCGGCGCGCTCCATCGCTGAAAACATGACCGCGCCGTTGATCGTGGTAAACAAATCCACCGTGCCGGTAGGCACAGGCGACTGGGTGGCCGACATCATCCGCAGTCACCAGAAACAACCGATACCTTTCTGGGTGGTCTCTTGCCCGGAGTTTCTGCGAGAAGGATCGGCCATCAGCGACTTCATGCAGCCGCACCGCACGGTGTTGGGCTCGCTCGACGCCGAGGCTGCCGAAAAGGTAGCCCAGCTCCACCTGCCGCTGCGGGCGCCGATTGTGATCACCGACCTGCGCACCGCTGAGATGATCAAATACGCCTCCAACGCATTCCTGGCTACTAAGATCTCCTTCATCAATGAGATTGCCAATATTTGCGAGGCGCTGGGCGCCGATGTTAAGGAAGTGGCTGCGGGCATGGGGTATGACAAGCGCATTGGCCCGGCATTTCTAGATGCCGGATTGGGTTACGGCGGCTCATGCTTTCCCAAAGATGTGAAAGCATTGGCGTTCATGGCGGCGGAAAAAGGTCGCAATCCGAAATTGTAGCACGCCGTGATGGAGATCAACGATGACCGGCGCCCGATGGCTGTCTCCCGCCTGCGCGAGATGCTGGGCGATCTGATGGGCAAACGGGTTGGTCTGTTGGGTCTTTCATTCAAACCCAACACCGATGATATGCGCGATGCACCCTCCATCACCCTGGCTGAGCGGCTGCTTTCCGCCGGGGCGCAGGTGCGCGCCTACGACCCGGTGGCTATGGAAGTGGCTGCGCCGCTCCTGCCGGGCGTGGAAATGTGCCCAGACCCCTATACGATGGCCGAAGGTTGCGACGCCCTGATGGTGGTTACAGAGTGGAACGAATTCAAACAGCTTGACCTGGAACGCATTCGCTCGGTAATGCGCCAGCCGGTGATCTTCGACGGGCGCAACATTTACGACCCGGCGCTGATGAAACGCCTGGGCTTTCTCTATCGCGGCGTCGGGCGCGGCTACGACGGCGCCCGCCTCTCCGATCAGAATCGCACGGAATTCATCAAGGCAACGCAGTAGGCGAAGTTTTCCCGCTTTCCAGAAGTCGAGTCTGCTGCTGGATGTATAATCCATCTGATGAACGCGCCTGACAACCGACCGCCGGTGTGCGACTACGAGGGCTCGCAGTACCAGAGTTCCTTCTGGGATCAGGGTGGGCGAGCCTACGAAGACCAGGTGGAAGCAATCGCCCTGCGTCGGCTGTTGCCGCGCCAGGGGAAGCTGCTGCTGGAAGTGGGTGCCGGCGCCGGGCGCAACACCCCCCGCTACCAGGGTTTTGAGCGGGTCGTTCTGCTGGATTATTCACGCACCCAGCTTCAACAGGCTCAGGCGCGCCTCGGCCGTAGCGAGCGTTACCTTTATGTGGCCGGCGACGCTTATCGGCTACCTTTTGTCGGCGGGTTGTTCGACGCCGCCACTATGATCCGCACACTGCACCACATGGCAGATCCTGCAGCAGTTCTGCACGAGGTGCGGCGGGTTTTGCGTCCGCAGGCAACCTTTATCCTGGAGTATGCCAGCAAACGTCATCTGAAAGCCATCTTGCGGTATCTTCTCAAGCGTCAGGAGTGGAATCCTTTTACCCTTGAGCCGCTGGAATTTGCCCCCCTGAACTTCGACTTTCATCCCAGAA
>FWPU01006081.1_pt1 | contig 24884 bp, 22 predicted proteins | sample 2228361 | NCBI WGS metagenome assembly FWPU01 (sample SAMEA103939777, study PRJEB20133) | metagenome | reverse complement strand
AAAATTCCGGCATTCCCCCAGGGGGCTCACATCGTCGATTCCGGAAAAGGGCCGGCAGATGCTCTCGGCCTCGGTCCGATCGTACCTGGGAGGCGAGGAAACCTGGGAGACCCGGCGAAAAATCGTGCTCGACTACGTGAACTCGGTTCCTCTGGCCGCCATTGCCGGCTATGGGGAGGTCAACGGGCTGGGCGACGGCCTCTGGGCATGGTACGGCCGGGAGATGGATGCGATCCGGCCGCTGCTCGGGCTCGACCGGCCTGGGGGCGAAGGCGCCTTCGATCCTGATCCGGCCCAGGTCTATAAAGAAACACTCAGCCTCCTTCTGGCACAGCGGAGGCCGTCCTATTATCTTCTCGAGAACCCGGGGGCGCTCAACGAGCTTACGAACACCTACCTGAGACTCCTGGATCAGGGCGGGGTTCTGCCTCATGGGCTTGCCCAGGCGGCCCGGAGCCGGAAACTCGAGCTCCGGAGAACCGCGCCTGAGAGACCCAAAGGGGCCTTTTTCGAGCGCAAGGCAGCCAACGCCATTCGCACCCGTCTGGCGTCTCTTTTGGAATTCGACCGTCTTTACGATCTCGACCGTCTCGATCTCGTCGTCAGGAGCACTCTGGACCGTGACACCCAGGAGAAAGTCACCCGCTTCCTTCGGGATCTCCACGATCCGGAAAAGGCCCGCGCGGCGGGTCTGTTCGGCTTCCGTTTGCTCGATCCGGCGCACTTCGACAAGGTGGTGTACAGCTTCACCCTTTACGAGCGAGGCCAGGGAGGCAACCTCCTTCGGGTCCAAACCGACAACCTGGACCAGCCCTTCGATATCAACCAGGGAGTGAAGCTCGAGCTCGGATCGTCGGCCAAGCTGCGCACGCTGGTCACCTATCTGGAGGTCGTCTCCGCCCTTCACGAGCAATACGGGCCGCTCTCGCGCCAGGAGCTCGCCGCCGCAGACGTGCCGCCGGGCGACCCCCTTTCGCGCTGGGCCGTCGAGTACCTGGCGGCCGCGCGGGACCGCAGCCTTCCTGCCATGTTGAACGCAGCGATGGAGCGGCGGTATTCGGCCGATCCCGGAGAGAGCTTCTTCACCGGGGGAGGGCTGCACACCTTCTCGAATTTCAACGAAGAGGACAACTTCAAGGTCCCCTCCGTGCGGGAGGCCTTTCGCAATTCCATCAACCTGGCCTTCATCCGGCTCATGCGGGACATTGTCCGGTACTACATGTACAGGGTGCCCGGCTCCACCGCCTTGTTGCTGAAAGACTCCAATGATCCGGTCCGGCAGGCATACCTCGCCCGCTTCGCCGACCGGGAGGGCCGGACGTTCCTCAAGCGTTTTTACGGCAAATACAAGGGAAAGAGCGCCGAAGAAACCCTGGAGAGCCTGGTACAGGGCATCCAGCCGACCCCCAAGCGGCTGGCCGTGATTTTCCGGTCTGTCCGGCCCGAAGCCGGGCCTGAATCGTTCGCCGATTTCATGCGAACCGTTCTCCCCGAGTCCGGTCTTGGGCCCGCCGAAATCCAGCAAATCTACCTCCAGCATGACCCGGCCAAATGGTCCCTCTCGGATCGGGGTTATATCGCCCACGTGCACCCCCTGGAGCTCTGGACCGTGGAATACCTCAGAGAGCACCCCGGGGCGACCCTGGAAGAGCTCCTGGAAGCGGGCAGCGAGGCGCGCCAGGAGGTTTACAGGTGGCTTTTCAAGACGAAGTACGATTCGGCCCGGCAGAACCGGATCCGGCAGATCGTGGAAATCGAGGCGTTTCAGGAGATCCATCGCTCCTGGAAGAAGCTCGGATATCCCTTCGGCTCCCTTGTCCCCTCCTATGCCACCGCCATCGGAAGTTCCGCGGACCGCCCGGCGGCCTTGGCCGAACTCGTGGGGATCATTCTGAACAACGGTGTCCGGTATCCCCTGGTCAACATCGAGGAACTTCACTTCGCGGCCGGGACTCCCTACGAAACGTGCTTCGCCCTGCGCGAAGGAACGGGAGAACAGGTCCTCAGACCCGAAGTTGCCGCCGTTGTCCGCAGGGCCCTACTGGAGGTGGTCGAAAGGGGTACGGCCGTGCGCCTTGCCCAATCGCCTTTCGTGCTGGCAGACGGGACGCGCCTTGCCGTGGGGGGCAAGACCGGGACCGGGGACAATCGCTACGACGTATTCGGCTCCGGAGCGGTTCTGCTGGAATCCCGGGTTGTCAACCGGACAGCCACCTTCGCCTTTCTGATCGGAGACCGCTTCTTCGGGGTGATCACGGCCTACGTGCCCAGGCCCCATGCCGCAGACTACACTTTCACGAGTTCTCTGCCCGTGCAGGTTCTCAAGGCGATGGCTCCCGCGCTCATCCCCCTGGTGGATCGGGCCGAAACCGGGAATGTCCCCTCTTCCCGGCCGGGACAGGCGGCTCCGGCCTCGTGACGATCCGGCCCCGTTTATTTCTTGGGCTGAAAACCTTAAAATAGATTTCTTACCCTCTCGAGCGTTTCGGCCGTTCTGAGCAGAGCCGTGCGGCCGGGTGAACCAGATTGCGGGGTTCCGGGAGGCCAAATGGAGGCCTGGCAGACCCTTCAGGAAGCGATCTCAAGGGGCGACGCCTCAAAAGTGGCTGAAATTGCAGATCTCCTTCTGGCCAAGGGGGTGCCAGCCGCCGACATCCTCAACTCCGGACTGGTTCGGGGTCTGGAAAAGGTCGGGGATTCTTTCGCGGCCGGGGATCTGTTTCTTCCGGAAGTCATGATGTCCGCCCGGGCGGTCCAGCAGGGCATCGAGCGGCTCGAACCCGTGCTGGCCAAGGCCGGAGTCGAGCCGGCCGGCTCGGTCTTGATCGGCACCGTGAAGGGGGATCTTCACGACATCGGCAAGAACATCGTGGCCATGATGCTCAGGGGCGCTGGGTTCCGGGTGCGGGACCTCGGCATCGACGTGGCGCCCGAGCGCTTCGTGGCCGAAGCCCGGGAAGGTTCCTTTCAGGTAGTGGCCCTGAGCACCCTGCTGACGACCTGCCTTCCTTGGACCCGCAGGACAGTCGAGGCCCTGGCCGAAGCCGGCCTGCGGGACCGCGTGAAGGTCCTGGTCGGAGGGGCCGCGCTGGATCCCCGCAGAGCCCAGGAGATCGGCGCGGACGGGTACGCCCCGGACGCGGCGAGGGCCGTGACCGTGTGCAGGGAATTGATGGGCCATGGGCGCTGATGGTAGAATAATCTGAATGAATCATCATTCATTTCCAACGGAGGACTCCGGAATTGAGCGATCCCTCTCTTGCCGATCGGCCGGCCATCCAGCCAGCCGGAACCCTTGCGGAAGAAATCCGGCAGCAAAACGGTGAAGATGTCTTCCGGTGCTACCAGTGCATGAAGTGCAGCGCCGGTTGCCCGATGACCTTTGCCATGGACTATCCGCCGAGCCAGGTGATTCGCCTTGTCCAGATGGGCCAGGAGGACCTGCTCCTGGCCTCCAAGACCATCTGGGTCTGCCTCACCTGCTACACCTGCAGCATCCGCTGCCCGAACGACATCGACATCGCGCAGGTGATCGACGCCCTGCGGGAGCGGGCCGTGCGGAAGGGATTCCTCCCTTCGAAGGAACAGATCGCCCTGTTCCATCGCATGTTCCTGGAAAACGTGCGCAAGAGGGGCAGGACCTTCGAGGGCGAGATGCTGGCCCGGTACCAGCTCAAGACAGGCAAGGTCTTCCAGAACGCCGGCCTGGGTCTCAGGATGTTTCTCAAAGGCAGGATGGCCCTCCTGCCGGAAAGCGTCGAGAACCGGAAGGCCTTCGCGGAGATTTACCGGCGCGTGGAAGAGCGGGGAGGTCGAAAATGAGACGCATCGGCTATTACAAGAGCTGTTCCCTCCACGCCTCCTCCAAGGACTACGCCCGCTCCCTCGAAGCCGCCTTCGGCGCCCTCCATACGGAACTCGTCCCCATCCGGGACTGGAACTGCTGCGGCGCCTCCTCGGCCCACTCGACGAACGAACTGCTGGGATACGCTCTGCCGGCCCGCAACCTTGCTCTGGCCGAGCAGCAGGGGCTCACGACCGTTCTGGTGCCCTGTTCGGCCTGTTACTCCAGGATGCTCCAGGCGGCCGAGAAAATGCGCCTGGACGACGAAGCGGCGCGGGAGATCAACGAGGTGATCCAGCCGCTGCGCTATCTCGGAACGGTGCAGGTCAAGAACATTCTGGAGATCCTGAGAGACGAGATCGGACCGGGCGAGATTCTGCGCGCCAAGCGCCGGGACCTGGCCGGCTTGCGGGTTGCCTGTTACTACGGCTGTTATCTCACCCGGACGCCCCACACCGCCTCCTTCGACGACCGCGAAAACCCGAGGACCATGGAACGGCTGCTCAGACTTCTGGGAGCGGAGCCGGTGGAGTGGCCCTACAAGACCGACTGCTGCGGAGCCGGCTTTTCGCTGAGCGAGGAGTCCTTTTCCACCCAGCTGTGCGAAAAGCTGTACGACATGGCCCTTCGTGTCGGAGCCGAGGCCATGGTCGCCACGTGCCCCCTGTGCCAGACCAACCTCGACCTGAACCAGGACCGGCTCAGGAGAGAGAAGGGCATCTCCTTCAACCTGCCGGTCTTTTACATCACGGATCTCCTGGGGCTCGCCCTCGGATGCGATCTGGGCGCCAGACAGTGGCGCGCCCATTTCGTGGATCCGAGGGCCCTTCTGGGCCGCCACGCCCTCTGCTGAACCTCAACCCGGGAAGCAACCGGTGAGGCCCCGCCGCCCGGGCCCGGCGAAAAAGGAACCATCCCATGCAGACAAACAACCAGGAATCCAGGCCGCTTTCCCGCGAGGAAATGCTGGCCTACATCGAAAAGCACTGGCCGGCGCAAGCCGAGAAGCTCTTGATGCTTGTCGGAAAAGAGCCCTTCCTCAAGAACCGAAACGTCTACGGGGAGCTGTATTCCGACCGGCAGATCAACATCTGTGCCGAGGCCATCGTTCGGACGGAATACTTTCGGAGCCGGATCCTGGAACTGACCCGGCAGCAGGCTTGGTCCGTCAAAGACCTGGCCGAGGCCCTGGGAGCGAGCGCCCGGGAAACGCTCCAGGCCGTTGTGGAGCTTCGCAGGAAGAATCTTCTCGTCATCGACGTCATCAAGGACCGGTCCCCCCTGTACCGGGCCGTGGGATAGGAGACAGGCATCATGGGCGCGAACGGCGGCGAAAAGCTCGGCTCTGTTTTGGTCGTCGGGGCGGGCATCGGCGGCATGCAGGCCTCCCTGGACCTGGTGGAGTCCGGCTTCAAGGTATACCTGCTGGACAAGGCCTGCGGAATCGGCGGGACCATGAGCCAGCTCGACAAGACCTTTCCGACCAATGACTGCGCGATGTGCATCATGTCCCCGAAGCTCGTCCAGGTGGGCAGGGAGAAGAACATCGAGATTCTGCCCTTCTCCGAGGTGCTCTCGCTGGACGGCGATGCGGGCCGCTTCAAGGTCCGGGTGCTCCGCCACCCCCGGCGGGTGAATCCGGACAAATGCACGGGCTGCGGGGTCTGCCAGCAGTACTGTCCCCTGGAGCTTTCGAGCGAATACAACCAGGGGCTGACCCGGCGCAAGGCCATTTTCATCGATTATCCCCAGGCCGTACCGAACACGCACGTGATCGACCGGAAAAACGCTCCGTGCCAGCTTACGTGCCCGGTCCGCCTCGACGTGCGGGAATACGTGGGCCTCATCGCCTCCGGCCGGTTCGAGGAGTCCCTGGCCCTCATCCGCCAGAAGCTTCCCTTTCCGGCGACGATCGGCCGCATCTGCACCCGCCCTTGCGAAGACGTTTGCATCCGAGGCAAGGAGCTCGAGGAGCCGATCGCGATCTGCCAGCTCAAGCGCTTCGTCGCCGACTGGGAGATCGCTCAGGGCAAACCGATTCCGGTGGAAAAGCCGGCCCAGACGTATTGCGAAAAGGTCGCGGTCGTGGGCGGCGGTCCGGCCGGTCTGACCGCTGCCTACCGCCTGGCCCGGCTGGGCTACCCCGTCACCGTGTTCGAGGCCCAGGAGGCTCTGGGAGGCATGCTCCGCTACGGCATCCCGGAATACCGGCTCCCCCGGGCGATCCTCGACCGCGAAATCCAGGCGATCCTCGACCACGGCGTGGAGGTGAAGCTCGGAACGCGCATCGGCAGGGACATTCCCTTCGAGAGCCTCCAGGCCGAGATGGGCTTCAAGGCCGTCTTCATCGGCGTGGGCGCCTGGGAAGGCATGAAGCTCAAGATTCCGGGCGAGGACGCGGAGGGCGTCATGCCCGGCGTCGACTTCCTGCGGGACCTCAATTCGGGCAGGCAGGTGAAGCTGCGCGGGAAGGTGGCGGTCATCGGAGGCGGGAACGTGGCCATCGACGCAGCCCGGAGCGCCCTGCGCGTGGGAGCCGACGAAGTCAGCATTTACTATCGCCGGACCCGAAGCGAGATGCCGGCTCACCCGGAGGAAATCCAGGCAGCCCTGGAGGAGGGGATCCGGATCCATTTCCTGGCGGCGCCCGTGCGGGTTGTCGTCTCCGGCGGAAAGGTCACGGGTTTGGAACTCATCCGCATGAAGCTGGGCCAGCCCGACGCTTCGGGACGGCAGAGACCGATCCCCATCGAAGGATCCGAGTTCACCGTGGAAGCCGACGTGATCGTGCCGGCCATCGGCCAGGCCGTCCAATTCCCCTTCGACCCGGCCGCCACGAAGATCCGCACGACCTCCTGGAGAACCGTTGCGGTCGACCCGGTGACCGGAGCCACGAACGTGCCCGGGGTCTTTGCGGGCGGCGATGCGGAAAAAGGTCCTTTCATCGCCATCGACGCCGTGGCCAGCGGAAACCGGGCCGCCGAAAGCATCCACCGGTTCTTGCGCGGCCTGGACCTGCGCGAAGGCCGGGAGGTGGAGGAACGGTTTCCGGTGGAGGACGCTCGTCCGGGGTTCCCGTACGCCCTGCGCCAGCGCATGCCCGAGGAGGCGCCGGCCGAGCGGATTCGGAGCTTCGCCGAGGTGGAGAAGGGATTCACGCAGGAGCAGGCCGTCCAGGAGGCGCTCCGGTGCCTGAACTGCCGCAAGTGTCTGGGCTGCGGCATCTGCGAAGACGTGTGCGAGGCCAAGGCGCTTGACTACGCCGAGGCCGAGCGGGTGGAGGAAATCGAGGTCGGGAGCGTGATCCTCGCCCTCGGTTTCGAGGAGTTCAACCCGTCGGCCAAGGCCGAGTTCGGCTACGGCCGCTACGACAATGTTGTAACGAGCATCGAGTTCGAACGAATGCTCTCGGCCACCGGGCCTTTTTCCAGCATCGTCATGCGGCCCTCGGACGGCGACATCCCCCAGCGGATCGCCTGGATCCAGTGCGTGGGCTCCCGAGACAAGGACCACGATTACTGCAGCTCGGTCTGCTGCATGTACGCCACCAAGGAGGCCATCATCTGCAAGGAGCACCTGCCCTTTGTCGAGCCGACGATCTTCTATATGGACGTCCGTGCCCACGGGAAGGGGTTCGACGGATACTACGAGCGAGCGAAGCAGGAGCACCACGTACGGTACATCCGCTCCCAGATTTCCCGCATCGTGGAGGATCCCAAGACCAAGAACCTGTGGCTCCGGTACGTGGACGAGGGGGGCGTCGTCCGCGAAGAGGAATTCCACATGGTGGTGCTCTCCGTGGGGCTGGGACCCAGGCCGGAAACGCGCCAGCTCGCCGAACGGCTCGGCGTGAAGCTCGACCGCCACGGGTTCTGCCAGACCGATCCCTTCCGGCCCCTGGAAACCTCCCGGCCGGGTGTTTACGTGTGCGGCGCCTTCGAGGCGCCCAAGGACATTCCGGAAACCGTGGCTCAGGCCAGCGCCGCGGCCGCCTTCGCATCCTCTTCGATCGCAGAGGCCCGGGGCACCCTCCTGTACAAGGAAGAGCTGCCCGAAGAGCGGGACGTGGAAGGAGAGGAGCCCCGGGTGGGCGTGTTCGTCTGCCACTGCGGGGTGAACATCGGCTCGGTCGTGAACGTGCCCGAGGTCAAGGAATACGCGAGGAAGCTGCCGGGCGTCGTGTACGCCAACGAATTTCTCTTCACGTGCTCTTCTGACAGCTTGAACGCGATGAAGCAGGCCGTCCGCGAGCACCAGATCAACCGCGTCGTGGTCGCGAGCTGCAGCCCCAGGACGCACGAACCGCTGTTCCGCGAGACCATCCGCGAGGTGGGCCTCAATCCGTTCCTCTTCGAGATGGCCAACATCCGGGACCAGTGCTCCTGGGTGCACATGCATCACAAAGACCAGGCCACGGAGAAGGCCAAGGACCTGATCCGCATGGCCGTGAGCAACGCCCGACTGCTCAAGCCCCTGCCGGTCGAATACATCGACATTGACAAGAGCGGTCTTGTCGTGGGCGGCGGCCTGAGCGGCATGACCGCGGCCATTCAACTGGCCGACCAGGGCTACCGGGTGTTCCTGGTGGAGAAGGAGGCCGAGCTCGGCGGCAATCTGCGGCACCTGCACTACACGCTGGAGGGCAAGGACGTCCAGGCCCTCTACCGGGACATGATCGAGCGCGTCCGGAACCATCCGTCCATCGAGGTGATCACCGAGGCGACGATTGTGGAGCACTCGGGCAACAAGGGCGCCTTTCAGACGGGCCTTGTCGTGGGCCCGGAGAAAACGCCCAGGACCATCAAGCACGGCGTGGCGATTCTGGCCACGGGCGGGCAGGAGTACAAGCCCTCGGAATATCTCTACGGCCAGTCGCCCCGGGTGGTGACGCAGCAGGAGTTCGAGGAGCGCCTCGTCGCCGGCGAGATCGACCCGGGCAAGCTGCGGGAAGTGGTCATGATCCAGTGTGTCGGCTCCCGGATCCCGGAACGGCCCTACTGCAGCCGGATCTGCTGCTCCGCAGCCATCAAGAACGCCCTGAAGATCAAGGAACGCAACCCCGAAGCCCGCGTGCACATCCTGTACCGGGACATCCGGACCTACGGCCTGCTGGAAGAATATTACACGCTGGCCCGGAAGAAGGGCGTCCTGTTCAGCCGCTACGACCTGGATCACAAGCCCGAGGTCGAAGCCCTGGATGGAGAAGGACTTTCGGTGACGTTCTTCGACGCCTTCATCCAGCGCAAGGTGAACCTGAAGCCGGACCTTCTCGTGCTGAGCGCGGCGATCCTGCCCAGGGAGAACGAAAAGCTCGCCAACCTTTTCAAGGTGTCGAGAAACCTGGATGGCTTCTATCTCGAGGCCCACATGAAGCTCCGGCCCGTGGACTTTGCCACCGAGGGCATTTTCCTGGCCGGCATGGGCCATGCGCCCAAGCTCATGAGCGAATCCATCTCCCAGGCTGCCGCGGCCGTCGCCAGGGCGTGCACGCTCCTCAGCCGGGACCGCCTCCAGGTGGGCGGGGTCGTGGCCAAGGTGGATCCGGAGAAATGCGCGGTCTGCCTCATCTGCGTGCGGGCGTGTCCCTACGGGGTTCCGTACATTCACGAAGAGGGGTATTCCCACATCGAGGCCTCACGCTGCCAGGGATGCGGGACCTGCGTGTCCGAGTGTCCCCAGAAAGCGATCCAGCTCCAGCACTTCACCGACCAGCAGATTCTCGAGAAGACCCTGGCCCTCGAAGCGGGCCGGGAGGACGCTTCCCGGCGGGGCTAAGCGGCCCGGGAGGGAAAGGAGAACGAACCATGGAAAACGGCTTTGCACCCGACATCCTGGCTTACTGCTGCAATTACTGAGCATACACCGCTGCGGACCTGGCAGGTTCGATGCGCATGGAGTACCCGGCGAACGTGAAGATCATCCGCGTGCCCTGCACCGGGAAAGTGGACGCCCTCTATCTGCTCAAGGCTCTGGAGAGCGGAGTGGACGGGGTGTACGTGGCTGGCTGCAAGGAAGGAGACTGCCATTTTCTCAAGGGCAATATCCGGGCGCGAAAACGCGTGGAGTACGTGAAGCAGATCCTCCGGGACGTCGGCATCCATCCGGACAGGGTCGCCATGTACAACCTCTCGGCAGCCGAAGGACCGCGGTTCGTCGAGATCGCCCGGGAGTTTACGGAAAAGATCCGGGCCCTGGGCCCGAGTCCGATCAAGACGGGAAAGGGGCGGGAGATCCCGCTGTCCGGAGAGCCTGAAGGCTCCTCCGGTCAGAAGCCAAAGGAGGGAGAGCACAAGGCGGCGGCCTGACGGGCGCCCGGCCCCGAGGCGGCAAAGGGGCTCCGAGACGGCGGCCTGTTCTCTCGGTCGCCGGACCCGAGCGTCGAGCCGCGGCGGCCAACGGAAGATCGGCAATAGAGGCGTTCCGGGCGGGCCGCTCGTTTCGCCCGGAGAAGAAGGAGAACCTGTATGATCATCGGACATCGAAAGCCGCTGGAAGAAATCCTCAAGATGCTGGAGCCCTTCGACAAGATCCTTCTCGTGGGGTGCAAGGGATGCGTGGCGGTCTGCAACGCCGGCGGAGAAAAGGAGGTCGGAATCCTCGCGTCGGCCCTGCGCCTGGCCCGCAAGAAGGACGGCAGGGATCTGGAGGTCCGGGAACTCACGCTCGAGAGGCAGTGCGATCCAGAATACATCGACCAGCTGCAGGGCATGGTGAGCGAGTTTCAGGCCATCCTGTCGATCGCATGCGGCGTCGGGGTCCAGTACCTTGCGGAACGATACAGGTCGACTCCGGCCTTCCCCGGGCTCAATACGGACTTCATGGGCGGCTCCAAGGAACAGGGCGTCTGGGTGGAGAAGTGCCAAGGATGCGGCAATTGCGTGCTGCACTTGACCGGCGGGATCTGCCCGATCACCCGTTGCTCCAAGAGCCTTCTCAACGGCCCCTGCGGCGGGTCGTCGAAAGGCAAATGCGAGATCAACCCCGAAGTCGATTGCGGCTGGCAGCTGATTGTGGACCGCCTGAAATCCCTCGGGCTGCTGGAAGCCGTTTACGAACAAGTCATGCCTTACAAGGACTGGTTGACCAGCCGCGACGGCGGGCCGAGGACGATCATCAGGGAGGACATGCGAGAATGAAGACAGCCAGTCGTTTGGAAAAGGTGCTAGCCAGCGGAGCCTTCGCTGTCACCTCGGAATGCGGGCCGCCCCGGGGCGCCGACCCTGAGGTGATCCGCAGAAAGGGCGAATCCCTCAAGGGCGTCGTGGACGCGGTCAACGTGACGGACAACCAGACCTCGGTCGTGCGCATGTCCTCCATCGCCTCCTGCGTGATCCTGAAGGAAATGGGCTTCGACCCCATCGTCCAGATGACGACCCGCGACCGGAACCGGATCGCCTTGCAGAGCGACATCCTCGGGGCCGGGGCCCTGGGGCTGAACAACATCCTGTGTCTCTCCGGCGACCACCAGCGGTTCGGCGACCACCCCTCGGCCAAGAACGTCTACGACATCGATTCGGTCCAGCTCATCCAGACCGTGCGGCGGATGCGGGACGAGGGCAAGTTCATCAACGGCCAGGAGATCAAACCCCCGCCGAAATTCTTCATCGGCGCCGCCGAGAATCCTTTTGCCGACCCCTTCGAGATCCGCGTGCCCAGGCTGGCCAAGAAGGTGGCGGCGGGAGTGGATTTCATCCAGACCCAGTGCATCTACAACCTGGAGAAATTCCGGCTCTGGATGAAGGGCGTCGTGGACCGAGGGCTCCACGAGAAAGTGAAGATCCTGGCCGGCGTCACGCCCATGAAGACCGTCGGTATGGCCCGCTACATGAAGACGAGCGTTCCGGGCATGGACGTGCCTGATGCGATCATCGAACGCCTCAAGGGGGCTCCGAAAGGAAAGGTGGGCGAGGAAGGCATCAAGATCTGCATCGAGACGATTCAGGAGCTCAAGGAAATCGAGGGGGTGGCCGGCGTCCACATCATGGCCATCGAGTGGGAGGAGAAGGTTCGCGAGATCGTGGAAGGCGCCGGGCTTCTGCCCCGGCCCCAGGTGTAAGCAACTTCCATCCCTGCTCGCCCGCCGGCGCCCTGCCGCCGCCCTCGGACGCGAACGGAGCCGGCGGGCTTCGTTTCTCCGCTAAAGCCCTGCGCTCCCGGCAACTTCGCTCTTGGCGGCCTCCAGACACTTGAGACAGGTCAGGGCCTTCCCCGGCGGAGGCGGGACGGGAACCGTGAGTTCGAGGCCGCAGATGCTGCAGACGACCTTGTACCCCCTCGGCTTCGGCCGGTGAGAACTCCTTCTGCCGGATCTCTCGGGTCTTCTCCTTCTGATCATCTGCAACCCCTTCTCTCTGTGCTCAGGGCGCGAACCCTTCGGCATATTCGACGCGGGCGCCCGCCCGCAATTGCTTCAAGTAGCCCTGGGCCGCCTCGTCGCGGTTCTGCCGCTCCAGATACGCGGCGATGTCGTCGCGGGCTTCCTCCAGGGGAATCTCGCCGGCCTTCTGATGATCGACGACCTTGATGAGGTGGTAGCCGAACTGGGTCTCCACGATCCCGCTGACTTCCCCTGCCTTGAGCGCAAACGCCGCATCCTCGAAGGGCTTCACCATGCTGCCTCTTTCAAAATACCCCAGATCCCCTCCCTGGGCCTTGCTCGGGCAGTCCGAATTCTTGCGGGCCATGTCGGCGAAGTCGGCTCCCTCCTGGATCTCCTTCTGGAGGCGAGCAAGCCTCTCGCGCTTCTCCGCCTTCTCCGCCGGCGGGTCGTCCCCGTCGGCGGCGATCAGAATATGGCTGGCCCGGACCTTCTCGGCCGTCTGAAAATGCTGCGGGTTTTCCCGATAAAAGGCCTCCACCTGTTCCGGAGTCACCTTGGCCACGTTTTCGAGTTTCTTGGCGAGCAGAGTCTCCACCTTGAGGTTCTGCGCCACGTCGTTTCGGAACTCTTGCTCCGAAATTCCCATGGACTCCAGCACCTTCCGGAAAGCCTCCGGGCTGGAGAACCTCCCTGAAATCTGTCCCATCCGCGCCTCCACCGCTTCCTTGGGCGCCTCGATCCCTTGCCGGTCCGCTTCCTGAACAAGCAGCGTCTGGTTGATCAGGCTCTCCAGGGCCTGACGCCGAAAGGCGCCCCTGGCCTGCTCGATCTGCCCGGGCGGGACCTGGTCCCTGTACTGCGACAGAATGACCTCAGTGGCCTGCTCGAGTTCGGAGCGGGTAATCTCTTTGCCGTTCACTTTCACGATCATGGGATTCTCCTTTTGGTTTTCCGGGGTCTCCGCAGCAGGCGTGGAGAAGGGGGAAGAGACGGCCGCCGACCCTTGGCCTTCCGGCGGCGCCAGACCCTCGGGCTGCTGGCCGGCCGCGTCCTCGCTCTTCTTCCAGCACGCCCCGCAAGAAATCAGCCCGCAGACCAGCAGCAGCACCAAGGGATTCAAGATCTTTCTCATCGGCCTTTTCTCCTCCAAACAAGAAAGGCCACCGGTGGCATTCCCAAACCGGTGACCTTCCAGCCTGCAAACTCTGTTGCGAGGTTACGGGATCAGGAACCAGGGGGCACGGTATATCCGGCCTCAAGACCTCAGAATAGCACCTGACTGCGGGATGTCAAGCAAGCCCGAATCCCGCCAACCAGAAAGCCGAGGCAGGCGGCATCCCGGCCGCCTTTCAACCGGCCTCTTCCAGGCGTTCCCGGTAACGGCGGTACAGCCTTTCGGCCTGGCCGGCCGGATCCTGAGCGAACGCCTGAGCGGGGAGATCGATCCAGGCAGGAGGCACGACGACGCGTGGCGATTTCCGCTGCCTTCCACGGAATCTTTCGAACAGGCTTTGAGAGGCCTTGCCCGTTCCGTCCGGGCGGAAGACTCCGCAAAACCGCTCTTCCGGCCGGATATCGAAGGGAGCCATCTCCCACAGGAAAGGAACGCAGTCGGCGTAGCACCAGACCAGGGCTCCTCTCAGACCAGCCTCCCAGCAGCGATCCAGAACCTGCTCCAGATAGAGGGATGCCTCTTCCTCCCTGACGAGGCCGAGTCGGCCCTCGGGGTCGATCTTTTCGAGGGCCATCCCGGCAGGCCGGGTAGGCACCCCACACGCTGCGATCAGCACCGGGTTTCCGCCGCAGAGCCACTGAGCCAAGAGACCGAGAAAGGCCGGGCAGGCCGAATCCAAGAGTCCTGTTTCGAAAGGCGAGCTTCCCCGAACCGCGTGCAGCGAGACAAAATCCAGAAATCCGGCGACACCCTGTCTCCAGTGCCCTTCGGGTTCCCAAAGATCCTCGGGACAGAGGGTCAGCGTGATCGGAATGTCTTCGTTCCTGGATCGAAGCTCCTCTGTCATCACCCGCAGCCAAAGGCGCAGCGCCTCCGGATCGGAAGGCACAACGAGCCGCGAAGGGACGCTCGCGAGGTCCCAGGCCCACAAGGCCGGATGGCCGCCCAAGGCGTTCGAGACCTCGCGAAGATACCGGACCTGAGCCTCGAGAATTTCCGGATCGCCATAGAGATTTCTGGCCACGTTCCTGCGCAGTTTTCCCAGGGAGAAAACCGGCCGTCGTCCGTCGGCATCCTCCCGCGCCAGGAGCAGCCAGGGCGGCGCCCAGTTCACGCCCCCTGCCCAGCAGGCCAGAAGGCTCGGCAGCAGGCGCAACGAATGCCTTTCGGCCAGGTCAGCCACTGCGACAAGCCGGTCCAGAGCCCGGGTCGAGACCTGATTCGCCCTGGGCTGGAACGTCTCCCAGGACAGCAGCACCCGCACGACATCCCACCCCGTCTCGCGAACGCGGGAGAAATCCTCCGAGACCCTGCCTTTGCCGAACTCCTCCCACCAAAAGAACCCTCGGTCCGCCGGCCAGTAGTTGCCGCCTGCGACAAAGCGGCCTTCCACCTCGGGGTCCAGCGCATCCATTCCGTCCTGCTCCTCATCAGGTCCAGACAAGAAACGGGAAGAAAAGAGACTCGCCCCTTTCTTCCCGTTCTCGCTTTCACACGACTCGGCCCCCGCCGCAGCTCCCTGGCGGGACAAACGGAACCTGTATGGCCTCACCCGCCTGCAGCGGTATCAGTACCCTCCGCCAAAGCCGCCTCCCGGAGGCATGGGCGGCATATCCTTTTTCTCTTCGGGGATCTCGGCGACGAGCGCTTCGGTGGTGAGCAGCAGGGAGCCCACACTCGCAGCGTTCTGCAGGGCGCACCGGACCACCTTCGTCGGATCGATGATCCCGGCCTTGGCCAGATCGCAGAACTCCTCCTTGGCCGCATCGAACCCGAAGGCCCCCTGGCCCGCCTTCACCTTCTCCACCACGATCGAGCCTTCCCAGCCCGCGTTGCCCGCAATCTGCCGCAGCGGCTCCTCCAGGGCCCGCTTGACGATGTTCACGCCCACCTTCTGGTCCCCTTCCACCTTCAGCTCGTCCAGCTTCGGAATAATCCGAATCAACGGCACGCCCCCCCCGGGCACGATCCCTTCCTCCACCGCAGCCTTCGTCGCGTTCAGCGCATCCTCCACCCGGGCCTTCTTCTCCTTCATCTCGCTCTCGGTCGCGGCCCCCACCCGGAGCACCGCCACCCCGCCGGCCAGCTTCGCCAGCCGCTCCTGCAGCTTCTCCCGATCGTAATCCGACGTCGTCTCCTCGATCTGCGCCCGAATCTGCTTGATCCGACCCTCGATCGCCTCGCTCGACCCGGCCCCCTCGATGATCGTCGTGTTGTCCTTGTCGATCCGCACCTTCTTGCACGTGCCCAGATCCGTCAGCCGCACGTTCTCCAGCTTGATCCCCAGCTCCTCGGCCACCACCTGCCCGCCCGTCAGAATCGCCATGTCCTGCAGCATCGCCTTGCGACGATCCCCGAACCCGGGCGCCTTCACCGCCGCGCACTTGAGCGTCCCCCGAAGCTTGTTCACCACCAGCGTCGCCAACGCCTCCCCTTCCACGTCCTCGGCCACAATCAAAATCGGCCGCCCGCTCTGCGCCACCTTCTCCAAAAGCGGAATCAAGTCCTTCATCCCGCTGATCTTCTTCTCGTTGAACAAAATGTACGGCTCGTCCAGCACCACCTCCATCTTCTCCGGGTCCGTCACGAAATACGGAGACAGATACCCCCGGTCAAACTGCATCCCCTCCACCACGTCCAGCGTCGTCTCCATCGACTTGGCTTCCTCGACCGTGATCACCCCCTCCTTGCCCACCTTGTCCATCGCTTCCGCAATCAGATTGCCGATGAACTCGTCCCCATTGGCAGAAATCGTCCCCACCTGCGCAATCTCGTTGCGGTCCTGCGTCGGCTTCGACAGCTTCTTGAGCTCCTCGACCGCCTTCGCCACCGCCTTCTCGATCCCCCGCTTCACCTCCATCGGATTGGCCCCGCTGGCCACCACCTTGCACCCCTGCTGGTAGATCGCCTGCGCCAACACCGTCGCCGTCGTCGTCCCGTCCCCGGCCACGTCGCTCGTCTTGCTCGCCACCTCCTTGACCATCTGGGCGCCCATGTTCTCAAACTTGTCCTTGAGCTCCACCTCCTTGGCCACCGTCACCCCGTCCTTCGTCACCGTCGGCGACCCAAAGCTCTTCTCCAAAATCACGTTCCGCCCCTTCGGACCCAGCGTCACTCGCACCGCGTCCGCCAGCGTGTTCACGCCCTTCAAAATCTTCGCACGCGCCTCCTCCGAAAACTTGATCGCTTTTCCTGCCATGGCTTTCTTCGCCTCCTTGTTTCCTCAAAAATTCCCCATTCTCCCGGCCCGGACCCTCGCCCAGGCCCAACCCGTTCCTACTCGATGATCCCCAGAATGTCGTCCTCCCGGACGATCAGATGCTCCTCGCCCTCGATCTTCACTTCCGTGCCCGCGTACTTGCCGAACAGCACACGGTCCCCGGCCTTCACCTCCAGGGGCACCACCTTGCCGTCCTCCAGAACCTTGCCCTTGCCCACCGCGATGACCCGCCCCTCCTGGGGCTTCTCCTTGGCCGTCTCCGGGATAATGATCCCCCCCTTGCTCTTCTCCTCCTCCTCCACCCTCTTCAGCAGAATCCGGTCGCCCAACGGTCTGATCTTCATCCCTCGCTCCTCCTTCTGTGAAAGATTTGTTTTGACCGAGAAGGACCTGTTGCACCTTCAGGACCGCAACAGAGGCCCTCTATTCCCAGCTCCTGAGAAGAAGACGGACTCAGAAAGCGAATGCGACAGACCTTCAGTTGATTGCCTTGGCGGAGGCACAAGGAAGATGTTTGAAAAACAGATAGTTATGCCATGATTTTGGCACTCGGGACAAAAGAGTGCTAGCCTTGCGACGAACAGATTCTAATCACTCGAAAGAAGCTGTCAAGGCCGGGAAGCGGACTTTTTTTCGTTCTTGAGCGGAGTGGGGGTAGGCGGGTCACTTCATGGAGAACTTGAGGGATGGGCTGCAGGGTCCCGGACCAAGGGAGGGATCGATCCCTCCCTTTCCGCTCCCTTGGTGCTGGCATGATTCCGCCGGGCCGGGGGTTGAGTCTCGACCATGCTTCGGAGGAACCGCTCTGGACGAGGCGGGTTCAGCTCCCCTTTCTGAGTTGCTGGGACAGATAGATCTGAAGGCCCATGTGCTTGATCTGATCGGTCTGGGCTTCGAGTTCGTCCAGGTGCTTTTCTTCCTCGAGCAGGATCGAGTCGAGTAGTTCCTTGGTTCCGTTGTCGCCCTGTTCGACGCAGAGACGTATGCCGTCGTTGTAGGACCGGATGGCTTCCTCCTCGGATTTCATGTCGTTCTCAAGCTGGGTCTGCACATCGGGCCCGATGTGCATCTTCTTGAGCTGGCTGACGATGGGGATGCCCTCCAGAAAGAGAATTCGTCCGATGAGCTTCTCGGCGTGTTTCATCTCGTCGATGGCGCGTTTCTCGGCCAGCTCATCGAGCCTTTCGTAGCCCCAGTTGTCGCACATTTCCGCGTGGACCATGTACTGACTGATGGCCGTAAGCTCGTCCGCAAGCAGATCGTTGAGTTTTTCGATGACCTTTGCGTTGCCTTTCATGCGTCCTCCCTCCTGTGTGTGCTTTGTCGATTCAAAAGCCTCTCAACCGTCCGAAAAAGTCTGGAATCGGTCGCACGAGCCGCCAAACTCCTTTTCATCCGGGCTGTTCTCTTTGAATCGGCACGGCGGCCGAAAGTTTCTCCGAGAAAAAGGATGGGCAGCCTTTTTCATCCCTTGATCACGCCCAGGGGCCGCAGCCTCGCCACCTTCCGGCTGATCCCGGCCTCGTGGACCACGTGGACAACGTCCTCGACGTCTTTGTATGCCTCGGGAATCTCTTCCACCAAGGTGCCCATGCTGGCCCCTCTGACGAGGATTCCTTTCTTTTCGAGCTCCCGGGGGATCGAGCGCCCCCGGGCGGCTTTCTTGGCCTGATGGCGGCTGAGAAGGCGGCCTGCTCCGTGGCAGGTGGACGCGAAACATTCCCGGGCAGCCTGCTCTGTCCCTGCGAGAACATAGGAGCATCGGCCCATGTCGCCGGGGATCAGGACGGGCTGGCCGACGGCCCTGTAATCGGGTGGGATCTCCGGATGGCCGGGTGGAAAGGCCCTGGTGGCTCCCTTGCGGTGCACGCAGACCCGGGTTTGCCTGCCCTGGACCTGGTGGGTTTCGATTTTCGCGATGTTGTGGCAGACGTCGTAGACCAGGCCGAGCTGAATCTCGGCGGCCGGCAGGCCGAAGACCTGTTCAAAGGCCTCTCTTGCCCAGTGGGTGATCATCTGCCGGTTGACAAAGGCGAAGTTGGCCGCACAGGCCATGGCAGCCAGATATCTCCGGCCTTCCTCAGAGTCGAGGGGGGCACAGCAGAGCTGGGGGTCCGGCAGTTCGATCCCGCAGCGGCGGGAGGCCTGGGCCATCACCCGAATGTAGTCTTCGCAGACCTGGTGGCCGAAACCCCGGGACCCCGTATGAATCGTCAACGTGACCTGGTCCTGCTCGAGACCGAAGGCCGAAGCGGCTTCTTTGTCGAACACCGTCTCCACAAAGCCCACTTCCACGAAATGGTTGCCCGAACCCAGGGTGCCGACCTGCGTATGGCCCCTCTCCACGGCCCGCTCGCTTACAGCCTCCGGGTCGGCCCCGGGAATGCAACCGGCTGCCTCGATGTGGGCAAGATCTTCGGCGGAGCCGAACCCTTCCTCGACCGCCCACCGGACACCGTTGCGGAGCAACCTGTCCATTTCCTTGTGGCCCAGCTTGAGATCCTTTCTCCTGGATCCCACCCCGGAGGGGATGTTCCTGAAGAGAGCGTCCACCAGGGCGGATATTCTCTTTTCGACCTCCCTCCGGTCCAGCCCGGACCTGAGGAGACGGACACCGCAGTTGATGTCGTATCCCACGCCTCCGGGCGAGACGATGCCGGAATCCGCGTCAAAGGCGGCGACGCCGCCGATGGGAAACCCATAGCCTGAGTGGACGTCGGGCATGGCCAGGGAAGGACCGACAATGCCCGGCAGCGTGGCGACGTTGGCCACCTGGCGGAGGCTCTCGTCGCCTTTGACCGTCTGAATGATTTTCGAGTCCGCAAAGATCAGGCCGTCCGTGCGCATGGATCCTGTTCTGGGGATTCGCCATCTCCAGGGGTCGAGTCTTTCGAGGAGAATTTCTGTCTCGCCTGCCATGGGGTCCTCCTAAGGGGGGGGAGCCCGTGTTTTATAGGTCGAGCACGATGCGGGCGTGCCACAGGCCGTCCCTTTGTTCTATCTGAAGGCCGTGATACGTGGGCGCCTTCACGAGGGTGCGGATGCCGTGGCGGGCCTCGTCGAACCGTTCGCCCTCGGCCAGTCCCTCCATCCTGCCCTGCTCAAGCCTGAGGATTTCAAATCGGCGGAACAAAAGGCCCTGGGTCTCAAACTGAAAAAGGAGCTCAGAGAGCCACCCCACGAGGAGATCTTCGGGCCTTTCTCCCTCGATCCGTATCTCCTTGACGACTCTCCTGCGGACCTTCCTGGGGTCCGTGAGCACTCTGGTAAAGCCTTCTGCACCACCCTTGAAGAGCTCGGCAAGGGTGCGGCCGCGGACTTCGATCGCCGCGTCTCCGCCATGGCCCACTATGCGGGCACCCCTGATCCGCCTGGTCCCGCTCACGATGGATTTGTTCCTTTTCAGATAGCTGGAACGGAATCTCGATTTCTCCGAGGGGGCCCCGGAGATTCCCTTTCTCCATGGTCTCATACCTGGAAAGGGATTTTCCAGAGATGTTTCGCGCTTCTTTTTGACGATCCGGATTGTCAAAAGGTTCTGACCGCCTTTGCATCAAGAGGGGCTGTTTTGGCGAGGATGGCACGGGAGCGGGGAAGGGTGCAATCAGACGGTCTCCGAAGTGTCCGGGTGCAGACGTTCTGCCGGCACGAACCTTACGAGGCGGACGCTGCGGAGACCGTGGCAAGCGGGTCAAAACGCTCCCCTGGCCGTGGCACGACAATCCCTTCCCGCCCGCGCGCCCGGGAGACGGGGCAGGGAGGACCTGGAGCAGGGGATGAGGAATGTCGACAAGAGATGCACACAGGGAGGCCGCCGGTTCGGTCCGGCAAGCCTCCCTGGGCCGCTCAGCTCTTCTTCGAGGGGACGATCGCCTCTGCGCAAGCCTTGAATAGGCGGATCTTGGCGACGGTCTTTGGCGGGATCTTGATGACTTCGCCGGTTGCAGGATTCCGGCCTTTGCGGGCCTTGCGCTTCACCTTGGAGATCTTGGCGATGCCGGGCAGAATGAAGGTGCCAACCTTCTTGGTCTGGTCGATCGCGAGCGCCGTCAACTCCTCGAGCACGTCGGCCGCCTGCTTTCGAGTCATCCCGAACTTCGTGGCGAAATGGGCGACGATCTGCGCTTTGGTCATCGGTTTCCTCTGCTCAGCCATCTTGGATTCTCCTCGTCCACTCGGGTTTGCCCTCTCGTCCCGGGGTGGATCCCCTCCATTCCCGGGAAACGTTTGAACGCATATTGTCGCCGGCTGCAAGATTTTGCAAGCGTTTTCCTCAGGGCCCGAGAAAAAATCTTTCCGTTTGCCTGTGCCGGCTGCGGGCGGAGGAGGGGAGATCCGGCATCGAGAACGTTGGCAAGGGTTTCCGCCCTTGCCTTCAAGGGGGGCTCTTCCTTCCCGGGGCGGGCAGAAACCCGCCTTTTCGCCCCGCAAGGACCATCCGGACAATAAGCCGGGCGGTCCCCTGGTTGGCCAAACGGCCCTCTTCGTGCATCTACTTATAGAGAGTTCGCCCCATTCGGGAGTGACAACGCTCACAACCAGAAGGATCGAAAGGGGACAGACATGTCAACAAACACCGCAGATGGGAATAGCAAGCGAGTGAACGGGATCAGGCTCGATGTGCTGCTGGGGACAGTGAACGCAGTAAAGAGCGATCCGGAACTTGGCCGTTGCAAGTTCCGAGCGACCAACAAGTGGGTAGACGCTGCTCACAACTGCACTACTGTAAAGGGGTTTCATGCGGCCAAACAGGAGATCGCCCACAAACAGGAGTTTGAATTGCATTGCGACGAGCCGGCCATTCTTGCGGGTGACGATGAAGGCGCGAACCCAGTGGAGCATTTGCTGAACGCTCTTGCCGGTTGCGTCACCACGAGCATCGTAGCCCACGCAGCTGTCCGCGGAATCGAAATCCAAGAACTGGAGTCCGAACTGGAAGGCGATATAGACCTGCGCGGATTCTTTGGGTTGGCCGACGTACCGAAAGGCTACACCGCGATTCGCGTTAAGTTCAAAGTGAAGACAGCTGAAGAGAACATCGAGACGCTGAAATCTTTGGTTTTGTTCTCTCCAGTCTATAACACGCTGATCAACGGTGCAAAGGTAGACATCCAAATGGAGCCTAAATAAGGCTCGTGGGCCTAACAACAGCATGCAGCGGACGGCGCTACGCGCCGCCGCTGATGCGCAGCGTTGGGCAGCAAGCTTAGGGATACAATAGGAATTTGGCTTTGAAAAGAAGGATCGAATCGACAACCTCAAGGACAGCGGAGATGACTTGTTTGTCTCGTGGATGTTCATTTTTTGAAACAAATTACTATTATAAGAGTGACGATTATATTGCTCCCTTACTCCTCCCCCGGGGCCTAAAGCCATTCCTCTGTATCTCACTAACTAGAAGGCTCTTTACCAGAGTGGCTGTTCCTAGAGGTATTTATGAATATGTCATTGCGAGGACCAAATATATAGACACCGTTTTCAAACAGGCTTTGGCGGAACAGTTCGACCAAATCCTGATATTTGGGGCGGGGTTTGACACACGGGCTTTACGGTTTCAAAACCCAGTGGCGAATACCAGGGTGTTCGAGCTTGATGTTCCAGTGACACAACAAGCGAAAATCGGTCAATACCAAAAACGACATTTGGCCATTCCTCAGAGCTTAACGTTTATTGCCATAGATTTTGACAGAGAATCACTTTCTATGAAACTCGAAGAGGCAAAATTTTTCAAGCATCGACGTAGCCTATTTATATTAGAAGGTTTGGTAATGTATTTACAACCCAACTCAGTTGATGAGACATTTCAGGTCATTCGGGATTACGCGGGGAGAGGAAGTTGGGTTGTATTTGACTATATCTACGCATCCGTTCTGAGGAAAGAGGGCATCTACTATGGTGAAACGGCGATTGTAGATACCGTATCAGATGCTGGCGAGCCATGGCATTTCGGAATCGAGAAGGGACAGATCGAGCAATTTCTTGCCAGATATGGAATGCGGCTAATTGACCACAAAGATGCACAAGATCTTGAGAAAGCATATTTCACTGACCCAAACGGTAAGGTGATTGGAAGAGTTAATGGTACACATTGTCTCGTAACTGCCGAGAAACAGTAATTGGCTTGGTTGGTTATTATCTGCCCAACACAGGCTCCAGTGGACGCTCTGCCTGTGGCTCTACGACACTGAGCCAAGCCGTTGGGCATCAGAACTTATTAGACTGAAGTTGAAAACGCCTGACTTGAGAGAAAGGAGATACGTTATGACCGGCAGGGTTGTCTTTTGGCGTATCCAACTGATTCTTTGGTTTGCCATCACCATGTTGACGGGAATTCTGGCGGGTTTCTTAATTTCTCATAGTGTCATGCTGGGACGCTACTTCACTTGGTTGATCGAATCTGGAAACTACTCGGTTTTCACTGGCACCTTTTCGATATTCAGAGAGGCGACGCACGCCAATGTCCATTACAATCTCTTTCTTTGGGCCTCCTTGATTTTCGGCATCCTGTGGACCGTATCCTGTTTCATGGTTAGGAAGAATAGGATTATCGCTTTCATTGCCGGCCTATCCTCATTCTGGGTAGGTTCTGTATTCTTTTCTTCTGGTTTTTCGAATGCAGAGGAGGCAGTGTCAATGGGCATTGCTGATGAAACGGTGAGGCAGTTCTTTGTTTCCTGGAATATCCCGATGCATGCATCTTTCGCCGTATTCTATTCTCTCTGTTTCTTTTTGCTCCTGTTTTCTCGCCACAACGAAATTCGAGCGTGAATAGCGAGCTCACGAGTGACATGACATGAGGGAAATCAGAAAAGTATTGCCCAACAAACCAATCCAGCCGATCGCTTACAGCTCCGGCTGATTTTTGCCGTTCGGCGGGAACGAAGAGAAAAAAACCGTTCCCGCCGAACGCTCGACGCTGAGCTTCGCTCATCACGCCTGGCTCGGCGCCCGAACGGTTGAGATTAATAATAAAATAAACCAAACGGCATATGGCGCCGAACCGGGCGCTTGAGCGGACGTTCACTCGTCTGCATGCCTAAGGACGGCATCCTCGTGCAAATTTATGGGTGACCCCGTTTTGCGGGGCATGTGAGCTTGATCGTTCGGCTGGCATTGATAAAGGAGGTATACGCATGGACATGTGGAAGTTCTTTAACATCACGCACCGAGAGCACATTCTCTGCAATCCGATGAGTCTTGAGAAACTTGAACAGCTTATCACACTTCTGCCTCTGAAACCTGGGGCACGTGTGCTTGATATCGCCACTGGAAAGGGCGAGTTTCTCATCAGGCTTGCAGAGCGGTACCGACAAATGACAGGGACAGGAGTTGATTTCTCTCCCTACTGCATTGCTGATGTCCACAAGAAGCATCAAGAACGTGTTCCGGATGCCCAACTCCATTTCTTGGAGATGGACGGGGCCAAGTATGTCCCAGAGACCTTAGAGAGCTTTGATCTGGTAGCCTGCATCGGTGCGAGTTGGATTTATGGCGGGTATCGAAGGACGTTGAACGCGCTGCAGAAGATGGCAGCCCAAGAAAGTTGGATCGTTGTGGGAGAGCCGTACTGGCGGTATGAACCGGAAAGAGAGTATTTAGAAGCGACCGGGTTAACAAAGAACGACTTCGGAACACATTATCAGAATGTAGAGGTCGGGCGAGAGCTCGGATTGGAGGCGGTCTACACACTCGTAAGCAGCCAGGATGACTGGGATAGATATGAAGGGTTACAGTGGTATGCTGCGGAAACCTGGGCGAGTGATCATCGGGATGATCCTGATGTGGAGACTGTGCTGAAGCGAGTGCGTGAGAGTAAGACAGCGTATCTGAAGTGGGGACGAGAAACGCTGGGGTGGGCGATTTATGTGTTCAAGAAAGGAGGGTATGGCAAAGTTCCAGTTGGCTAAAACGCCTTTTTGGGCATGCCCATGACGAGCCAGATGAAAAAAGAAGCATCACCCGCCTCCGAATAAGCCGTTCCCCCGGATCGGCGGGAAAGGCACCCGCCTCCCGGTGAGCCTTAACGTTAGCCTATTAATTACTGACGATGCAAAACGATAAGGAGATGCATGGGGTGACACACTAAGCGTCGATAATTATTATATTTACGAAAACTGGCAAGCAGAAGGACATAAGGCAAGAATTCATTATGGCTTTTGTTCGTTTTTTAACTTCGGCCAAGGTATCCATCCAAATGCCGGGCAAGGATAATGGCAAATGGCACGGACCATTTGAAACTTATAATAAGGCATTTAATGAAGCACAAAACACGGGAGGACGTGTAAGCAACTGCAAGAAGTGTAACCCATGTTAAGGAAAATTCGGT
>FWPU01006080.1_pt1 | contig 24888 bp, 24 predicted proteins | sample 2228361 | NCBI WGS metagenome assembly FWPU01 (sample SAMEA103939777, study PRJEB20133) | metagenome | reverse complement strand
CTTCTTTACTTCCGTTTCTCTCTTCACACATAAAGATTACTACAATATGGTAACCCTGTAGCAAGCTACAGGGAATTCGCTAGTTAAATGTTAACAGCCTATCATATCTTCATTTTGAACGATTCGGCAAATACACTTGAAAATAACCAGTATAATTTATACAATAATAATTTCACGGAGGTTACACCAGATGAGAAGAGGAGATAGAGTGTATTACGTCAAAGATTTCATTCAGTCTGTCCCTCTTCACTCACCCAAAATAATATTCGAAGAATTGGAAAGGCTGGGCTACCGAGGCCAGCCCAATGCCAGACGAGCGGTGTCGCTTGCCGCTTACCGGCACGTAAAAAGGTTAAAACTCCTCCACATTAAAAAGAACCCCAGGGCGGAACTGCCGCCCAGGCCAAACTCGATTCTGATGGGTCCGACCGGATGCGGCAAGACTTATCTTATCGAACTCCTTTTTGGAGAAATCTTCAAACTTCCCTTCATCATAGTGGATATGACCAAATTTACCGAATCCGGCTACGTGGGTGATGATGTAGTAAATATTCTGGTACAACTGGTCTACGCCGCAAACGAGAGCATCGATATAGCCGAGTGCGGTGTAGTGGTGCTAGACGAGTTCGATAAAATAGCCGGAGCTTACAGCAGCGCCCGGTTTGCCGGACAGGGGACTACAAAAGACGTTTCCGGCTACGGCGTTCAGAGAGAGCTTCTTAAAATTTTGGAGGGTACCGATATCCAGATACCACTCGACTTTGGTTTCTCTAGCAGGGGTCCCAGGGCTTTGATCTCCACGAGAGACATCACATTCTTCTCTGTGGGTGCATTCTCCGGCATAAGGAACCTGTTTGAGAAAAGCGGGATGGGTTTCCTGCAAAAGCTGGAAGAGAATGACGGAGAAGAATCAATCGCCTATAAACTGAGCGAAGAAGAGGCCGATGACATAACCAGATTTCACCTTTTCGGCTTCCTTCCCGAACTGATCGCCCGATTCAACAGAATCGTTCCCTTCGCCCCGCTCGATAACGACACCCTGAAGGAGATACTCTTCCTCAAGATCCAAAAATATAAGAAGGAATTCGAGGAAGAGGGTTTCAAACTCCAGGTAGACCCAAGGGTCGCAGATTTTATCATTAGAGAAGCGGTCAAGAGACAAACCGGCGCCAGGGGGCTTGATGTCCTTATATCCAAGCATCTTGAGGAAGTAGCCTTCGAAATATTCGGAAAGGGAGATGAAGGCGAGGTTATATTGACGGTTTCCTCCGGCAAGGTCTCCCACATAGTAAAGAAGCGGGCATGATAGATTCGACAAGCTCACCACGTAAGGTATACATAGTTAGCCTGGGATGTTCCAAAAATCTCGTCGATAGCGAGCTTATGCTCGGTTCATTAAAGAGCGCAGGTTACGAAATCTCATCTGAAGAAGAAGCAGATGTGCTCATAGTGAACACCTGCGGATTTATCGGCGACGCAAAGAAAGAATCCATAAACACCATAATCGAGCTTTCGGAGTATAAACGCCAAGGAAGCTGTAAAAAGCTAATCGTCACCGGCTGCCTGGTGGAGAGATACGCCGATGAGCTTAGTCGAGAGCTTCCGGAAGTGGATTCATTCTGGGGCACCGGCAGTCTTCTTAAGATCGGCGAGGTTCTTAAGAAAGAGAAAATAAAAAAATTCTACAAATCCCCTCCCGGCACGATATATGACCCGGATACGCCGAGGGTTCTGACGACCTTTTCCCACACCGCTTATGTAAAGGTCTCGGAGGGCTGCTCCAGGACCTGCTCCTTTTGCATAATCCCCAGGATGAGGGGACTGATGAGAAGTAGACCGGTCGAGTCTATCGTTGGAGAGGTGAAGAATCTTTCCGCCCTCGGAGTGAAGGAGATAAACCTGGTCGCACAGGATATGACCAGCTACGGCCGGGATATCGGGACTAATCTGGAGTCCATGCTCCGGGAACTGGTAAAGGTTGACGGGATTAAATGGATTAGAATTCATTACTGCTACCCCTGGGGCTTCACCGATTCATTGGTAAAACTCATAGCCGAGGAAGAAAAAATCCTTCCCTACATCGACATGCCTCTTCAGCACATAAACGACAGAATCCTGAAACTCATGGACAGAAAAACAAGTAGCATTAGGATTAGAAACATAATCGATAAACTGCGCACCAAAGTTGATAACCTTGTTCTTCGTACCACATTCATCGTAGGATTCCCCGGCGAAACCGATGAAGAGTTCGGGGAGCTTCTAGATTTTGTTGAAGAGGTGGAGTTTGACAGAGCGGGAGCATTCAAGTACTCACAAGAGGAAGGGACTAGGGCCGCTGAGATGAATAAACAAATTCCAGAGGATGTTAAAGAAGAGAGATATGAAAGACTGATGGAAGTTCAATCCCAGGTTTCCCTGAAGAAAAACCAAGCCTTAGTCGGTAAGACATACGAAGGTTTCATCGAAGGCGCTGAAAACGGAAACTACATAGCCAGAATCTCCACGCAAGCACCGGAAGTCGACGGTGTCACTTATGTAAAAAGAGAAAACCAACTCAAAACCGGGGACTTTGTTAACATAAGGATTACCGGCGCTGATATTTATGACCTATTTGGGGAAGTTGTTGGATAGATTCTAGCTAAGCCTTTCTTTTTGTCTTCTTAAGTATTTATCTACATTTCTCTCTTGCCATAAAAACATATCTGCTTTCGAGACTGAGTAGCTATTTAGGAATTTTCCATACACACCCCTAAATCCCCTCTCCAGAGGGGACTTGTCTCGGGGCTAATCCCCTCTTGAGACCTGTCCTGAGCCTGGTCGAAGGAGGGGCGTCCCGTAGAGACGGGGTGTGTTACTCAGTCCGGTGGGCATTTACATAAAGACTGCTTGACGCATAACGCACAGTTATGGTATACAAGACTTTATAGCTTGTCTCCAATCCATATTAGGTTAATATGCACGGTCAACTGCCTCACTCGCTGTCATTCTGTGCAGAGCCAATAATCTCCTCCATCCACGGGTTAAAACGGTACTTTTCAAACTGGAAATTGTCTAGACCTAATAGGGCTATATTGAAGTATTTGTAGTTAATTTCAAAACAGGGAGATAGAAGAAAATGAAGGGTACAAAAAATTTGTATTTTAAACTGTCTTTTTTGACTTTACTTGGAGTTCTTATCGCAGTTCCTTTGATGTCGTGCGGATTCAGTGCCTGTGTAGAAGGATGTGGATTTCCCGTAGGGGAGGACGCTCCGCTTAAGGAGTTAACCTCTTCAGGTCAGAACGTGGTCCTTGAAGAGCAAGGGACAATCATCGTGTATCGTGGGTTTGGATGCGCGGAATCAAATAAATCCGGAGAAGAAGACGTTTTAAAGGTTGAACAAAGTCTCGACCTTCCGGCATACGCTACCAACGCTACCGTTTTCCTAAACGGCTGGCGCGTACGATACCTTAATAAGGACCACAAAGTGCTAGGACTTGGAACCGTGATTGGAAACATCGGACTTGAGCGTAACACCCTCAAATGGCAGGCGGCTGGTGTGCTCAGGGATAAAAACTTCGATGACGCATATAGCTGGTGCTACCATTACACGATTGTCGCCTGGAACCCATCAAACCTTAATCTTACGTTTGACCATGATGATGGTAGCTGTGACCCAGATGATCCCACTGACCCGGCTCAAGTAAACTTCTTTTACGACACTAACGAAGAAACTACTACCGCTCATTCATCTCAAGTAGAGTTCTTTTACGGCACTAAGAGTGAAACTACTACCGCCCTTTCATTTTTTCCCAGTTTTCTCCAAAATACTGGTTTTGCTTCCGGTATGACCGTTGCCGTACTCCCGCGTGGATTTGGATTCGGCTGGAAAGGTTGTGACGACCACAGTCTGCTTCAAATAGGGTACAGCCTGGATCATAGCGAAATCTTTATCGAGAATGGCAAGATATATAGAAAGAAGGATCAAGATGTGAGCCCCTCATTGCCTAACACTGCAAGCCGGGTGAACTCAGGATTTGTGAGTTGGGAGACATCGGCCATTATCAAAGATAACAGTAGGAGAAGGGATTACGGGTTTGGTGAAATGGTTTCCGGATTAGGCGGCGGCGACGTTGGGTTAATCCAACCGCCTTTTTCAATCATCCCCGAAGAAGATGTTTGTGACGGATCCATCGGACCAACGGGTGTAGTCCGAACCGAGGAGTTTGTCATTGAGAACGTCCCGTTTGAATTTGCCATACCAATGCTGACAGGTTGGGAATTGGGTTACCTGTGTGACGATGAGTGGGTCAAAGAAATGGGATATGGATAGACGAATGGGGGTATGATAAAAATACAAGGACTTTGCGCTACAAGCTCTCCTCAATCCTGACGGACAAAAACGATTATCCCGGACACTACTTCGGTCATAAAGTCACGATCCTGGGACTTCGACCTTTAGCCGTAGGGCCGGACCTAGTGCCTTTCAGCCCTTCGGGAAACTCCGCAGCCGCGTTTTGCAGAATAGAGCAGGGAGGAACGCGTTTGAGGGTCTCGGTCAAAAATCAGGGCAATGCAAATGCCGGTATCTCGAAGACAACGGTCATATTCAGTAACGCATCTTTCACGCTCGATACCCCTGCTATTCCCGTAGGCGGGTCGGTGGACCTTCTGTTCAACGTTCCCATAGGGTGCTCGAGCCTCAATTGTTCCTTTAGGATCACCGTTGATTCAGTCAATCAGGTAGATGAATCGAATAACGAAGGGAACAATAGCGCTAGCGGCAGCTGCCCAGCGTAATGCGGATGCTGAGCCAATTGTCGCTTTACACACACCCCGTCCCTCCAGGACACCCCTCTCTTGAGGGGATTAACCAGCGATAAGTCCCCTCTTGAGAGGGGATTTAGGGGTGTGTAATTAGGTTCTTAATGTAGAGACGCATTGCAATGCGTCTCTACAAGTATATACAAGCGCTTAGCAAACAAAACCCTTGAGTCATATATAACTTTTAGCCATTATTTTTCAGACAGCTTTTGTAGAACTCAATTCAAATATCTGCACAGTTGAGACAGCATATTACACCATACTTATATATGGTAATATATATGGCAATCCAGACCGATTTTTATTAGAGGTAGGAATATGGAAAACGCTAAGAAGATAACGGTTGAAGTGCCCGAAGAGCTTTTAAAAAACGCCCAGGCACAGACGAAAGAGGGAATATCTGAGACGGTGAGGCGTGGTCTTCAGCTTCTTGCTGCGGCGAAGTCTTTTCAAGAATTGCGAAAAATGAAGGGTAGAGTCAAATTTTCTAAAACCATAAGCGATATCAAGCACGACCGAAGATGATTGCTACAGACAGCAGTTCGCTTATTGCCTTTCTCGAAGGGGATAGCGGAAGTGATATCGATGCTCTCGATAATGCCCTAAGCAGCCAAGTCCTGATTCTGCCGCCTGCGGTTTTAACTGAAATTCTCAGTGACCCAAAGTTACCCAAACATATTGCGAAGATGATTGTGGGTTTACCAATGCTTGAAACACTTTCGGGTTATTGGGAACGCGCAGGGCAGACTAGAGCTAAGATTATCTCGAAGGCCCGTAGTGTAAGGGTGGCTGACGCCCTTATTGCTCAGAGTTGCCTGGATTACGATATTCCTCTTATCACCAGGGACAAGGACTTTCTTCACTTCGAGAAGTTCGCCAATCTTAAGGTTATTTGGTAAGTTTAGACAAGATGAAAATAATATTTATGGGAACACCGGACTTCGCCGTTCCTTCTCTTCAGGCTCTGATTGGTTCAGGAGATGAAATTGTAGCCGTCGTTTGTCAACCGGATAAACCCAAAGGACGAGGACTTGAAATGGCTGCACCTCCGACCAAGGTCATTGCAGAAAAACACGGCATACCAGTATTACAACCACAAAAGATAAAGACCGAGGAGTTTTTTAACGAGCTTAAAAAGTTTAGCCCGGACCTAATCTGCGTCGCCGCATACGGGAAAATTCTACCCAAGAATATACTTGACCTTCCTCCCCACGGTTGCATCAACGTTCACGCTTCTATTCTTCCCAAATACCGGGGCGCGGCGCCGATCAACTGGGCGATAATAAGAGGAGAAAAAATCACCGGAATTACCACGATGAAGATGGATGAGGGAATGGACACGGGCGACATGCTTCTCAAGAAAGAAATCCCGATTGAAGACGAAGACACCGGAGAAACTTTATCCCAAAAGCTCTCTCTTATAGGAGCCGAGCTTCTGATCGAAACCATAAAACTCTTGAAAGAGAGAAGACTCAATCCAATTCCTCAAGACCATTCACAGGCCACCTATGCTCCTATGCTTAAGAAAGAAGACGGAAAGATAATCTGGAGTAAATCAGCCGAGGAGGTCAGAAACTTGATTCGCGGCGCCCTTCCCTGGCCCGGCGCATACACAACCCTCGATGGGAAGCTTCTCAAAATATACAAAGCAAGAGTAAGCGACGGCGTCGGAAACCCTGGAGAAGTGATAAAATCCGACTCCGGAATTTTAAGAATTGCAACTGGAAGCGGTGCACTCGACGTTCTAGAGCTTCAAATTGAGGGAGGAAAAAGATTAAAGGCAGAGGAGTTTTTGAGAGGGAGAAAGATAAAAGAGGGATCGGTATTGGGAAGTTAGGATTGGCTGTCAATCGCAAGGGAGAGAATCGACCGTGGCAACCTGTCATATTGTTGTCATTCCCGCGTAAGCGGGAATCCATATCTTTAAATCAAAATAAGAAAGGGCTGGATTCCCGATAAAGGCATTCGGGAATGACAGAAAAGAGAAGGCCGAGCTTCCGGCTTCGCCAAAGGCTACGCCGGGCAAGCCGCTCGCAATGATAAATATGGAAAGATGTACGATTAAATCCGATATTATCTCTAAACATTCAACATCACATCAAAGAAGCCAATTTTCACCTTAGCGGCGATTCCATTTTTCCAGCATATATCCCGAGCCGTATTCTGTAATTCTTTAGGGACTAGAAGCACAAGCTGAACGCCGAGACCAGATAGCTCTTTCCACTCACTGACCTCTTCTTCATTGATCGTATTCTCAGTCTCTACTTCGGCTATCAATACAACCTGGCCGTAATTGACAAATACTACATCAGGATAAAATCCCTTGAATTCAAAATTCTTATCGTCTCCCGGATTTGTTTGCACCTCTTTGTAAAGTTTTGAGTACTTTTCCTTCACCTTATTAATAACCCAGTCGTGAAGAAACTGCTCATCCTTCGACCTTGGCATATCTCTCTCCCCAGAGAAGTTTGGTTTTGAGGATGGTAAAGTAATCCCGGAAAGGAGACTTGATTAACTTCACCGTAGTATCCGCTTTTTTAAGCTCAATTACATCCCCCATCTTCAAGTTAACTCCCACTTGTCCGTCGAGGGTAAGGTAAACGTCGTGGGTATCGGTCAGAACCTTGACCCTTATAGTGGTCTCGCTCGAAACAACCAGGGGACGGTTGGAAAGGGTGTGAGGGCATATAGGAGTAATTATCGTAAGAGGCAGGGTGGGGTAAACAATGGGGCCGCCCGCTGAGAGCGAGTAAGCCGTAGAGCCCGTGGGAGTGGCCAAGATCAAGCCATCTGCCCGGAAGGTGGTTATGTGAGAATCGTTTATGTATATGGCCAGGTCGACAATCCGGGCGACTGCTCCCTTGTTCACCACTATGTCGTTGAGGACGATATAGTCTCCCATTCTATCGGTTCCCCGGTGAATCGTGGCATTGAGCATATCTCTTTTTTCAACGCTATAGTCTCCAGAAATAATACGCTCCATCATGGGATAAAGCTCATCCATTGTAAGCTCGGTGAGAAATCCCAACCCGCCCAGATTTACACCTAATATCGGGATGTCATATTTACAAACAAGGCGGGCGACCCGAAGGAATGTGCCGTCTCCCCCGAATACCAGAATTACGTCAACTAATTCGGGCAGTTCGGCGTTGGGAACGGAATCGGGATGTCCTATACCCTTGCCTAGCTCTTCTTCGACGTAAACTTGGATCTTTCTCCCTTTAAGCCAGCCGCATAGCTCTTTGGTAAGCTCGAAGACCTTTCTTGTGTCGGTCTTGCCAATGATGCCGACTTTCAATGCTTTTTGCCTCCGTGCGTGCCTTTCGGCCATTTCTCGGCTTTAGGGGCTAGGCCTCGATATAATATACCTCGGCGGTCAAAGAATCCAATTAAAGAAGGGAGCTTACCTCTAATACACACGAATGGACACGAATGAAAGATAGGATATTTCAAATGCCAGATATTTGGCCTAATTTGTTTCTGATTTGTTGTAGAGACATGCCATGGCATGTCTCTACAGTATTAAGGACATAAGTTACTGTTAAAGCATATGTTATTGAAAAAAAATTAATGTAGGGAACGTAGACCTGCGTTCCGTACAAATTCATCATGTGCATTGCGGAGTTAAAAAACCGCTCATCTGAAGACTAGAGAAGAGATTAATTTGAATTGGGCTTTGTTTTATCTCCGGCTGAATAGAGGAGATAACTCTTTATGAATTCGCTCAGGTCGCCGTCAAGAACTGGTTCTACGTTTCCCGTCTCGTATTCGGTCCTATGGTCCTTAATCATCCTATATGGATGAAGCACATAGGAGCGAATCTGGCTCCCCCACCCTATCTCCTTCTTGGCCGATTGAAGCTCCTCTATCTTTTCCTTTTGCTTTTCCTTCTCCAGCTCATAAAGCCTAGCCCGAAGCACCTTCATGGCGACGGCGCGGTTTTGGTGCTGGGAGCGCTCATTCTGACAGCTTACCACTATCCCCGTAGGGATATGGGTTATCCTCACAGCGGAGTCGGTTTTATTGACGTGCTGACCGCCCTTGCCGCCCGCGCGAAAGGTGTCAACCCGTAAATCCTTTTCGTCAATTTCAACCTTGATATCCTCGTCTATCTCCGGAGAAACAAACACGGAAGCAAACGAGGTATGCCTCCTCTTGTTGGCATCAAAGGGAGAAATGCGGACCAGGCGATGTACCCCGCTTTCCGCCTTCAGATAGCCATAGGCATAGGGGCCTTTGACAAAGAAGGTGGCGCTTTTTATTCCGGCCTCTTCGCCGGGTTGATAGTCGAGCATTTCTATTTCAAATCCATTTCTTTCCCCATAACGGAGATACATCCGGAGTAGCATCTCCGCCCAATCCTGAGCCTCGGTTCCCCCAGCCCCGGCGTTGATCGATACTATAGCGTTCCTCTCGTCATCCGGCTCGCCCAGTATCCTCTTGAATTCAAGACTCTCTACCTTCCCCTCGATCTCTGCTATCTTTGCCTGGGCCTCTTTGGCTGTCTCTTCGTCTTCTTCTTCCAGCGAAAGCTCCGCCAACACCTCCGTATTTTCGAGGTCTCGGTATAACTTTTCCCATTCATCTATGAAAGCTCTTGTCTGGGACTGCTCTTTTAATAACTGCTGAGCCCTTTCGTTGTCATCCCAGAAATCGGGCTTACCTATGATAGTGTCTAATTCTTCCAGGCGTGACCTCTTCTTAGGCAGGTCAAAGAAAGTCTCCAAGGATTCGTAGTCTCTTCTTCAGGTCCTGTATCTTTTCTTTATTCTCTCCAAACATTAAGTTAGGTCCTCCAATTCGGTTAAAAATAATATAAGGTTCAAAACCAATAAAAGCAAACTAAGTTGAATTATCCAGAGTTTTGGGTAGTGTTTTTTAGCCACGAATTGACACGCGCAGTATTTCATCCGCAGTGTGGATGAAATGGAAATAAATAGGCACGAATGAAAAGATTAATTGCATGTACGTATGGGTAGTATGGGCGTATAAGCGTGCAACTACCCCCTCCACACGCCCAAACTAAAGGATTATTCGTGTAAATCCGTGTTCATCTGTGGCTAATTCTTAGTACAAAGGGAGAATTGAAGTGAAAAGGTATCTATTTACACCCGGTCCTGTACCAGTCCCCGATGAAATACTCCTGGAGATGGCCAGGCCAATAATACACCATAGAACTGCCGAGTTTGAGCGGCTATTCGCCGAAGTTAGAGAAGGGCTAAAGTACGTATTCGGGACAAAGGAAGAAGTCTTCGTCCTCGCCTCCTCTGGTACAGGAGCCATGGAAGGGGCGGTAGCAAATACCCTATCCCATGGAGACAAGGCACTGGTCGTGAATGGCGGCAAGTTCGGCGAGAGATGGGGCAAAATCTGTCAAGCATTCGGCGTCCAGGTTGAAGAGATAAAAGTGGAGTGGGGAGAGGCAGTTGACCCCAACCTGATTGAGGATATTCTGGCAAAGGACGCCTCAATCAGAGCGGTGCTCATTCAAGCGAGCGAGACATCGACCGGCGTAATGCACCCTACCAGGGAAATTGCCCATATTACCAGGAAAAGAGACGATGTAGTCCTGATAGTAGACGGAATCACCGCGGTCGGCGTCTTTCCGCTTCCGTTTGATGAATGGGGAATAGACGTTCTCGTAGCCGGTTCCCAAAAGGCCTTTATGCTGCCCCCGGGGCTGGCATTTGCGGCCATGAGCGAGAAGGCGTGGAAGTTTAGAGAGAGATCAAACCTTCCCAAGTTTTATTTTGATTTCAAAAGGTATCTTAAGGATGCAAAGGATAATACCGTTCCATGGACACCAGCCATAACCCTTATAATCGGTCTAGCCGAAGTGCTGAGAAGGTTTAAAGAAGAGGGTCTTGAGAAATTGCACAGGCGGCATGCGCTGCTCGCTCAAGGAACTAGGGAAGCGATAGAAGCAATAGGCCTCGAGCTATACGCTAAGCGCTCTCCCAGCACCGCTCTAACCGTTGCCATGTCGCCCCCGGACATAGGCGCGGGAAAGATCATAAGCGGATTAAGAGACAGATTCGGGATGACCGTTGCTGGCGGTCAGGACCAGGCCAAGGGGAAGATATTCAGGATCTCTCACATGGGGTTCATAGACAGGGCCGACATTATCGCCGTTATCTCCGCAGTCGAATGCGTCCTCAAGGACCTAGGATACAAATTCGATTTCGGCGCCGGGTCGAGGAAGGCATCAGAGGTCCTGGGAGCGGAATAATTCTTCAGTTATTTAGCCACGAATTGACACAGATGCACGATGCATGATACAGGATGCAGGATAGGGCGGAAAATTTCATGGATCATGCATTATGTATCGCTTCATTAGTGTAAATCCGTGTTCATCTGTGGCTAAATACTTACAAAATTGAGAAGCGCGCTCAAATTCATACATCTCTCCGACATCCATATCGGCATCGAGACCCACGGAAGGCTCAATCCCGCCACAGGATGGAACACCCGGTTCGAGGATGTACTCCGATCCCTGGATTTTGTCGTTGATGCTGCGATCAGGGAGCCTGTCGATTTAGTTTTGATAGCCGGGGATGTTTTCCACAGAGAAAACCCTCATCCAACCGAGGAAACGGAGTTCGCCAAAAGAATTGTCAGGCTCGTTTCCGAAATTGAGGCGAAAGTGGTAATAGTGCTGGGCAACCATGATTACCCGGCTATTCTTGGAAAAACTTCAGCAGTAGAAATATTCCCGGCTATCAATCTCGACGGCGTTTACGTCGCTAGAAAGCCGGATATCTTGTCCGTTCCCATCAAAGAGGGAAGGCTTCAAGTCGCATGCCTGCCCTGGGCCGGGAGGAGCACTTTGCTTGCCAAAGAAGAGTATAAATCCCTATCTCCCGAAGCCCTTCAGGTAGAGATAGAAAAAAGACTTATCAACATAATCAGGGATTTTGTTAATAGGTTAGACCCATCTCTTCCGGCTGTATTTCTAGGCCATGTGGCCGTAAGAGACGCTCAACTCTCCGGGACGGAAATTACTACGCTTCTTATCTCTGAGCCCTCGATACCCCGGACGGAGCTGGCTAACCCGGCATTCAGCTACGCGGCATTAGGACACATCCACAAATTTCAGAATTTGAATGAAAATAGTACTCCTCCGGTTGTCTATTCCGGAAGCATAGAGAGAATCGATTTTACGGAGGAGAAGGAAAAAAAGGGGTTCGTTTTGGGCGAGATATTCAATGATGAAAACGGCTGGAGATGCGATTTTAGATTCGTGGAAACCCCGGCAAGAAGATTCCTCACCGTGGAAGTCAAGGGAAAAGTGGAAAACATGGACGATGCCAATTTACTGGAACATCTGCCAAGCGAGGACATCAAAGACGCCGTGATAAGGGTGAGGTGTGTAGTATCAAGGCCTGAGGACAGGATCAACGAAAAGATGATCAGGGAAGCACTTTCTGATGCCTACTCGGTGAAGATAGAAAAAATCTTCGAGAAGCCGGAGAAGGTCATTAGACAGTCAGAGCTATCCAGAACGACAGATGTAATGGATGCACTGGATAGGTACATCCGGTCCAAACCGGAGCTTAAAAACATATCCGAGGATATGAAAAAATACGCAAAGGAACTTATCAGGGAATCGGAAGAGGCTTAAAATGTAATAGCCAGGATTTAACAAACGGACACCGCTTTAGCAAGTTGTATCTAATAGAATGATTTCACTTTTATGAATGTCACTCTGGGCCTTTCTTAACATACAGGGCTGTCCTGAGCAAAACGTAGGAATAAGCTCAGCGAACCGACTATCTTGTCATGCTGAACGAAGTGAAGCATCTAAAAATTAGATTCTTCGCTTCGCTCAGAATGACAGCGTTGAAAAGTTATTTCCAGATATAACTTATGCTGACATTGCCCGAAATCTCAATTTCTGACTATTACACTTAAAACTACTTCTTTTAACTTAAATAGTTGAAGCTATACATTGTATTTGTTATTTGCTCACTCCAACCTAGCAAAGATCCGTTTTACCACCGCAGAAATGTCGATTCGGTTTCTTCACTTCAAAAATTAAACAAGTTATTGGACTCACGCCTCGTAACAGTTTTTTTCTCCGGTCTCACACTTTCCGGTCTCCAATTGAAGGGTTACATGGTTAATCCTGAATTTATCATGCAAGTGGCTTTTTATGTCTTTGATGAGACTCTCACTTTGTTTTATATCCTCTATAACCAGATGTGCACTCAATGCCTCAAAACCCTGGGTAAGTGACCAGGCATGAAGGTCATGCACGCTCAAAACACCGCTATGCGAGCAAATAGCGTTTTCAACCGCCTTAAGGTCAATTCCCTTAGGGGTTCCTTCGAGAAGAATATGAAGAGATTCGCTAAACAATCCCCAAGCACCCCTCAATATCAAAAAAGCAATAACAATACTGGTAATTGGGTCGGCATAATACCATTTGGTCTTTAGCATTATTAAGCCTGCTATTATTGCCCCGACTGAGCCGAGAGCATCGCTCAGGACGTGGAAGAACACCCCACGGGCATTCAAGCTTTTCCCTTGAAACCGAGAAAGAAGAAAAACTCCGACCAGGTTTACGGAGAGTCCGATAGCCGCAACCACGGTCATTACCAGGCTTTTCACCTCACTGGGCTCTCTGAGCCGTTCGTACGCCTCCATAAATATCCCTATAGAAATTGCAAATAGAAGTAAGCTATTCAGGAAGGCGGCCAGTATCTCCGCTCTATAAAACCCAAAGGTTTTTTTAGAAGTGGGTGGCTTGAGAGAAAACCAAAGGGCAAGTAGCGCTAAAGAAACAGCAAAAACGTCGACGAACATATGTGCTGCATCGGAGAGTAAGGCCAGACTTCCGGTATATAATCCGGCCGCAATCTCTACCAGCATAAAGCCCGCGGTAATGCAGAGCACCAGGGTCAGAGTGTTCTTTTCACTGGAGTCCTTGCCCGAAATAACGTCGTCTCTGTCACGAGTTTCTTCAGTCACTTCATTAAAAAAATACATACGCAGGAAAAAAGAGTCAAAAAGTCTATGCTACAATCTTTAACTGGAAGATAATAACCGGGGCGAGGTGTAAAAATGGTGAAGAGGAAACCAGCCGTAGCCGGAAGATTTTACAAGGAAAACCCATCGGAACTCACCCAGGAGCTAGGCGAATTAGTAAAACACTCACCCAGTGAAGAAAAGAAAAAAATCCTGGGAGCAGTCTCTCCACACGCCGGATATATGTATTCTGGCAGCGTCGCCGGAGAGCTTTATTCTCGAATAAAGATTCCCAGAAGAATCATCATCCTCTCTCCCAATCACACCGGATACGGTGCTCGAATATCCATGTTCCCGGATGGGTTTTGGGAGACACCCCTTGGAGACGTAGAGGTCGATTCCGAGCTTTGCTCTCTTATTCAGTCAAAGCACGAGTCTATAGAAAGGGAGACCTACGCTCATCTATTTGAGCACTCGATTGAAGTTCAATTACCTTTTCTTCAGTATCTTAAGGACGATTTTATTTTTGTTCCTATTACGCTTATGCACCTTACCTATGGCGAATGTAAAACCGTGGCTAGGGTAATTTCCGATTCCATCAAAGAATTGGGAGAAGATGTTCTAATATTAGCCAGCTCCGACCTAAACCATTACGAGGAACAGACAGTGACCGAGAAAAAAGACATGATGGCGATAGGTAAAATGACCTCACTAGACCCTATAGGGCTACTGGACGTCACGTCGAAGCATAACATTTCTATGTGCGGCGTTATTCCGGGAACGGTTATGCTTCTAGCATGTCTAGAGCTTGGTGCCCGTAATGCCGAACTCTTAAAACACGCCACTTCAGGGGATGTTAGCGGTGATTACATCCGGGTCGTAGGCTATGCGGCGGTATCGGTGTACTAGATTTCCAAAGTCACACCGAATCCATCTTACTATGAACTCGACCCGTCCAAACCTAAAAACAAATTTACATAAATATCATCTCAGTGCTATAATCTTAATTAAGGTAGCTTAAATTTTCTCATCAGTTCCGCATACAGGAGGTGAGAATTTATGCACAAAGAAGCCATGGCTGTAGCATCAAGGAATATAGAAGAAGAAATTATCGCCATGTGCGATTCGACCAAGGAAATGCTGGCCGCGGCATGGGAAGGATTTCGACGGCATGACCGGGAAAAATTAAATCAAGCGGAAGTGCTCGGGCGACAAATACACGACAAGGAAAAGGAGTTGATGCAACTAATCATCTCTAATGTATCAAAAGGGGACGTAACGCCCGAAATAAAGGAGGGGGTTAGTTTTATACCCGCCCACTTTGAGAGAATAGGAGATGATATCGAGCTTCTGGTAAGGTGTATAAGAACCATGAATCAGGAAGGCACTCTTTTCAGCGAAAGGGCGATAAGAGAGGTAAACACGCTTTTCGCCAAAGCCATAGAGCTTCTTGAATGCGTGCGTGACGCTTTGAAGACCAAGAATAAGGTTCTGATAAGGTACATCAAGGAAGAGGGGATAGGGTTTCAGGATAAGGTCAACGAATATGCCCTTGCCCACCAGGAGCGTTTGATCGAGGGCACCTGTTTATCCAAGGCTTCTTCCGTTTACCTGGCCATACTGGACTATCTTGCCAACGTGGAAAGGCATATTAGAAAGATGTCCGATTTTATTCCTGTATAACTATTTCCTCAATTAATCCAGAATAATCCAAATTCGAGATTCCAGTCGAAATCTGTATAATAGGGGAAAACCTGACCGGGAAGGAACTATGGAGATTACGCCATGAAACCAAAAACAATCGTCGTCATGCTGATAGTGCTTATAGTGGTAATAGCACTTTTCCAGAATGCCGAGTCCATATATGTTAAATTCCTCTTCTGGCAGTTTTCGGCCTCAGCGTTTATCATGTATCTCGTCTTTTACGTTCTTGGTGCGATTTCGGCGATTATTTGGCTGCTCTGGAGAAAGATATAACTATTTTATCGGAGCGCCATTTCGCCAATATCAATGATTTTAGACCAGAGTGGTTTTATATACCCGCGACCACAAGAGGGCTGGTTGGAAAGCAGGTTATTAAAAAAGTAAAGATTGACAGTGATTACCTAATAAGGTTGAATTAAAAAAGAAATGCAGGTTCCAGCCATCTTTAACAAGGTTTTAAGAAGTGAAAGGTTAACTCCGGACGAAGCGCTCCTACTCCTTCGCCAGTCCGACCTGCTCGAGCTTGGGGCAGTGGCCGATATGGTAAAAACCAGATTCAACCCGGAAGGATTCGTTACCTTTGTCGCCGACACTAACCCAAACTATACAAATGTTTGTGACACCGAGTGCCTATTCTGTGCCTTCTGGAGACCGGCCGGGGCCTCGGATGCATACACCCTCACCCTCGACGAGCTACTCCAGATAATGAAGACGTCCTTCCATAATGGGGCCACTACCGTTCTTCTTCAGGGCGGCCACAACCCGGATATCAAGCTCGACTACTACCTAGAGCTGGTGAGACGGGTTAGAGATGAGATACCGGATTTACATCTTCACGCCTTTTCCGCCCCGGAGATAAGTGCCATTGCCAAGTATTCGGGAATCAGCACCAAAGAGGTTCTGGAGAGGCTCTGGGAAGCCGGGCTGAGGACCATACCCGGAGGAGGCGCCGAGGTATTGAGCAACAGGGTAAGAAAAAAAATAAGCCCCCTCAAAATCGACGCCGACCAGTGGATAAAGATTACAAGGGAGGCTCACCAAACCGGGTTCAAAACCACGGCCACGATGATGTTTGGCCATTTCGAGGAAGACGAAGACATAATCGAACACCTGGATAGGATTAGAAACCTCCAGGATGAGACCGGAGGGTTTCTGGCCTTCATACCCTGGACTTTCAAACCCAGAAACACATTCCTGGAGAAGAAACTCCCCCAGGAAATAGGGGGAGAAAGATATCTACGCGTGCTTGCCGTTTCCAGAATATATCTGGATAACTTCACCCACATTCAAGGCTCCTGGTTTACCCAGGGTAAAAAGATGGGTTCCATCTCTCTTCACTATGGAGCAAGCGACTTAGGGGGTACTCTCTACGATGAAAACGTGCTTGGGTGTGCCGAGAATAAACTGAGAGCTTCGATTGAAGAGCTCATTCAAATGATAAGAACGGCTGGGTTCAAACCGGCGCAGCGGGATACCTTTTATAGAATCATCAAGCACTTCTAATTTATATTGGTTAAACCCATCCTGCCTAGCTCAAAAATTGCTCGAATAAACTTAGTCTCGGTGATTTTTGCTACCATTAATAATTCTTTATTTTTCAGCATGTAAGAGGTATTTTAATATTGACTTTAAATTCTACTTACGAGAATATTTTCTAAACTCGGTACGGAGGAAGAATATGCACAGAAAAAATTCTATATCTACCTTCTTTCAACTCTCCTTTTTGCTCGGACTGGTCATTTTCATTATTTCATGCGGGGCGCAGAGGACCTACCAGACAGCGCCACCCACCGAGGGGCTGGCCAGGTTCGTGATTATCGAGATTCCGGACTTTAAAACGTCCCTTACCTATGTGCCCCCGGATTCCCTCTGGAGCATTCCCAACGAAATTGCGGACAAGCTAAAAAGGGACCAGACATTCGTCGGCGTCAGCCGTTCTCCCTTAGACGTCACCGAGGGGGTCATGGTTATGGAGGGAACTATAACCAAACTCGAACCCAAAGAATGGTACGAGCAAGCGGTCAGGACAGTAAAGGTTGCGGCAGATGTGCGTTTTCTGGATAAGAGAGACAACAGGGTTATAGCCGAGGCCACTTTCGAGGGGACGTCCAAGGCCGGGGCGGTAAGCGGCGGAGTACCGTTTGCCTACTCACGCCTGGCTGACGAGATTGTCCGATACATCAATGCCAACTACACTCCTTAGTGTTGCTGTTTTGGATAGATTATTGCCTGGCTTCCCGATTGTGTTCAAAGTTAAAAACCAGGATAGGTTTAAGACGTGTGGTCGTGAAGAAACCTTATCATCTTTCATGGACAATGGACTTTAAAATTTTTATTTTCCAAGCATTCCCGGTGAAATCCACGAGACACTCAAAGGAGTCTAAAAACATCAGCACAAAATCGAAGAACTCGTATGCAGAGCTTGTGAAGACCGGTTTCATGAGGAAATCGGAAACCTCCAAGCCCTCAAGACCGGCACATTCGCAGGATGATAGCTCAAAATCTATACCCTCTTTTTCCATACCTTCTTCAGTATCGAGAAGAAGCGCGGATATAAAGCCCGGGTCCCCGTCTTTATGAATAAGAAATCTAAGCGGCTTTTCCTCTTCCCCGAGGACGTTGTCTGCCAAAAATTCGTCCAGTCCGCTCAGGTGAATCTTCTTCCTGGTCTGAGACCGGGTATTCATGGGAATATAATATCAGAACGAGATGAGTAAAGGAATTTCATGGTAATTGTAGGAGTGCATGGCCATGCACCCCTACTGATAAATTTAAAGATAACCCCTCTAATGTCTTAAACCCCTTTGACCATTCCTAAGACTGCCCTGATTGTTGAAGGTTCGCTTACTAGGCTGGTATCCGCGAGATTCCGAGTTCCCGTTCATTTCTGAATTCTTTTTAAAGTCGTTTTTATAGACTCTATCGTTCTTCACGTTCCCTATTTTATATTCATTAGATTCGTTAAATTTAGCCGGCTTGTATGAGGCTTTCTCCACCTTTTTACCTCTTATTAGGTCTCTCGTTTTCATCGGATTTTCCTTCTTTCCTTTTCTGTACGCCGGATAACCACCGTTTGAATAGGTATGAGCATAGTCGGTTATCGCCTTCTCCTCGCCTACAAAAGAAGTCCCTGCTTTAATACTCGGCTTTCTCGAATGACCTAGTTCGATAGATTTTTTGTTCTTGGGAATTCTCTTTTCCTCGCCTTGTGTTTGCAATAAATTGCCCTTTTTAGCCGGATTTATTCTATATTCCTGGCCATCCGGCTCCTTGAATGAATGGTTGCTCGGGAGGGTTTCCTTCTTCAACGACTTCCCTTGATCTTTATAAGGGGCGATATTCCCTCTTTTTTTGTCTATTTGTACAGTGCCCCCGTTAATATCCTTTTTAATTACGGGTGCTTCCTTTCCTTCTTTAACTATCTTTGGGCGAAACACCCGGTATTCCCGGCCTTCCAGTTTATTCACACTCGCACTGCCTCGGATGACCCTCAAATCGCTATCCACCACGTTTACCTTTCTTATTTTCGCCCCGGTGCTGTTCTCGACCAGGCTGACGCTGGGGCCATAGTTCACCAACTTGTTATTCACCAGTTTTATGTTTGTCACCTTATTTGTGTTCTTAATTATGGTGACGTTTTTTGAGGGATTTAAGGCCACTGAATGCACGTTATGGTGCAGGAAATGGTGTGAAGGAACGAACACACAGTGACTCGGTTTGATGTAATGGTGGTGGTGATAATGATGATGGTGGTGTTTGTAACGGTGGCCGTAGTAGCCGTAGTCGGAATAGAAAAAACCGTAATCAGGTGGAAGAGGTGCCCATCCTATATAACTTGGCCCGGTAAACCAGGTAACCCAGGCTGGTGCCCAAACCGTGCCCGGCAGCCATAACCAGCCGTAGTAATCGTCAAAGACCCACCTACCGTAATGATAGGTAGCCCATCCCCAGGGCTCATCGGATATCCATATCCAACCGTAATCAGACCACGACCACCGGCCGTAGCTATAGGGTCTCCAGCTCGACCCAACGCCATACGGATACCAGGCGTATCCGTATTCGGGAACGGATACCCAGTTGCCATAGGGGGCCAGGGCATCAAAGAATACACTGAAGCTAACTTTGGTATCTGCTTCTGCACGATTTCGCGCTTCCATTCCAAATAACAGTGCAAATGCCAATCCTAATACTAATATTTTATCCTTCATTTCCTTTGAACCCCTCTTACTATGATCTTACCGTAATATATAAACCGGCGAGACCTTGGTGCGGTTTCAAGCAGTGTAACTTTACCCAAGAACCCAAAACATCCGGTTGGTTATACTATTGACGCTCTCTCGAGGCCAGCTTTTCATACATCTCCAGATACCTTTCACTCGACCTTATCCAGGAGAAATCCTCCCTCATCGCCCTGTTAACCAGTGCCATCCACTCATTACGATTCTCATATACGGAAATAGCTCGCACTAGTGCATCGAGAAAACTCACCTTCGAAAACTCATAGAATACGAATCCATTCCCTTTTTCTTTATCGGTATTGTAATCCCTTATGGTATCCAAGAGTCCGCCCGTCCCCCTTACTACCGGGATACTGCCATACCGCAAGGCGATCATCTGCCCAAGACCACACGGCTCGAAACGAGAGGGCATGAGGAACATGTCGGAGCCGGCATAAATCCTCCTGGCCAACTCATCGCTGAATCCTGAGGAAACAGACACATTTTCCCTGTGTATCTGCTTGGCATTCTCCAGCATCCGTTCGTATCTTTCCTCACCTGTGCCGAGAATGGCCAGTTGAAAGCCCAGGTCTATAATTTGACGAAGGGATTCCACCACCAGGTCTATTCCCTTCTGTTCGGTCAGCCTAGACACCATCCCTATTAGCGGCTTCGACTCGTCTGTATTGAGACCGAGCTCCTCCTTGAGCTTGGATTTATTCTTGAGCCTGCCGTCCATATCCTCGGCGCCGTAATTCAGATATAGCGCTTTATCCTTCTCCGGATTCCAGATCTCGTAATCTATCCCGTTCAAGATCCCCACCAGGCTATTGGAGTTCTGGGAGACCCACCTAAGAACCCCGTCAAGGCCATACCCATATTGAGGTGTCTTTATCTCTTCAGCATACGTAGGGCTTACCGTGGTGACCAGGTCAGAATAGGCTATGCCCCCCTTTAACAGGTTCACCTTCCCATAAAATTCAATCCCCTGTGGTGTGTATATATACCAAGGTAGTCCGAACTCATCCAAAATTTCCTTAGGGAATAAGCCCTGGTAGGCGATATTATGAATCGTAAAAACGATCTTTGCGTCCTTAAAAAATGGGTCATCCCGGAGATGTTTTCTCCACCTCAGGGAGATAGGAACCATAGCCGTTTGCCAGTCGTGACAGTGTATTATATCCGGCTTGAAATCGAACACCTTTGCTGTCTCCAGCGCCGCCAGGGAAAGAAATCCGAACCGCAAATAATTATCCGGATAATCTCCCTTTGGCGTCGAGTATATATACTCACGGTCGAAGAGACGGTCATTACCGAGTAGATAGACCGTAACCTCGTCCAAGGTGACCTCGGTGACATTACCCCTGAAAGGAAGCCAGTCTATGGCTACAACCACCTCCTTTCCTGATTCCCTGGGCTTAAGCCCAAATTTATCGATGTTTTCCTTAACATGCTGATAATAGGGAATAACTACTCTGACGTCACAGCCCAACTGTTTGAGTTCTCGGGGAAGTGCGCCTACTACATCGGCAAGCCCGCCTACTTTTGCCAGTGGTTCCATCTCCGGTGAGATAAAAAGCACCTTCATTACCTAGTCCTCCTAATTTTGACCCTTTCATCAAAACTTGTTAATTTCCTGAGTAACCCATTTGGCCCTTTCGTAAATAATCTCGGGCTCAAAGGAGCCGTTTTTTCCCAGGAGCGCACTGGATAGACCGACGGCCGTCGCTCCGGCATCGAGAAATTCCTCAAAATTTTCCAAAGTAACTCCGCCCGTAGTCATAACTTCTATAAAGGGAAGAGGTTCTTTTATGGCTCTTATATAGGACGCTCCGCCCACAGCTTTAACCGGGAAGATCTTGACCATGTCTGCTCCCAGTCTCCATGCATTAACTATCTCTGAGGACGTGAGAGCCCCGGCTACAACCAGCAAGTCCCTCGATTTGGCGTAATGGATAAGCTCCCTGTCCGTATGTGGAGAGACTATGAAGCTTGCGCCTGCTGTAACGGCCGCCCTGGCCATGTCCATATTCAACACCGTTCCGGCGCCAACCACCACATCGTATCCTTTACTCAATTCTGAAATGACCTCATCTGCACCGGAGAAGGAAAAAGTTATCTCTATCAACTTAAGCCCGCCCTCAATACAAGCCCGGGCAGAGCGAAGCGCCGTCTCCGGCCCCTCGGCACGTATTACCGCTATTATCTTAGCCTTTCTCACTAAGTCGACCAGACCCATCTCCATGTCTTTATAACCTTAACTAACTCATACTCCGGTTTTCAAGTGCTTCCGCATAATTCCCGGACTGGATATTTAGTTTTAACTAGTATAATATATACATGGGTTTACAGAGATGCGGCTGGATAGCGCAGTTATCGAAAAACGCGTAAGCAATTTCATAAATCAATGCAAGGAGCTCGGTATCAAAGTGACTCCTCAAAGGGTAGCCATATACCGGGAGTTAGCCAACACCGACCAACACCCCAGCGCCGAATCCATTTACAAAAAAATAAGGAACTACTACCCAAATATATCCCTCACCACTATCTACAGGACCTTGGAAACGTTCGAGAAGCTGGGGCTTGTATCTGTAGTAAACATACTTTATAACGCCGCCCGTTACGACGCTAACTTAGAACCGCACCATCACCTGGTTTGCGTCGAGTGCAAGAAGGTGGAAGATTACTACGACCACACGTTGGGAGTACTAGACTTCCCCAAAAAGATGCTGGCTAACTACAAAGTACTTGGTTACACCATATTACTAAACGGCATCTGCCGAGACTGCCGAAGGAAAAAAACCTAACTTAGTTAACTTCCAAGCAACAACTTTAAGCCAATACTCTCCTACGGTGATGAACTCCTCCACCCAAGTAGTGTAAGAAGTCACAGCGAGGAGTCCCTTGATTTTACCCAGTGTGAACTTAGCGAAGGGATCCCATACCTGGTGTCATTTTGAACCTGCCCCGACTCTGTCCCCACCGACTTAACCGAGGACCACAGCTCGGAGCTTGTCCTGAAGCACCTAAACTACACTCTGTATAAACTCTACAGGACTGGAGGTGTTCATTCTTCCCCCAGTTTAACCGGGGGACCCGCTCAGAATGAACGGGTATTTTTTTCATAAAGCTTTTTCAGCGGATGAGCATCCGCTCATCCTGAGTCCCATCGAAGGATGGCATTTTAAGTAGTGATTCATCAGGTTATTAAGATTTTCCTCCGTTTTGTAACGTTGTCATTCCGAATGAATATCAGGAATCTAAAATCACAACCTAAGAACATCCCCTAAAAGCTAAATACTAATTACTAAACACTATTCTGCTAAGATTTCTCCCTTTGGTCGAAATGACCGTAAAAATGGTCCAAACACCCGTCCTTAGAAAACTCCATGGCAATCTAAAGGAAATTTTAATTAAGGAAACTTGACAAATTACCCCGGGCAAATTACAATGCATAAGTAAGTGAATGTTCACTTATTCATATCGGAATGGCTATAAAAAATGGCTAAACCAACCACCAAGCTAGAATCAATCGAGAAAACTGCGATAAGACTCTTTGCTTCGAGGGGCATCAACCAGGTAACCATCAAGGACATAGCCAGTGAAGCGAGGTGTTCGGAGGGTGCGCTTTACCGTCATTACACCAGTAAAGAGGAGATGGCTCTCATTCTCTACAAAAACGAACTGGAAAAATTCGGGGCCCTGCTCAAGTCTATTCTCCAAGGCGGCGGAACATTCTCCGAGCGTACAAAGTCCGCGGTCGAGTTTTTCTATTCCTTCTTCGACCAGGACCCCATCACCTTCAAATTTATACTGTTATCCGAGCATCACTTTCCCCAGAAGAATAAGCTTAATCCAAAGTTAAATCCACATAACCTGGTGTTCGATTTCGTGAGAGCCGGATTTAAAAGCGGCGAGTTTAAAATCTATGACCCTGAACTGAGCGCCTCGATCCTTCTGGGGATTGTCCTCCAGCCGGCAACGCTTAGAGCAACCGGAAGACTAAGGGGAAAAATGAGTGGCAAGACAAACGAGGTGGTAAAAGCCTGTCTCCGGGCTCTTAATTCAAAGGTCAATTTACCACCAGGAGGGCACAAAAAGGAAATAAGGGGTTAAAACCAAATGCAGAGGTTGGCAGTTAGAAACCAGAATACTGGAGATAAAATTTTATTCTGAATCCTGACTACTTACTTCCATATACCATATTTTTGCTTAGTGTCTTTGTGCTATCTCGACCATGCTCGACGCAGGCTTTGTAGTTAAATGCATTACCTAATAAAGATGAAATGATTGCGGAAAAACTTAATCATTGGGCAGAAAAAGAGCCGGAAAAGACCGCTCTTCAAATAAAACTCCAGGGCGGCTACGAGCGGATTACTTATCTCGAGCTAAGAAACCTCTCCCTCCGGGCGGCTTCTCAACTCCGGGAACTGGGTCTCAACCGGGGAGATCATATCTCACTTTGCGGGACAAATACGCCGGGATGGGCGGTAGCTTACCTGGCCATACACCTCTTAGGAGGAGTGGTCATACCGCTAGATGTGCAGCTAGACCCGGAAGACATTCTATACTTGTTGAAGTTTTCGGATTCGAAGGCCGTCGTCGCAGATAAAAAAAAGCTCGATGAACTGGGAAAGTTCCTTACCGATGACCGGGCCCCTATCCGATTGATCCCTATAGAGTCCCTGGGCTCCTCTGACCAGCAAGCTAACGCATTCAAACCCGTTGCTCCAAACCAGGATGACTTGATGTCCATCATTTTCACTTCCGGCACTACCGGAATACCCAAGGGAGTCGAGCTTACCTGTAAAAACATTCTGAGCAACGTAGAGGCTATCTTAAGCCAGATTAAGGTCTCATCCGAGGACAACGTGCTCAACATCCTACCCCTTCATCACGTCTTTTCCTGCACTGTTGGGTTTCTGGCTCCGCTGATTGCCGGGGCAACGATTACCTTTTCCTACTCCCTAAAGAGTACCGACCTGTTGAGTGCGATGAGAGAAACCGGTGTTACCATCTTCCCCGGTGTACCAAGGCTCTTCACCCTGCTCGACCGGGAGATCTTCAGGATGGTCGATTCCCTGGGCCTGGTCTCCCGGATGCTTTTCTGGTCTCTCTATGCGGTCTCAAGATGGGTCAGGGAGAAAACCGGCTTTCGGCTCGGAAGCATATTTTTTAGAAAGATTCATGAGCCTTT
>FWPU01006079.1_pt1 | contig 24896 bp, 18 predicted proteins | sample 2228361 | NCBI WGS metagenome assembly FWPU01 (sample SAMEA103939777, study PRJEB20133) | metagenome | reverse complement strand
AAGACGCTTCGCTTTTCAGGAGCACCGCTTGAACGCGGCCGTGGTGCATCGATTCGGTTCCCGCAGACTCACCCGCGGCCGCTTTCAAGAGAGTGGCACACGCTTGACGCGACGCGTCAAGTAGTGCGACCCGCGAACCACGCGACAAGTTCCCCCGTGTGCCACTGCTTGACGCACAGCGTCAAGCAGTGCGATCCGCCAAAGACGCTTCGCTTTTCAGGAGCACCGCTTGAACGCGGCCGTGGTGCATCGATTCGGTTCCCGCAGACTCACCCGCGGCCGCTTTCAAGCAACTGGTACACCCGTGGCAAAAGTGGGGGCTCCACAAACACCTCGTGACCCGCGCCCTTGGTACGCCTGGACGGTCACGGACGCCCGGCCTCGCAGTGCAAGTGGTCAACAACTCTGGCACGGCGGCCACCAACTGCGGTGTACGCAACAGGGTGGCAGAAGCGCTCGCCAAGATCGCTATCCCATACTGCCTGGGCGACAATCCAGACATCCTCGGCTTGCCGATCGAGACCGATTTGTAACAATGCCAGGCGCGCGTACCCTGCGCCCCACACCGCCAGCCGCACGGGTGCCAGGCCAGAGGCTGAGCGTGCCGGGGTCACTGACGACCCACACCCCTGGCCACAGGGGTGACGAAATGCATCGTCTTATGATCGCAAACTGGGTTCTAATAAGAACCAAACCCGATGAGGCCCATTTACCTCGATTACAACGCCACCACGCCAGTGGCCCCAGAAGTGCTCCAAGAAATGCTGCCCTATCTGGGGCCGGCCGCAGACGCGTCCGACGGTAAGTTCGGCAACCCTTCCAGCAGCCACCTGCTGGGGCGAGCCGCCGCCGCGGCCGTGGTCGAAGCCCGCAACCGCGTGGCCCGCCTGTTGGGCGCACGGCCCGAGGAAATCGTGTTCACATCTGGCGGAAGCGAGGCGAATAACCTAGCGCTTAAGGGTTTGGCCTGGCGTAAAGCAGCCCCCACAGGGCATCTTGTTATCTCGTGCATCGAGCATCCGGCCGTGGTGGAGCCGGCACGCTTTCTTGAGCGGCTGGGATGGCGGGTGACATCGCTGCCCACCAGCCGGCAAGGCGTGGTGGATCCGGCTGCTGTTGCGGCCGCATTGCGTCCCGATACGGTGCTGGTGAGCATCATGCACGCCAACAACGAGATCGGCACCATCCAGCCGGTGGGCGAGATTGCCGCGGTCTGCCGCCAACGAGGCGTGCTCGTGCACACAGACGCTGCCCAGAGCGTGGGCAAGATCCCGGTCGATGTCGAGTCGCTGGGAGTCGACCTGCTCAGCGTGGCCGGGCACAAGCTTTATGCTCCCAAGGGGATTGGTGCGCTCTACGTACGTAGCGGTGTGGAGCTGGAACCGCTGATTCACGGCGCGGCACATGAGGGGGGCCGCCGTGCGGGCACGGAGAACGTGCCATACATTGTGGCCCTGGGTAAGGCCTGCGAGCTGGCCGGGCAGTCTCTGGCCGAGGTACCGACCCGCATGGCCCGCCTGCGAGACCGTCTGTATGAACAGCTCTGTGGGGGTATCGGCCGGCTGTCCATCAACGGGGAGGGTGCTGCCAGACTGCCCAACACGCTTTCTGTGAATTTTCCGGGCGTCAAGGGGCATGAACTTCTGGCCCTAACTCCGGAGGTGTGCGCATCGACGGGTGCTGCGTGCCACTCGGGTGCTTCGCATCTCTCGGCCACGCTGCGTGCCCTGGGCATCTCTGCTGAACAGGGCCAGGGGGCGGTTCGTTTGAGCCTGGGCTGGTACACTACCGAGGAAGACATCGACCAGGCCGCACACATGTTGGTAAAGGCATGGAACTCGCTCAAGAAATGACCGGCACGCCGCACAACCAAACGGCTGGCCGCCCTTGGTATGCCATCGAAGGGGTCGAGCAGATCGCTACGCCTGCATTGGCCATCTATCTCGACCTCGTCGAGCACAACCTGCGACAGATGATCAAGCTGGCCGCCGGAACCTCGCGACTGCGTCCCCACGTGAAAACGCACAAAATGGCGGAGATGGTCCGCCGGCAACTCGCAGCAGGCATCACACGCTTCAAGTGCGCGACCATCGCCGAAGCCGAGATGTGTGCCCAGTGCGGGGCAGCCGATGTGCTGGTGGCCCAGCAGCCCGTAGGACCGGGACCCGCGCGCCTGGCACGGCTGGCCCAGCTCTATCCGCGTACGGCCTTTGGCACCATCGTGGACGACGAAGCCGTGCTACGGAACCTGGCCGCGGCCTGCGGCGAAGCGGGCACCACGCTCGATGTGTACCTCGACATCGACAATGGCATGCATCGCACGGGCATCGCCCCGGGACCGCATGCCATGGCACTCTACCGGCTGATCTGCCACCTTCCCCACCTCGATCCCGCCGGGCTGCACGTCTACGACGGCCATGTGCGAGACAGCGACCCGCAAGAGCGGGCCGCGCATGCCGAGGCAGACTTCGCCCCGGTGCTCGAGTTCCGAGAAGCCCTCGAGGCGGCTGGTCTCTCCGTACCCCGCGTAATTGCCGGAGGCACGCCGACGTTTCCCGTGCATGCCCGACACCGCGATCGCGAATGCAGCCCAGGCACCTGCGTCTTCTGGGACATGGGCTACGGCACGCGCTTCGCCGACCTTCCCTTCCGGCACGCTGCCCTGGTGGTTTCTCGGGTGATCAGCAAACCAGGAGATACTCGCGTGTGCCTCGATGCAGGCTACAAGGCCGTGGCCGCCGATCCGCCCCTGCCGCGGCTGTACGTTTTCGGTTTGGAACAGGCAAATGTGCTCGTCCATAACGAAGAACACCTGGCGCTCGAATCTCCTCAGGCGGCCTGCCTGCGCGTGGGAGACGTGGTGTACGGCGTGCCGCACCACATCTGCCCCACGTGTGCGCTGCACCGCGAGGCGCTGGTCGTGCAAGACGGGGCGGTGGTCGATCGCTGGAACGTGACCGCGCGCGACCGCTGCCTGACCGTGTGATGCGGCCTGTGGGTTCGCACCCCAGGTCGAAGAGCATGGGCTGCTTCGCGGCAGCGACGCACCCATTGCAGCACGGCAGTGCCAACCAGCGCCTCGGCCTTGTGGTCCCGGGGCTTTGACGCCGCCGAGGCGCTTCTGTGCCCCGCGCTGCTGCTAGCCGCAATGCCAAGTGCATGACGCCAAGAGCATGACGACTGCCGCCAGGAGCGAATTGCTGTCGCGCTTGCCCTGGCCATCTCGAAGGCTAGCCGCTACGACCCGCCCCGGTCTTGCCCTCAGGGCCGGGGGCGCCTTGCAAATACTCGAGAGCGGCCAGAACTTCCGGAACGTGCGTGTACGCGGGGCCGCCCTGCATCACTACGGCCACGCCGACGGCTTCGAGGATTTGTTCTCGCGTGGCCCCAGCCTTGACGCACCCCTGCGCATGGAGATTGATGCAAGGCAGGCAGCGCTGTGCCACGCCGATGGCCAGGGCAATCAGCTCCTTCTCGCGCACAGACAAAGCCCCCTCTTTCATGACCGCCTGATAGAAGCCTCCGAAGGCTCGAGCCAGCTCGGGCGCCTGCGCTTTTATTCTCTGGCGATCGTCCAGCCATTGCTGAAAAAACGTTGCCAATTCATTCGACATGGTCGTGATCCCTTTCCTGAGCATGAACCGTGGGCGACCTTCACCGACTCTACCGCAGCGGGCGAGATCGGGGCGCATCTATGCGGCCGGAGTCCCCGTCTTGATCCTGGCTGCTGTGCTCATTCCATCTCTGCCGCTCATGCGGCCTCGGGGCCGAACTCGGCCCGCAGGCACCGCCCAGTCAAGTCGGCACGCCGAATCTAGGCAGCACCCAAAGCTGCAACACCACCCACACCACAAGCAAACCAAGAAGGACAAACAACTCCATGATCCGTTTTCCGCTCGTGTTGACTCTCGTTGCCACCCGATAGCCCGGTGCACGCATTGTCTTTCGAGTATCCCCGATGCCTGGAGTGCTTGGAAGCTACAACCTTGGGATCCAGAAGGGACGATGCTGGAGATCGACCAAGTGGTGCGACGTCCAAGAGTATTTTTCAGGATGCATGGCTCTCTGGAGCCGGCTTCTCGTGGTTGCCAGGGACAATATGCCGCCGCGCATAAAGGAGCCAATAAGTCACGGGAATCACAAACAACGTAAACAGCGTGGAAGCGGCCAGGCCGAAGATAATCGACCAGCCCAAACCAGAAAAAATTGGGTCGAGCGTGATCGGGATGCTCGCTAGCGTGGCGGCCCCTGCTGTCAGCAGGATCGGCCGCAGGCGGACAACGCGGCTCTCCATGATCGCATCGAAAATCGGCCGCCCCCGCCGAATCGCCAGCTCGATGAAATCGACCAGAATGATCGAGTCGCGCGTGACGATCCCGGCAAGTGCGATCATGCCGATCATGGCCGTGGCTGTGAAGTAGACAGGATCGGCATAGCCGCCCACTGTCTGGCCGGCGACCGCATTCAGCAGCCAAAAGCCTGGCATTACGCCCAAGAGCGTCAGCGGTATCGCCAGCATCACGACGATGGGGATAAGAAACGACTTCGTTTGGGCAACGAGGATGATATAGATCATCAGCATTGCAGCTCCAAAGGCCAGTCCCAAATCTCGAAACACATCGAGCGTGATGTCCCACTCGCCTTCTCCGGTGAAATCTACCCTTATGCCCTCGGGAACGCTCCAGGCAATGCCGCTGCCGTTGGCGAGGTAGGTCCGCCCGCGAAGCGGCCTCGCTCGGTTGATGGAAATGAGACCGCTGCCCATTCGCTTGGCCTGGCCGCTGGCAGCCAGGAGTTTCTGGTCCTGCCGATCGGCGAGCATGTCCGCGATGCACTCGGCCGGCGGGCGGCCAACGGTATCGGCCAACACGTACACGACCCGCTCTAGATTCTTGTGGTAGATTGTCTGATCGACGCGAGTCCTCTCCCAGCGGCCCAGCTCGGCCAGGGGCACAAGTTCCGCCTGCGCCCGCGGAATGGCGTTGGGCTGCCTACCTTTCACCAGCAGCCGAGCCAAGTCCGTGGCGCTGGAACGCAGCGGCCGCGGCAAACGTACAACGATGCGCAGAGGATGGCGCTCGCCCTCTAAGCGGACCGTTTCGCTGCTGTCTCCTTGCAGGCTCACCTGAATCGTGTCGGCGATCTCAGCCACGCTCACGCCATTGAGCGCCGCTTTCTCCTGATCGACAACGAAGGCCAGCTTCTGCTGCGGCGCCTCGCGCACGTCATCGACGTCGGCCAATCCGGATTCGGCACGCATTCGGGCAGCTACCGTGTCGGCAGCGGCCAGCAGGTCGTCGTAGCTGTGGTCGGGGCGGCCGTAGATCTCAGCGACCACGCTGGCCAACACCGGTGGGCCTGGCGGGATTTCGACGAGCTTCAGCCTGGCACCGTGCCTTTCGGCCATGGCAGTCAGCGCATTGCGGAGACGCAACCCGATGGTGTGGCTCTGCTGACGGCGGCGCTTCTTAGCTACGAGATTGACTCGAATCTCCGCCAGGTGCGGCGCGTGACGCAGGTAATAATGCCGCACCAGTCCGTTGAAGTCCACGGGGCTGGGAACGCCGACGTAGCTGGTGTAGTCGGTCACCTCGGGCACGCCCGCCAGGAAATGCTCGAACTCTCGCACGACGGCGTCGGTTCGCTCTAGCGTCGTCCCCTCATCCATGTCCAGCACCAGCAAAAGTTCGTTCTTGTTGTCATACGGAAGCATCTTGAGCGGCACCGAGCGCGTCGCGGCCAGCGCGAGCACACCTACCGTCAGGGCGCCAATCGCCCCCAGAAAAACCGCGGCGCGCAGGCGCGACGCGAGCAACGGCGCCATCAGGGGCCGGAACAAGCGGTACAGCAGCGTCTGCTTGACCGCGTGGGGATCGTAAACCTGATCGCCCCCAGAACCGTTGCGCCCGTTCGAGTGGGACGTACCCGCTGTGAAAGAGGCGCGCGCCAGCCTGCCCCTGAGGAGATGGTAACTCAGCCACGGGGTAATCGTGAAAGCCACGAGCATCGACATGAGCATCGACACGGGAACATTCAGCGCCATCGGCGCCATGTACGGTCCCATCATGCCGGTGATGAAGAACAGGGGCAGGAAGCTGACAATCACGGCCAACGTGGCGCTGATGAGCGGCGGCCGTATCTCGGCAACTGCTTCAATGACGATTTCCGGAGAAGCCGCATGGCGCATCTCGAAGTGCCGCTCGATGTTTTCCACGTCGACGATCGGGTCGTCTACGAGCAGGCCCAGCGCCACGATGAGCGCAAAAAGCGTCACGCGGTTGATCGTGTACCCGAACAGCAGATTTACGGCCAGCGTCAAACCAAAAACGATGGGAATGGCGATGGCCACGACCAGAGCAGCCCGCCAGCCGAGGCTCAAGGTCAACAGCGCAAGCACGATCAGAATGGCGACGCCGAGCGCTTCGATCAACTCGTTGACCTTCTCGTCGGCCGTCAGGCCATAATTGCGGGTCACCACCACCTCGATATCGTCAGGAATGACCCCGTCTCGCCGGAGGTGCTCTGCCAGGCGAAGAATGGTGTGCGCCAGAGCCACGGCGTTGGTGCCCTTCTTCTTGGCCAGGGCAATCGTCACCGCGGGAAATGCTTCCTCGCTCGCACGGTCTGATGCGGACGCCCGGGCTTGCTCCTCGCCCCCTACCAGCGTACCAGGGCTGCCATGATGGGCGGCGAATCGGCGTGCTGGCCCCCACCCGTGCCGGACGTAGCTTTCGATCTCCGCCGCGCCGTCGCGGACGGTGGCGACGTCCTTGAGAAACACCGGACGGTCTTCAAACACGCCCACGACCAGTTGAAGAAGCTGATCGGCCCGAGTCGCCCCACGCCCAGCCTCGACACGCAGAGCCATGTCCCCCCGAGTGAATTCCCCACCAGGCAACGTTACGTTGGATGCCCTGATCGCCTGGCGCACCTCCAACGGGCTCAGTCTGTAGGCTTCCAAGCGGTCCGGATCCAACTCCACGCGTACCGCACGTGGCTCGCCGCCAATCACGTATGCGCGCGACACGTCTGGGATCGTGGCCAGGCGCTGGGTGATCTCTTCGCCCACGCGCCGCAGCGTGTGGCTATCGGGCCCGCTGTTTGGCGCCAGGGAAAACGAGGGTATCTGGGAGGGAATGAGCGTCAAGGTGACGATGGGCACGTCGTCGATCTCGATCGGCTTGACGACCCATCCCGTGACGCCTGGCGGAATGATGTCCAGGTTCTCGTTGATTTTCTTGAAAAGCTTCACCAGGCTCCGCTCGCGGTCTTGCCCAACATAAAAGCGCACGGTGACGATGGCCTGGTTCTCGCGCGACATGCTGTAGACATATTCCACGCCGTCGATCTGATATAATAGCTTTTCGAGGGGCGTGGCTACGAGCTGCTCGACCTCGTGTGCCGAGTGGCCGGGGAAGCTGACATACACGTCAGCCAACGGCACCACGATCTGCGGATCCTCCTCCCGCGGCGTGACCAGCAGGGCGCCTCCGCCCAGCAATAACGAAAACACGATCAGGATGATCGACAGCTTCGAATCCAAGAAGATCCGCACGACGGCGGACAGCCAGTCGTGACGGCCGTCCGGGGGCGCCGGTCCGCCAGCACTGCTCATCGGCCCGCCTCCTGGCGCTTCGACAGCACCACCCTCTCCCCGGGAGCCAGGCCGGCGAGAACCTCGTAGTCCTGATCCAGCTTGCGGCCGAGCTGAACGCTTCGCCGCCTGACAGCACCCCGGTCAACCACATCTACCATGTCGAGCTGCCCAACCCTGCTGATGGCAGCGGCCGGAACCACCACCAGCTCTTCCTCGTCCAATGGGATGAGGATGCGGCCGAACATGCCGCTGTACACCCCCGCCGGGCATGGCCCCGTGACCTTGACGGTGAATGAGCGGCTAGCCGCCTGCGCCTCCGGCACAATCTCGCTCACAGTCGCCTCGCAATCATAGTCTAACGCCTCGAGACGTCCCTGGATGATCTGTCCTACCTTGAGACGCTGGGCCAAAGACTCACGTACAGTGACGACCATCTGCATGCGCGTCGGATCGTAAAGCGTCAGCAAAATCTGCCCGGGTGTGACCGTGTCGCCCACCTCCACGCGCTTGTCGACCACAACGCCGTTCATCGGCGCCCTGATGGTGGCGTAATCGAGCAACACCATTGCCTCGCGGAGGGACTCCTGGGCCCTTTGCACCTCGGCGGCCGCTGTTTGAAAGGCAGCCTGGAACCTGTCAAAATCGGCCTGTGTAATCACTTTGCGCTCCAGAAGCTTCTGGGCGCGCTTGTAATCGGCATCAGCCTGCTGATAAGCGGATTGGGCGGCGGCCGCCGCTGCCTCGGCCTGCTTTACACGGGCATGCAGCTCAGCGTCGTCCAGGCGTACCAGGATCTCGTCGAGGGAAACGACCTGGCCGGCCTTCACGTTGACCTCGACGACTCTGGCGAGCAACTTCGAAGCAATGGCGCTCTCGTGAACAGGCCGCACAGTGCCGACGGCCGTCTCATAGCGTGGCCGGCGAATCACCCGCACTTCAGCGGTCTCTAAGCCTTCAGCCGTTATCGGCGCCCGAGGAGGGCCCTCGGTCGGTACCTTTGAGTGAAAAACACCCGCCAGGACCAGCAGCAGCCAAACCAGCCCAAAGGTGATCGCCAAGATCAGTGCCGCCTTGCCGATGTGGCGGCGAAGGCCAGCTCTGGGGCGTGAAACCGGTTGCGTGGGGGAGGTGGATGCCATGGGTTAACCTCGAAGAAATCGCTTGCCGCGCTGGTCTCGGTACGGGAAATCGCGTCTGCCAAATTTGCAATGGCGCCGCCGGTCCGGTGCTCACTTCTGTGCTACCTGCACATACTTGGCCGGATTCTCGAGAAACCGAGCATGACAAGGCCTGGAACAAAAGAATAGCGTGCTGCCCTGATACTTCTCCTGGGCGACCGCGCAAGGCTTTGTAATGCGCGAACCGCAGACGGGGTCCGTTACCAGGTTCTCTTTCTGATACTGATCGGCCACCTCCAATTGCAGGTAGGTGTCGACGAATTGCAGGAGCTTGCGTTCCGTCCACTCGACCAGGCGCTGTTCGTCCACAGCATGAAGCGGAAACGCGAGTTCGTCGTGATGCTCGAACTGGAAAAAGATGGGTAGGATCTCCAGGTCATAGGCCGCGATCAGCTTCTCAAGTTCGGCGTCGTGCGATAACGAAAGGGTCAGCTTCGTAGTAGCGGGAAAACGGTCGGTGTGCCTGAATAGACACGTGCAATGGTAGCGCCCGGACCGCTCCGGCGGCAATAGCTCGGCATTATGAAAGTGTTCGCAAAGCTTTTGCATATGCGGCTGGATGACCGTCGCAACGATCCGATCAGCAAGCTGCTCAAACTGCTGGTGACGACGATCCAGCTCCAACTGGCGCTGCTCAACACGCTCCTGGCAACGGCGGCGGCGCTCGTCCGCTGCTGCAAGCCTTTCGCGGATGAGCGCATCGATGCGGGTCAAGTCGCTCATGGCCTGTGATCCATCTTTCGCTTGGCGGTAGTGCTGCACTCCGCGCGGCGTGTTTCTCTCTTCGTGCGTGAGATGTGTTCGCCCAAAGGGCGGCAAACGACTTGTGCGCTGGCGATCGAGCACTTACTCAGTGGTCGCAAAAGTCGCAATGCCAGCATCGGGTAAATAAATCGGTGCTGTGTCTTCCAAAGCCGTAAGGCTTTGCGCCAGATACTCCGCTTGTGCGTCGCCCATCGGACAAAGTTCGCCTGCGTTCGTGTGCGAGCCAGGATGCAACCACAGAAACTGTATCTTGAGCATTCCGTTCAAACGCGGATTCGCACGGGGATCGTTCTGGCAGAGGCATGCGACGTTCCAGCCTTATGTAGGGCTTGCGAGAAACGAGGCCGCAAGCGCGGGCGGGGGTGGTCAGGGCCAGTTCACACGTCCCGTGCGCATCTTCCACAAGAAATACTTCTCGAACCATACTTTCATCCAGTGTCCCCAGGGACCGGGAACCAGCAGTTGCCATTTGCGGTCGCGCGGGGAATACACCCGGTCGGTGTACATGATGATCCCCTGGTTGCCGGCGTCCAACAGGCACTTGGCGTCGATCTCGGTCGTCGGCTTGGGCACAAGAGGCTTGCCCGCGATGCTGGCAGCGATGTTGCGGGCCGCGTATTTGGCCATCACCTCGCTGATGTAGCCGGTCTTCGGCACGGAGCAGCCAGCCACGCACGGCGCCGGCGGGGCCACGGCCACGCTCACCCCCGCGGCGAAAACGTTGGGGTAGCGGAGATGCCTGAAGTACTCGTCCACCACGACGAAGCCTCGCTCGTTGCCCAGGTTGGAGCGGCGAATCGCCTCGACGCCGAGAAAGGGGGGGATGATCATCGCGTACTTGAACGGCAGGGACCTGCCGCTCAAATCTTCAGCTTCCCCGTTGCCGGCTGCCCGAAAGCGCCGCCCCTGCCGAAGATGGACCTCGCCTGGCGCAACCTTCTCCAGCACTGCGTCCAGCACCCAATCGATGCCCACGTGGCGGAAGAACCACTCCGTCATTTCCTGGGCCCATTTCAGCCCGCCGATCCCAAAATGGCCGGCAAACGGCTCCGCCGTGATAAATGTGATGGGCACCTTGTCACGAATTCGGGCTCTGCGCAGCGCATATTCCAGGTTGAACACAAACTCGTAGGCCGCCCCGAAGCAGGAGGAGTTCTGCGTGGCACCGACAATCACCGGCCCTGGGGCGTTCAGGAACTGCTGCCACGCGGCTTGCGCCTGCAACGCATGCTCGGCCGTGCAGATGCTCTGCGTGTAGCCGCCATGCGGCCCCAGACCGGGCACGACCGAGAAATCGACATGCGGCCCCGTGGCGATGAGCAGGTAATCGTACGTAAGCTCGCGGCGCTGGTCCGGCGTGGCAGGCTCGAAAACCTCGACCACCTGCCGCTCTGGATCGACGCGCTCCACAACCGCCCGCAGGAAGTCGATGCCCTTGCGTGCCAGTGCAGGTTCCAGCGGAAAGGAGATCTGCTCTGGCGTCCGCCAGCCGAACGGCACCCAGATCAGCGAGGGTATGAAGACGAAACGGTCGTTCTTATCAATGACGGCGATGCGATGCTCCCCGCCTAGTTCGCGCCTTAGTTCATAGGCGGCCGTCAATCCCGCAAAGCTCCCGCCAAGAATGAGCACGCGTCTTATCTGCGCGGTCATGGTCGGCTCCTGCTCTAACGGCTGCACGCACGGCTCGTGAACGCTCACCGCTGGCCCTATGCTGGTGTATCCATAATGCCGTCATCGCCAGATTGTCGCTATTTCGCAATCCTATCGCCAGGGCCGCTCTAAGATCGCAGTGGCCCTGCCGCCCGCAACGGAGACGCGTGCGCACGAGCAAGTAAGACAGAATCCCGTGAACGGCATGCGACTGCTACAAAGGGCAGGCCTCGCTACGCTCTCCCCCAACCCAGACAGAGTGCGCACGAGTAGAGGCATGTAAGAGGCCGGGGCGCGAGGCGGGCCGTGCCCTGCCCGCCCAGCCATTTGGCCGCAAAGCCTCTGCGATTGGACAGGCCGCGCTACGGTAGCGGCCATACGTAGTGGACAGGACCGGGATCGAACCGGTGACACCTGGATTTTCAGTCCAGTGCTCTACCAACTGAGCTACCTGTCCGGATTCGTTTCGGCTCGCGTGCGGCTGTGCGATCGGGGAGTGCTGGTGCGATCGCCAGCCAGCACTGGCGAGATGTGTTGCGTGCCGCGACTTCTTCCGCCTCCCCCAAAACATTCACGCTGCACATGCGCCGCAGGCGCAGCGGCCGGGCGGATCTCGCCGGCAAACCGGGCAGCCTGGCGATAAGGCTGCCCGAGGGGGAAAGGTCGGGTGCAACTCCACAGCGGCGCATCGTAGGCGCACCCGTCCGCGTTGTCAACGGCTATGGTGCATAGCCACGCCGGATGCCAAACCTTGGCGGGCAAAGCACTTGGGGGGCCGTCGGCTCCTTGACAGCGTGCCCCGGCAGAACTACCATCCAGTTTTCGGAACGCAAACAGTGCCTTCTGCGTGCCGCTGGGCGTCTTCTTGCCTGGTGCCGGAGCTTTGCGGTGGCGGCTGCGCAGGCGGTTCTCGGCCGCTTCAGGTTATAGAGGCGAGCAAATCCATGAAGGCCCAGTGTGTTGCTGGTTTAAGCAGTCGGAGCGGTCGGTTTGCGCGGCTGGCATTGGTAGTGTTGGGGATCGTGTGTTGCTACCAGCGGCACGGGGCAGCCGGGCTGACGCCTGAGAGCCCCGAGGTCCGCGCGGCGGTCGATCGGGCCCTGGTCTTTCTGGAAAAACAGAACGAGAAGCGTTTTGGGCACGCAGTCCTGGCTGGACTGGCGGCGTTGAAGGCCGGCAAGAAGGACCACGTATTGGTTCAGCGCGGCCTGGATGCGGCCCGGCAGTTGACCAACCTGATTTCGATGGGCCAGCCGCTGGAAGCGAACTGCATGTACACGCTGGGCATGGCTGTCATCTTTCTGATCGAGCACGATCCGTCGGCACACGCCTCTGAGGTGCAGACGATCCTCAACCACATGCTGTCGATCCAGAAGCCGCACGGAGGGTTCGGCTATACGAACCTCGGTACCGGCGATACCTCGATGACTCAGTTCGCCGTGCTCGCCATGTGGATGGCCTCCGAGGTGGGCTACGACGTGCCCGAAGAGAACTGGGTGCGCGTGACCAACTGGCTGCTGCGCACACAAGACCCCAGCGGCGGCTATGGCTACCAGGGCCGCGACCCTGGCAGCTTTACGTTGGTCGAGCAAGAACAGGTGCGAGAGACCATGTCTGCCGCGGGGTCCGGCGGCCTGTACATGGTGGGCGAACACCTGGGGCTGGTGGAGTTCGACGCGAAGGAGAACGATACCCCTCCGGGACTCAAACTCCGCAAGAAACGCGAGCGGGGCTCGCGCCCCACCGTCGAAGGGGTCGATACCGCCAGATACCACGAAGGCCGCAAGCGAGCCGACGGCTGGATGGACTCCCACCACACCGTCGAAGCCAAGCAGTGGCCCCTGTACTTCCTCTACGCACTGGAACGATACAAGAGCTTCCGGGACCTGGTCGAAGGCCGCACCGACCCGTCGCCGGACTGGTATAACGAGGGCGCGAACTACCTGCTCAAATCGCAATTGGACGACGGCAAGTGGATCGGTTCGCCGGTGCCCGAAGACTTGGGCAATACGTGCTTCGGCATTCTGTTTTTGATGCGCTCCATGCGGGAGATCATCAAGAAGGTCAAGGCCTTTGGCGGCGGCACGCTGGCGGGAGGACGGGGATTGCCCGACGGGGACGACGTGGTGTTGGGCCTGGACGGCGTGAAGTCGCGGGCGTTGTCCGGGCCGGCGGATCAGATCTTGCAGATGCTGGACGATCCGGATCGGCCGGAGGTGGAAAAGGCACTGGCCCGCCTGCACGAGCTGGCTGAGGCTGGTGACGAGGAGCTGCTTACCAAGCACCAGAAGAAGTTGCGAGACTTGGCCAAGGACGGCAATCCGCAGGCCAAGGCGGCAGCACTCAAGGCGCTGGCTCGCACGCGGGACCTGGACGTGGTGCCGCTCTTGATCGAGGCGCTGCGGGATCCCGAGCCGCTGGTGTACAGCGAGGCGGAGCTGGGCCTGCGATTCATCAGCCGCAAGTTCGAGGGCGTGCTGCCCGGAGACGACGAGAGCGAGGCGGGCCGGCTGGCGGCGCTGGAGAAGTGGAAGGAGTGGTTCATGTCGATCCGGCCGGACGCTCGGTTTGAGGAATGATGGTACGGCTAAGGAGCGAGCGGTTATGAGCCTTGCGGTGCAGCGTACGGGCAGTCCACGCGTGCCACGCGTGGCGGGTCCGGTGCGCGGTCTGGCGACCTCTGCATATGAGAAGGTTGCCAGCACGGTGATCTCGCTGCTCATCTTGCTCGGGGCGGTGACATTCTGCCTGTTCATGGCCTGGTTGGGGACGCGAATGCTGGCGTCTTTTCAGCCCATCCCGGTCGATTACATCCAACAGGTGGGCGGAGGCACGCTGGACGGGGTCGTGGGCGAGAGCATGCAGCTCGATTCGCCCGAGTTTCGAGAGATTGCCGCGGAGAGCGAAATCGTAGAAGACCAGTTCGAGCAGACGGTAGAGCAGGTGCTGGACGCGCTCGCGGAGCGGCAGGCGGATCTTTCGGATCCTGCATTGACCGAGCAATTCGAGGGGAAGGGGGGCAGCAAGATGATCGGCACGGGCAATCGGCCCGCGTACGGCTATGGGTCGGGCTTGCCCGGGCTGCCTCCCCATATGAGGTGGGAGGTGCGCTTTCCCGAGGGGAACACGCTGGAGGCGTATGCACGCATCTTGGGCTATTTTGGCATCGAGCTGGGCGTGCTGGGAGACAACAACCAGGTGTATTTGCTGACCCAGCTTGGGCGGGGCAATGGCGTGCGCGTCAACAAGCCGCGTGCAGAAGAGCAGCGGATGTACATGACCTGGCGTCACGGCAGCCTCAAGGAAGCGGATCGGCAGTTGCTCGAGCGTGCCGGGATTCCGGTGGGCAACAAGATCATCTTGCAGTTCTATCCGCCCGATCTGGAGCAGCACCTGTTGCAGTTGGAGCGAGCCTACGCGGGGCGAGACGCCGGCCGGATCCGCAAGACGCGCTTTCAGATCCGCAAGACGGCCAACGGCTACGAGTTTGTGGTCACTGATCAGACTCCTCTTTAGTTTCTTTCCTGCGCCCTGCGGAACACTGCATAATGTGGTTGGACATGGTTAACGTTGCGTTTGCGTACGACTTCTCGGCGGCGGCCGGGCTGTTGGGCCAGCAGAGCGGCCTTGCGCGGCTTACAGAACTGGCTGGCAATTCGATCTATGCGATCCAGGCCGTGGTGGCAGTGATGGGCACGGTCTGCTCGATCATTGTGTGGCGGCGGCTGGGGCGGCTGCGGTTCAAGAGCGAGCAGGCCATGGACGAGTTTATGCAACAGGTCGAAGCGCACCTCATGAACGGCGACTTGCAGTCGGCGGCCGCGCTGTGCGAGGGAGACGGCCGCGCTGTACCGCAGTTGCTGCTTTTGGGGCTGGCCAACCGCGGGCTGGGATACCAGAAGGTACGGCAGCTCCTGGCCGAACGTTTCCAGCGAGATGTGATTGCGGGTTTGGAGACGAACCTGACCTGGGTGCTCACGGCGATCAAGAGCGCGCCCATGCTGGGCCTGTTGGGCACGGTGCTGGGCATGATGGCCGCGTTCGGCAAGCTGGCCGGCAAGCAGCCCGATGCCTCGCAGCTTGCCGGAGACATCTCCCTGGCGCTAGTGACGACGTTCGTCGGCCTCTCGATCGCCATTCCCCTCAGCCTGGGCGTTTCTGCCATCCAAGTGCGCATGCGAAAGATGGAAGATCTTGCCGGCAGCGGGGTGAACCGCTTCCTGGAGGTGTTCAGGGCACTGCTCGAGCAGCCCGAAGGCGCGCCGTCGCCCGCTTACGCCCCCGAAACCGCCCCGGTCGACGGGAGTTGATCCGCCATGGCACTTGCCGAGGAGGTCGCGCAGGAAGAAAAGCCGGTCGTCCGCACGCGACGGCTCAAGGACGACACCGAGATGGACATTACGCCCATGATCGACTGTGTGTTCCTGCTGCTGATCTTCTTTACCGTCACCTCGGTGCCCGATCCCCAGACGGCCCTCGACCTGGCCCAGGCCCGTTTCGGCTCAGGCATCTCGGAGCGCGAGTCGTTCGTGGTGGCCATGCGGTTCATGGGAGAGGGCCAGCCGCCGGCCATCACCATGATCCGCTACCGCCGCCGAGCCGACCGCACAGACGAGGCCAAGGATCCCCTGGTCGGCACCGCCGCCGAGCAAGACGAACGTCTGAAGAGCGAGATTGAGACCTGGCTCCGTGCCGGCTACGGCAATCAAACCGTGCTCATCAAGGCAGAGCGAGACGTGCTCCATCGCGACGTAGCCCGCGTGGCCGCGCTGGCCGCGCAGATCGAGGGCGTGAAGCTGGCTCTGGGCGTCAAAGAAGCAGACTAGGGTGCGGCCGTGACGATCAGGTTTCTTTGCGGAGCTTGCGGCAAGAAGCTGAAGGCTTCAGCAGAGCTGGCCGGCCGCCACATTCGCTGCTCGGGTTGCGGCTCCGTGCTGATGATACCCGGTGAGCCCACCACGCCGGAGAGAGACGCCCCAGATGCCCAGGACGGCGGCGTCGCGAGCGAGCCCGCACCGGACAGTCGAACCCAGCTCCCTCACCCCACCATCGAACCGCCGCTCAATCTCCGCCGCAAGGACCTGCCCGACGACGGCCTGGACATGACCCCTATGGTCGATTGCACGTTCTTGCTGCTCATCTTCTTCATGATTACGGCCGCCTTCGCCCTGCAAAAGTCGATCGAGCTGCCCACGCCCGACCGCGCCGAGGGCGCCGCCCAGCAACAGGTCGTCGAACCGGAAGAAGACGACTACGTCGTCGTGCGTATCGACCGCGACAACACAGTGTGGGTGAACGACGTGGAGGCCCCCTCGAGCCACGACGTATTGTCTCGCATCAAAGAGGCCCGCGCTGGCACGGGCGGTACGGGCAGCGGCCCGGGCAAGCTGCTCGTCGAAGCCCATGGAGACGCACGCCACGAGACCGTGGTGATGGTGCTCGACATGGGCACGGCCGCCGGCATGGACGGCATCCGCTTGAAAACGATTGAAGACGACTAACCGCACCTGCGGCCTGCGCCGGCCGCCAAAGGCATGATGACTCCCGAAGAACTGCTGGCCCACCTGCAAACCCACCAGCTCGTCTCCGAGAAGGTGCTCAAGCAGCTCCGCGAAAAGCGGGCGCGGTCGCCAGACAAGTACGACACGCGCACACTCGTGAAGCTGCTCATCGACCATGGCCAGCTTACGCACTCGCAGGCCAGGCGCTTGCTGGGAGAAAGTGGTGGAACCGCAGCGGGCGAACCACGGGGCGTGGAGCAAGACTTTCTGCTCACCCCCAGCCGGCTGCCGCATGGAGGCGGACCTGCTGGTCCGGTTGCGGAGGAGGAAGAGGATTTGGAGATCGTTTCTCCCGGGGAGCCGGCAGGCAAGGGGGGGCAGGGGCCGCAGCAGAATTTCGAATTGGCTCCGCTTTCCGACGATCTCACCGAGGCTGCCCAGCAGGCGCGCGCCGCGCAGCGGCCAACGCCCCCTCGCCAGGCATGGAGGGACGAGGCCTCCCGTCGCGGTGCCCCTCGCGCGCGGCCTGCACGGCCGGCGGCGCCTCAACGGCCGGCAGCACCAGGTGCACCTGCGGCAGCTCCCCGGCGGACGCCTCACCCTACGGCCGCCCCGGTGGCGCCGCCGCAAGCAGCGGTTCCTGAGACGCCGGCGCCGTCGCGTTCGAGCGTCGACGACTTCTTCAGCGAGGCGCTGGCCGCGAACACCCAGGCGTTTGACGCCTCGGCATTGATGGGTGCTCCGCGCCGCGGCAGCTTCTGGTCCTGGTTGCGGGCCGCAATCCGCAAGCAGCCTGGCAAGTACCGCGAAGATTGGGGCGGTCCGCTGATGATGGTCGGCGGCGGGGTCGTGATCCTGCTGGTGATCTTGGCCGTCGCCCTGTGGATGAGCATTGGGCGCAAAAGTGCGGACGAGGCCTTCCAGGCCGCAGAGGCAGACTATCAATCGGGCGCCTATGCTCAGGCACGCGCTAAGTTCGAGAGCTTTTTGGAAAAGTACCCGCGCCACCCCAGCGCCCCGATCGTCCGCGTGCACCTCGGCCTTACAGAGATGCGACAGGCCGTGGAGCGCCGCGCCAAGTGGTCAGAGGCCCTGCAAGTCGCCAAGGACGTGCTGGGCCGCATTTCCAAAGAAGAAACCTTCGTCGACGCGCAGGCCGACCTGGCCGGCATGCTCCCGACGATCGCAGACGGGTTGGCGGCAGAGGCCCGTCGCACGCGCTCCAGCAAACAGGTAGCAGAGGCCCGCGAAGCCCTGCGCCTGCTCAACAAGTACGTACCCAAGAAGCTGCTCCCCGCGGAACGCATCCGCGAAATCGAAAAATCTCTGGACCTCGTCTCCCGCTTGCTTGCCCAGGGTTCGGCCCTGGACGAGGCGGTCCATCAGATCGAACAGGCCATTGGCCGGGGCGACATCAAGGCCGGCTATGAGATCCGCGCCAAGCTGGTCAAGGAGAACCCGGACCTGGCGGCCAGCAAGAAGCTGCGCGAGGCGGTTGAGGCGCTCACACAGGCCGAGCGAGCTGCCGTGCGTTACCAGGCAGAAGAGCAGGCCGCCCAGACCGAGGAGGCTGAGGGCCAGCCGCTGGCCAGCGAGGTGCTTGCCACGCCCATTCAGGCGGGTACGGCGCCGGGTGCTGCGGGCCATGTCCTGATGGTCCTAGCAGAAGGGAACGTGTATGGGTTGGAGGCCGCCACAGGCCGCCTGCTCTGGCGGCGGCACGTGGGTTTGGACACGAGCTTCTTGCCCCAGCCGGTGTCTCCCGATGCGGGCAGCGACGCGATCGTTGTGGACGCGCAGCGGGGCGAGGTGCTGCGCATCGAAAGCACCAGCGGCGCGTTGCGCTGGAGGTTTGGGCTTGGTGCTGGCACGCGCGTTTATCCTACGCTGCTGCGCACCGCCGTGCTGGCGGCTACCGGCGAGGGGCATTTGGTTCCCATCGACCTCGCCACCGGCAGGAGCGCTGGGCGGGTGGTGTTCCCGCAACCCCTCGCAGCCGCGGCTGCCGTGGACGAGTCTCAGCAGCACTATTACGCCATCGGCAGCCACTCCAACCTGTACGTGGTGTCTGCCGACAGCCACGCTTGCGAACAGGCATATTACGTGGGCCACGAACCGGGCACGGTGCGCGTCGCGCCGGTCGTGGTGGATCGCTATGTGATCGTGGCCGAAAACCGCACCTCGACCGACTCCTTGCTGCGCGTGCTGCTGGCGGACGAAGAAGGGCGGATTGTCAACGAGGCCCAGCGGCTGCGGCTTGCCGGACACGTGTATTTGGCGCCCCAAGCCTCGGGCAACAAGCTATTCGTGGCCACCGACCGCGGCGCGTTGTACTCTTACGAAATCAGTCCGCCCGACGAACGCATTGCACAGGGCGAGGCGCCCGCCCTGACCAGCGTGGCCGAGTATCCGCCCGATGAGCAGGACCCGCTGGCGCGCTACTACCTTCTGCGCGGCGCGAAGCTGTGGCTGGCAGGCCGAGACCTGACTCGGTTCGATATCGAAAGCGCGCGCGGCCGGCTAACACCCAAGTGGAAGCACTACGAGGGAGATAGCTTCTTGCAGCCGCCCCAGGGTATTGGCCAGGTGGTCTTCCACGCGCGGCGCAAGGCGGGCGTGCCGGGGATCTCTGTATCGGCCATCGACGGAGAATCCGCCTCCGTGCTGTGGGAAACGCTTGTTGCCGCACCACCGGCCGGCGCCTTGTGGCAGGCGCCCGGCCAGGACCGGCTGGCCGTATTGACGCGAGCCGGCGGCATGCACGTGGCGGGCGCGGGCGAGTTGCGCGGCCATCGTGCGGTGGAGGCCGCGCTGGCGTGCGCCCCAGGCAGCCTGCGGGGCATGCAGATGCCCTCAGTCGTGCCGGCAGCACTGTCTGCCTTTCTCGCGGACAACGGACGCAAGCTGCTGGTGGTCGACGCGCAAGGGGCCGAACCGCGGCTGCACACGCTAGATCTCACGGACCGTGCCGTGCAGGCGCCCGTTGCATTTCGCGGCGGCCTGCTAGTGGCCACGGACGCCGGGCAGGTGCTGCTGATTAATCCGCAGCGCGGCGAGGAATTGCTGGAGCCATTTCAGCCGCGGCTGGAGCTTGGCAAGCTGTTTGATTGGGGGCCGCCCCTCGTGGTGGGCCAAGACGAGGTGGTGATCTGCGACGGCCACGATCGGCTTTATCGCTTGAGGGTGGAAGAGGAGCCTCCTCCAGCCCGTCTCTCGGCGGTGGCGCAGGCTTCCCTGTACACTCCGCTGGCGACTCCGCTGGTGCTGCACGGCGGACTCGTGGTGGGTGCAGACCCGCAAGGCGAGCTGCGAGCCTTTCGGCTCGCAGACCTGGCCCAGCAGGCAACGGCGTCGCTGGGTGCAGCCGTAGCCTGGGGGCCAGTGATTGCAAACGGCCGCCTGCTGGTGGCCACCCATGCCGACGAACTGTGGTGCTTCGGCCCCCAACTCGGCCAGCCCGCCTGGAAGCAGCCCCTCGCAAACGGCCCCCTGGCCGACGGCTGCCTCGTGCAAGACGAAACCGTGGTGCTGGCCACGCGCCTGGGCACGCTGCACCGCGTCAAGCTGGCAAGCGGCGAGGTCGAACAGTCCGTACATCTACGCCAGCCGCTGGCCAGCGGGCCCCTGGCCCGCAGCGGCCAGGGCCTGTTGGTGCTGGGTCACGACGGCGCACTCCTAGTGGCGGGAGGTTTGTAGATCCATGCCCGCCAGGTTCCCTACATGGTGCTGTCTGGTGCTCTGCTTGGCCGGCCTGCCCAACATCGTGGCACAGGAGCCCGATGCGCAGCCATCCGGCCTGAGGATCTTCGAGCAAGATCCGTACGACGTGTTGATCCTCAAGCCCGAGGCCCGCGGCAGAGAGGGCGCACCCGTGAGCGCCGTCTCCGAAATCAAGATCCTCCCCCTCGCCGACCGCGTACTGCCCGAGAAACCCAGGCCCAGCGACAAACTCATCGTCAAGCTCGTCGAGGATCCAGCCACCGAGTACGAGGTTCTCTGGCGCGACATCGAAGAGATACGTTTCTTCGAGCAGCTTGTCCTGGCCGAGGCCAACGCCCTGGTGCAGCAGAAACAGTTCGACGCCGCCTACGACTACTTCCAATTCTTGCTCAAGTATTACAGCGGCATGTCCGGCCTGCGCGAAGGCTTCGGAGAATACCTGTTCCAGGATGCCGCACACTGGATGCAGCAGGGCAAGTACGAGAATGCACTCGTGCTGCTCAACGAGCTGTATGGGCGATATCCGGACTGGCCGGCGCTGCCCGACGCGCTGGGCACGGCCATCGACCAACTCGTACAGATGTATGAGGGACGCGGCGACCATACGTCTGCCGTCAAACTCGTGGACATGCTCGCCGAGCGGTTTCGCACGCAGAGTACCGTGCTGAAGTGGGAGTCTGCCTGGTCTGGAGAGGCCGGCCGTCTGATGGAATCTGCTCGTGCACATCTGGCGGCGGGAGAGTATCGCCTGGCACACGAAGAGGGCACGCGGGCCATGAGCGTCTGGCCGCGGCTGGCGGGCCTGCGCGAGCTGGTCGAGGAGATCTACCGCGTTTACCCGCAGGTGTACGTAGGGGTGACGAGCATGGCCGGCGGACAGATCGTGGGCCGGCCGCTCGATTGGGCCGGCCGCCGGCAGAGCCGGCTACTGCACCGCACGCTGTTCGAGTATCTGGGGCCGGGGCCAGAAGGGGGAGAGTACGATTGCCCCCTGGGAACCGCCGAGCGCCTCAAACTTGGCCGGAGGCTGGTGATCCGGCTGAAGGAGCGCGTGCCCTGGTCGAACGGCGCCCGGAACCTCACAGCGCTCGACGTGGCGCGGCGCTTGATCGAAATCGCCTCTCCCAGCAGCACCGCAGCCAGCGCCGGTTGGTCTCAACTACTCGACGCCGTGGAAGTGCGAGACGTGTTCGAGGTCCAGGTCGATCTGCGCTGGGCCCACCCGCGGCCTGAGGCGCTCTTGCAGGTCTCGATGGAGATGGTCTCCCCCGTGCCGGGCCAGGAGGCACAGGCCGGCCGGCCCGTGATCGGCCCCTACCACCTGCTCGAACAAGGCGACGGCCAGGTACGCTTTGGCGCCAACGCGCATTACTTTGCCGCCGGACCCACCCAGCCGCGCGAAGTGGTCGAGATCTACTTCAACGATGGCGCCCAAGCGGCTGCCGCGCTGCGGCAGGGACGCGTTTCTGTTCTCGATCGGGTAAGCCCCTGGGAGGTAGAAAACCTGCGGGCGGACCCAGACCTGGTGGTCGAGCCTTATGGCGTCCCCACCATGCACATGCTGTTGGTGAACCCTGTAAGCCGCTATACCTACCATTGGGCGCTGCGGCGCGCGATCCTCAAGGGCATCAATCGCGAGCTGGTACTCTCGCGCCATCTGCTCAAGGGACGCCAACTTGCCGGCTGCCAGGTGGTAAGCGGCCCCTTCCCCATCGGCCTGGGTCCTGACGACCCCCGCAGCTACGCCTACAATACGCGCGTCCCCCCCCAACCGTACGATCCGCGCACGGCCATGACGTTGGTATCGGTGGCCATGCAGGGCATTCGATCCGCGTTCAAGGCGCGGGGCCAGGCAGAGCCTGAAAAGCTGCCGGAGCTGGTGCTGGCCCACCCGCCCCATGACCTGGCCCGCACGGCCTGCCAGGCCATTCAAAAGCACCTGGACGTGATCGGCATCAAATTGGTCCTGCGCGAGATGCTGCCAGGAGAGTTTCGCCCGGGAGACGCAAACTACGACCTTGTATACGCCGAGATAGCGGTGGAAGAGCCGCTGATCGAAGCCAGGCGGATCCTCGGCCCCGGCGGGGCCGCGGGCCTGTGCAGCTCTTACATGGGGCACGAGCTGGCCCGGCTCGATGCGGCCGTGGGCTGGCGCCAGGCAAGCAGCGTGCTGGCTCGGATCCACGAACTCTGCGACCAGGAAACCGCCGTCATACCGCTGTGGCAATTGTTCGACCATTACGCCCACCATCGCAGCGTGCAGGGCCTGGGCTACCGCCCCGCCCTGCTCTACCAGAACATCGAGAGCTGGCAGTGCAGCCTCCGCCGCTCGGGAGGCAGCCCATGAGACGCCACATCCAGCGCCCCGCGCTATGGTTGCTGCCGTGGGTCCTGTTGGTACCGCCGGCTGCGGCTCAGTCGGTCTGGGAACTCACGCCATATCAGATCCAGGCCTGTATCACCCTGGGGAACGATGCGCGTCTCACGCCCGAGCTGGCAGACGAGGTTGCCCGCCACCTGGTGGCTCGCACCGATACGCTTATCGGCCCAGCTTGGTTCCTCCAAGCCGTTCCTACCCCCCCCGAGCTGCGCAGCCTGGCCTTCCAGCTCGCACAGCCCGCATTGCCCCTGCCGCCCGACGCCTGGCTGCACAGGCTCGACCTCGACAAGCTCGTCTTTATCACCATCTCCGCAGACGAGACAGGCAGTTATGCCATCTGGGCCCGCGAGTTCGACCAGCGCCTGCGCCTCTGGAGCACGCCCCGCAGCTACCAGGTGCCCCAGCGCGAACGCCTGCCCGCCGCGGCCGTTCAGGCCCTGCTCGAGGTCTTCTGCCCCCTGGCTCAGGTGGAAATGCGATCGGAAAAAGAAGCCGTACTGCTCCTGCGAGGCGGCGCACTCCCGCCACGCGATCGCAGCATCAAGCTCGTCCGCACAGGGGACATCTATTATCCTGCCCTGCGCTTCAACGAACGCGACGGCCTGCCCCGCAAGATCACGCCCATCGACTGGACCCTGCTGGCCGTCAGCTCCGTCTCCGAAGACGGCACCGACATTACGGCTGCCCTCCATACTGGCCTGCGCAGCCCCCTCTCCAACCGCCGCCGCGGCCGCGTCGAGCAGCTTGCACTGCTCGTCCGCCCCCCCCATGCCCCCACCCAGCTCGTGCTCCGCTCCCGTACCCAGACCAGCAAACCCCTCGCCGGATACGAGATCTTCGCCTACGGCCCCGATTCCAGGGCCACCGACCTCTTGGGCCTCACCAACCGCGACGGCACCATCGAAATCCCCCCACATGACGGCGCCAGGATCATCATCGTCAAACACGGCGGCGAACTGCTGGCCAAGCTCCCCCTCGTACCAGGCCTGCATCCGCTGCTTACAGCCTATCTTCCCGACGACACCGAACGCCTCGAGGCAGAAGGCATCATTGTCGGCTTCCAGCAGGCGTTCATCGACCTGATCGCACGACGCAAGCTGTACATCAGCCGTGCCCGCAAGGCCGTTGACGATGGCAAACTCGACGAAGCCAGACAGCACCTCGATGAGCTGAAAAAGCTGGGCTCGTACGCCGAACTTACGCAGACCCTGCGAATGGCCAAACAGAAAATGGTCTCGACGGATCCGCGGACGCAGGCCAAGATCAACAAGCTGTTCTCTGACACGCAGAAGGTGGTCGACAAGTTCTTCAACGACTCGGAGATCGAGGAGCTGACACTAGAGATCAACCGGGCTGCGGCGCAGCCGCCGCCGACGGGCGGCGGGTGATGCGGCGCGTTCCTGGGGAACCGCGTGCGGCGGCGCGGGGGCAGTCTGGAGCGCTCGCTTGGCAGCGGCACGTGCTGGGAGTGCTGGCGTTTGGGCTGCTGGCTGCGGGCGGGGTCTACGCGATCGTTTCGGATGGTGATCCCAGCCAGTCGCCCTACTTGGCGGCGTGCTGGCGGATGGGCGTGGTGTTTGCGGCAGTCTGGCTGGCGTTGCCGCAGCTTGCAGGCCTGCGATTGTTGCGTAACAGGCTTTGGATTGGCGGGCTGCTGCTGTTGGTGATCGTCCTCTGGCGCTGGCCCCGTTTGCTGCCTGCGGTGGTATTGGGGTTGCTGGTGCTGGCCATCCTTCGCCCACGTAGCCGCCAGCCCGGCGGGCGGTAGCGAGATCTCCTCCTATTGCCCTTGGGCATTGGTTGCCGCACAGGTGCACCGCGCCCCAGATTGCCCCGTTTGCCCGGCACCCTTCGAGCAAACGGGGACGCTTGCTCTACGTAGCACAAGCGTCCTCGCCGTAGCATAAGCGTCCTCGCTTGTGCACGCTGGCAGCGGCGTTCGGCTCGCCCGAGCAAACGAGTACGTATTTGGCAGTTCTGAGCAAGCGGGGACGCTTGCTCGCCGTAGCACAAGCGTCCTCGCTTGTGCACGCTGGCAGCGGCGTTCGGCTCGCCCGAGCAAACGAGTACGTATTTGGCAGTTCTGAGCAAGCGGGGACGCT